>ENA-UONQ01002433-UONQ01002433.1-human-gut-metagenome-genome-assembly--contig:-CS26-NODE-2433-length-12770-cov-4.067007_pt1 | contig 12770 bp, 10 predicted proteins | sample MGYA00242460_ERZ724007 | MGnify/ENA metagenome assembly ERZ724007
ACTCCCACCAAAGGTTTTGGAGACCCCTATCATACCATTTGACCAATCCCCTATTCAGTTGTCGCTTAACTCAAGCGACTTGTTAAGTATACCTTATGGAGTGATGAATGTCAAGAAAAAAATAAAGAAAATTCAAGAAATGTTTCAAGGATGGTTCTCTAATTCTGAATCAAATTATAACGCATTTATCAAAGCGATGCTTCGGGGGAATGTGAAAGAGATGAATACTTATATGAATGAAGTTGCACTAGCTACATTCAACAGTTTTGATACAGGAAGACATCCGTCAGGAAAAAGTCAGCCGGAGCGTTTCTATCCTATCATGGATTCGTTCTGGGACTTTTGGTAGAATTAAGAGATCGTTATGAAGTAAAGTCCAACAGAGAAAGCGGTTACGGGCGATATGATGTGATGTTAATACCAAGAGAAACGCCGGATCAGGCAATTATAAAAAAGGAAGAAGCGACCTCAAAATCACTTCTTCCTTTCTTTGTTCTCTTACAGAATTCCAAGATCCATCATTGCTTTTTTCAGAACTTCTTTATGTGCATCTTCCATCTCTGTCAGAGGTGCTCTAAGAGTTCCAACTTCTTTTCCCATCATGTTAAGAGCAGCCTTAACCGGGATCGGGTTCACTTCACAGAAGAGAGCATCAACCAGTGGAAGTGCATCTAACTGCATCTTGCGGCTACCTGCGATATCTCCTGAGAAGAATTTGTAGCACATGTCATGCACGTAAGCTGGAGCTACGTTGGAGAGAACGGAGATAACTCCGATTCCGCCAAGTGCGAGAAGCGGTACAACCTGATCATCATTTCCTGAGTAAAGATCAACGTTGCCATCACAAAGATGCATGATCTGTGCAACTGTGCTGATATTTCCAGATGCTTCTTTAATACCTACGATGTTCTCGACATCCTTCACAAGTGTTGCAACTGTCTGTGGCTGAAGTCCACATCCTGTACGGCTTGGTACATTGTACAGAATCGCCGGAATATTTACTTCATTACAAATAGCTGTGTAATGAGCAATCAGTCCGTTCTGTGTTGCTTTATTATAATATGGTGTAACGAGCAGAAGTCCGTCAGCTCCATCTTCCTGAGCTTCTTTGGATAACTGGATCGCTGTTCTTGTACAATTAGAACCTGTTCCGGCGATGACCGGGATACGGTGGTTCACACGCTCAATTGCAAAACGGATTGTTGCTGCATGTTCTTCCTCTGTCATAGTAGCGGATTCACCTGTTGTTCCACAGATGACGATCGCATCTGTTCCGCCTGCAATCTGCTCCTCTAACATCTCATCTAATTTGTCATAATTGACCTCAAGATTCTCTTTCATCGGAGTAGCGATCGCTACACCTGCGCCTTTAAAAATTGCCATTCTTTTTATCCTCCTTCAACATGGTGAAACAAAGTATTACTGGTCATAGCAGGTTATTGCGCATAAGTTCCTTGTGAACGATAATTATAATAGCCATGAGCAGTAACTGTTTAATATACATCTATGCAAGAATGCGTAAACTGTAAATAAACATAAAAGAAACGGCAAGATGCGCCGTCCCCAAATATACATTATGTATAATTCAGATAGCTCTCCATCTTGCGATGACAGTCATGCCGCTATTCACGTCATGCCCAAGAACAAGAACTCAGGATTCTTACCCTTTCGGCATCTTTCCCTTTCCGATGAGTTCTTCTGTTCCTGACACATCCGTCACCTTACTTATGAAAAATGCAACCTCTATCTACGTTTCCGTGTTTAAGCAAATAATAACACCGAGGGTACAATGATGTCAACATGGTTTCTGGATTTCTTTCTTATTTATAGTACTCGTGTTATAAGTACACCTTATAAAAATTGATTATAATAAAGTATAACCGATTTTTTGACTTTTTTCTTATATATATGATATCATTAATTCGCTAGATGTGTGAATGACAAAGTTGTTTCATTTGCACTTTTTTTATGCTTGTATGTTTGTTTTTTGAAAAACAATCGCAAGAAACGACATAAGATAACAAGAGAAAATTGCGAGGATGAGAACCGCGATCCTTGGAAAAGGTATGTGGATAGGAAGGAGACCTACTGTGTTAACAATCGGTAATTACGTGAAAGTTAAGACACTGGAGGAGGCTTATGAGCTGAATCAGGCAAGAAACAGTCGTATCATGGGCGGTATGATGTGGATGAGATTAGGAAATGCAAGAGTGAAGACAATCATTGATATGTCGGAACTTGGTTTGAATGAGATTGAGGAGACAGACCATGTATTCCGCATTGGAGCAATGTGTACACTGCGCCAGCTGGAAGAGCATGAGGGGCTGAGAAAATTCTATGGGGACGGAATTGCAGAAAGCCTTCGTCATATCGTTGGAGTTCAGTTTAGAAATCAGGCAACAGTTGGAGGCAGTATCTATGGAAGATACGGATTTTCTGATGTGCTGACTGCATTACTGGCACTGGATACATTTGTGGAATTATATAATGGAGGAACTGTTCGACTTTCTGAGTTTGTAAACAGAAAAGCAGACAAGGATATTCTTGTATCTGTGATCGTTAGAAAGAGCAAGAGAAAATTCCGTTACGAATCAATTCGTCAGACAAAGACAGATTTCCCGGTACTGACATGTTCTGTCGTAACAGGAATTTACAGAGGTCAGGAGTCCTGGTTCTTTTCGGTAGGAGCAAGACCGATGAAAGCGGCATTGCTTGAAAAGCAGTGGGAGATCCCGAAAGATGCTACAGACGAGCAGCTCACAGAGTATGCAAAACGTGTGGCAGCAGAATTTACTTATGGAAGCAATATGCGCGGAAGTGCGGAGTACAGACAGCACCTTGCGGAGGTTCTGCTTCGCAGAGAGATGCGCTCAATTTTAGATGAATATAATGCGGAGGAGAAATAGGATGGAAGTACAGTTTACCCTGAATGGAAAGAAAGTAAGTACAGAGATCGCTGCAGATACAGTCCTTTTGAACCTTCTGCGTGATCTTGGATGTAAGAGTGTAAAATGTGGATGCGAGACAACAAACTGTGGTTTGTGTACAGTATGGATCGATGGAAAATCCCGCCTGTCATGTTCTGTTCTTGCAGCAAGCATTGACGGACATGAAGTGACAACACTTGAGGGTGTGGAGAAAGAAGCAGCAGAATTCGGCTCATTTCTTGCACAGGAAGGTGCGGAGCAGTGTGGATTCTGTTCCCCTGGATTCATTATGAACGTGCTCGCAATGTTTCGTGAATTGAAGAACCCTTCTATAGAAGAAATCAAAGAATATCTGGCAGGAAATCTGTGCCGCTGTACAGGATACATGGGACAGCTTCGTGCAATCCAGAAATATATGGAAGTCAGAAATACAGCAGTTAACATTACAGTAAAGAAAATGGGAGGGTAGGAGTAAGAATGGAAAGAATTTGTCCACAGCAATCAGGAAAAAGGAGAAGCTATAGAATCCCTGAAGATTGTAAACCGTCCTGTCGTAAAGAAAGATGCTGCTGCACTTGTTACAGGAAAAAGTGTTTATACAAATGACCTTGCACCGTCAGACTGTCTGATTGTTAAAGTGATCAGAAGTCCATATGCACACGCATTAATTAAGGATATTAACACAGCACGTGCTGAGGCTGTACCTGGAATCGAATGTGTTCTTACATATAAAGATTGTCCGGATAAGAGATTTACAATGGCTGGTCAGACCTATCCGGAACCAAGTCCGTATGACCGTCTGATCCTTGACCAGAGAGTACGTTTCGTTGGAGATGCAGCTGCAATCGTGGCAGGAACTTCAGAGGAAGCAGTTAAGAAAGCGATGAAGCTTGTGAAGATCCAGTATGAGGTTCTTGAACCGGTACTTGATTTCCGTACAGCAAAGGATAATCCAATCCTTGTGCATCCGGAAGATAACTGGAGAAGCCTCTGCCCGGTTGGCGCAGACAACAAGAGAAATCTCTGTGCACATGATGTATGTGGAGATGGAGACGTAGAAGCAGTTCTTGCAAAATGTGATCACGTGATCGATCGCGTTTATCATACAAAGGCGAACCAGCAGGCGATGATGGAGACTTTCCGTACTTATACATATTTAGATGCATACGGAAGATTAAATGTCGTTTCATCTACACAGGTTCCGTTCCATGCAAGAAGAATCCTTGCTCATGCACTCGATATTCCGAAGAGCAAAGTACGTGTGATCAAGCCGAGAATCGGTGGAGGATTCGGTGCGAAGCAGACTGTAGTTTCCGAAGTTTATCCGGCACTTGTCACATGGAAGACAGGAAAACCGGCGAAGATCATTTACACAAGAGAAGAGTCTTTGATCGCTTCTTCACCGCGTCATGAGATGGAACTTCATGTACGTCTGGGAGCGGATAAAGAAGGAAATATTAAAGCAAACGATCTCTATACACTTTCCAACACTGGAGCATTTGGTGAGCACGGACCGACAACCGTAGGTCTTTCCGGTCACAAATCCATTCCACTTTATGGAAAGACAGAAGCATTTCGCTTTACATATGATGTCGTTTATACAAATGTTATGTCAGCAGGAGCTTACCGTGGATACGGAGCAACACAGGGACAGTTCGCTGTAGAATCAGCTGTAAATGAACTTGCAGAAGTTCTCGGAATGGACCCGACAGTGCTTCGTGAGAAGAACATGGTACGCCAGGGCGATAAGATGCCGGCTTATTATGGCGAAGTTACAAACAGCTGTACACTCGACAGATGTCTTGCCAGAGCAAAAGAAATGATCAACTGGGATGAAAAGTATCCATACCGTGATATGGGAAATGGAAAAGTACGCAGCGTCGGAGTTGCAATGTCCATGCAGGGATCTGGAATCTCAGCAGTAGATACAGGTGCGGTTGAAATCAAAGTAAATGATGACGGATTCTACAGTCTGATCATTGGAGCTACTGATATGGGAACAGGATGCGATACGATCCTTGCCCAGATGGCAGCAGAGTGTCTTGAATGTAAACCGGAAGAAGTTGTTGTATTCGGAGTAGATACAGACATCTCTCCATACGACTGTGGTTCATACGCATCCAGTACAACTTATGTAACAGGACAGGCAGTTGTTAAGACTTGTGAATCCCTTCGCAAGAAAATCTGCGAGCGTGGAGCAGAGTATCTCGGATGCAAGCCGGAAGATGTAGATTTCGATGGAGAATATGTAACAGAGCTGGCAACAGGAAAGCAGATTTCAAGAAGTCAGATTGGAAATAATGTAATGTGTTTCAGTAACGCACCACTTTCCGCAAGTGAAGCATTTTCCTCACCGGTATCTCCACCGCCATTCATGGTTGGTATGGCAGAAGTTGAGATCGACAAAGAGACAGGTGTACTTGAACTGATCGATTACGTAGCAGTCGTAGACTGCGGAACAGTTATAAATCCGAACCTTGCGCGTGTACAGGTGGAAGGCGGAATCGCACAGGGAATCGGTATGGCACTGTATGAAGATGTTGTATATAACGAAAAGGGAAAGAACTTCAGCAATTCCCTGATGCAGTATAAGATCCCGACTCGTCTTGATGTCGGAACAATCCGTGTTGAGTTCGAGAGCAGCTACGAGCCGACAGGACCGTTCGGAGCGAAGTCTATCGGAGAAATCGTAATCAATACACCGTCACCGGCAATCAGCAATGCAATCCAGAACGCGACAGGAGTGATCATTAGAGAACTGCCGATGACAGCGGAGAAAATTTACAGAGGAATTTCTGGGCGTTAGACTTGGAGTCGGGGAAGAATGAAGTGAAATAAGGAAGCTATCAACTACGATAACAACGAATGGAGTTGAATATCGTCGTTGATAGCTTTTTTACGTTGACATTGTTATTTTATTCTGCTATAGTAAATCCACATCAAAATCTCAGACGTATATTTTCTATATTTCATTTGTCTGAATGTGTTATCGAAAGGATAACTTTATCTCATATTCAAGGCTGTATCAGCAGGAGATTCCATTTTGATGAGTTACAAAATAACAAAAGAATAAGAAACCAGGAGGAAGCGTCTATGGGAAAAGCAGATGTTAATGTGAATATCTGGCTAAGTGAGAAGAAAAGATTTGCGAATTTATTTAATGGTGTGATTTATGGTGGAAGGCAGGTGATATTGCCAGAGGATTTGGAAGAAGTGAATCCTGTTTCATCTGTCAGTGTGAAAAATCGGACCGGGAAAACAAAAAACATGAAAAAATACCGCGAAATCATTATGAAATGGCGAAATCAGGCTACACTTGTGTTACTTGCAAATGAATCACAGGATAAGGTTCATTATGCAATGCCGCACAAGGTAATGCTTTATGATGGAATGGATTACGAAACACAGATTCGGAATAATTGGAAAAACTTTAATGACCGACGAAAGCAGAATAAAAAAGCAGGTCAGTCGTTAGAGCATCTTACCGCAGGAGAATATCTGTCGCGATTTCGAAAAAAAGATCGATTGATACCGATTATTTCATTAGTCTTTTATTATGGTTCAGAACCGTGGGATGGACCTGTTGATCTGTATGATATGTTTCGGTTGGAAGGAACGAAAGAAGAGAAAGAAATTTTGGAGAAATATCTTCCCAATTATAAAATCAATCTTGTAGACGCAGAACGATTGGAAGATGTTGAAAAATTTTCGGATGATTTACAAGTGATATTAACTATGCTAAGATATAGGGACAGTAAGGAAGAACTGAAACACTATATTGATGAAAATAAAAAGTTTTTTCAGAATGTTGATTATGAAACAAGTCAGGCGATGAAAGCATTTTTGAACATGAAACAAATACCAAGTGAAACAGAGCAGAAGGAGGAGATGGTAGATATGTGTAAGGCAATACAGGAAATGTATGATGATGGAGTGAAAGATGGAATTCAGCAAGGAATAGCAGCAACTATTAGAACGTGTCAAAATTTGAATGCTTCTAGAATAGAGACGTTTAATAATGTTCGGAAAGAGTATAAATTAACAGAGGAGCAAACAGAGGAATACTTAAACACATATTGGAAGTGAGGCTGAAACAAATACCACGAAAAACAGAGCAGAATGAGGAGAAAGAGATGAACGCAGTAGAAGCTTTAGATGAATTACAGCGCAAAGCAAGACATGATGATAAATTAAGAGAACAGTTCATAAAGACAAGGGATGCAGAAGATCCTCTTGGAGGATTCTGCTCTGTATGTCGTGAGACGGGTTATGAACTTTATCCGATGGATATTGTGCAGGCGGGAGATGAATTTTATGCCGCAATGAAGCGCAGTACGAATGGTGGCGGAGAGAATTCACCGGTGCTTACAGGAGAGGATGACCCTTATGAATTGTTTTTTGCAGGACTACAAGAACTGTAAAAATAATTTTAGTGTATAAGCATTAGACATAAATGAACAGAAGTGATTACAAAATAGGAAGATTTATTGATGATAAAGATAATTCGCGTTGGAAGAGAGCGCTTACGAGAAGCGTACGAAATTGTGAATAAGGTAGACCAGGGGATGAACGTTCCGGAATGGTTTGTTGCAGAAACGTATGAAGAATTTGATTTCTGGATGAAGAAGGAACGAGGTCTTTTATATCTTGCTGTTGATGAAGAGGGCAAGGCGGGAGCTATGTTTTTCGTAATTTTACCGGGCGCTCACCCGGATAATCTGGGATATGATCTTGGAATGGAGGAAGAGAAACTGAAGCTTTGTGCTATGATGGATACGGCGGCTGTATTACCAGAGTTTCGAGGGCACTATTTACAATATAAAATGATGCAGCACGCGGAAGGTGATTTGAGACAGATGGGATATCGCTACCTGCTTTGTACGGTGCATCCGGAAAATGTTTTCAGCAGATCAAATGTCATGAAACAGGGGTATCAGAAGATGCTTACGAAGGAAAAATATGGCGGATTCTTAAGAGATATCTGGATGAAAAATATTATAGAATAAGAAAACAAACATCGGAATAAACATCTGATGTTTGTTTTCACAGAAATGCACTAATACGTTAATACGTGAAAAAGATAAAGCAAAATACTGATATAATATAGAAAAAAGAAAAGGTGTGTGGTATACTCTCGACATAGCCTCTGGCAGGATTGCAGAAATGCCGAGGCATTCCTGAATGGAAACTGATAGAGATATTTAACGGCAGGCTGATGAAAGGAGCAATAAAATGGAGACATATATGCAGATGCTTGGAAGACTTGCAAAGAGTGCATCCCGTGAGGCAGCAAAGCTTGGAACGAAGGCAAAGAACAGAGGGCTTCTCGCAGTAGCGAATGAACTTGTAGAAGAGAGAGAATTGATTTTACAGGAGAATGCAAAGGATATTGAAGCTGCGAAAGCGAAAGGCGTGAAGCAGTCTTTGATTGATCGATTGGCACTGACGGAACAGCGAATTGAAGACATGGCAGAAGGTCTGCGTCAGATTGCAGCACTTGATGATCCCATCGGAGAAGTGCTTGGTATGAAGACAAGACCGAACGGGCTTCGTATCGGAAAGAAACGCGTACCGCTTGGCGTTGTCGGAATTATCTATGAATCCAGACCGAATGTGACAGCAGATGCATTCGGACTTTGCTTCAAGACTGGAAATGCGGTAATTCTTCGCGGAGGAAGTGATGCGATCCATTCCAATCGGGCAATTACCCGTGTAATCAAGGAAGGACTCCGCAAAGAGAAGTTATCTCAGGATCTCATCCTTCTTGTGGAAGATACAAGCAGAGAAGTTGTAAATGAGATGATGAAGATGCATGGCTGGATCGACGTCCTGATCCCAAGAGGCGGAGCGGGACTCATTGCAAATGTTGTCGCAAACAGTACGGTTCCGGTAATTGAGACAGGAACCGGAAATTGTCATGTATATGTTGATGAGACAGCAGACATTAAGATGGCAACAGATATTATTGAAAATGCAAAGACACAGCGCCTTGGTGTGTGTAATGCATGTGAATCACTTGTGATTCATTCCAAGATAGCAGATGCAGCTTTGCCGAAGATTGTAACAAGACTGAAGGAACATGGTGTAGAGATACGTGGAGATGAGAGAGCACAGGCAATCAGTTCAGAGATTATTCCGGCAACAGAAGAAGACTGGGGAACAGAGTACCTGGATGCAATTATTTCTGTAAAGATTGTTGATTCCATCGATGAGGCAATCACACATATCAATACATACAATACAGGACATTCTGAATCCATTATTACAAAGGATTACGACAATGCATTGAGATTCCAGGATGAGATCGATGCGGCAGCGGTTTATGTAAATGCATCAACAAGATTTACAGATGGATTCGAATTCGGATTCGGTGCAGAGATCGGAATCAGCACACAGAAGCTTCATGCAAGAGGCCCGATGGGACTCGAAGCATTGACAACAACAAAGTATATTATCTTCGGAAACGGACAGATCAGGGGATAGTATAGATAGCAGGTTTTAAAATCCAGGTCAATTAGTGTAAGTTAAATAAACTTGTCTTTGACCTGGATTTTATGTATCATAATTCAAGTCAACTTATGATTTGGCTATAAGCTTGCCCGGAATTCACAAAATTACAATCCAAGTCAACAACATTTCTATAAAATCACATTCCCTCCCCCAAAAAGCATCCTATTAATAAAATAAGAAGAAAATAAAAAACTTATAAAAATAACAATCAGTGTTGACAAACAGAAATCGAGGTGCTATCTTAGTATCTGTAAGGTGTTAGCACTCAAAAACAAAGAGTGCTAATAACAAACAAAGATGAGAAGAAAGGGGAACACAGAGATGTCTGTAGAAGCTGAATTAAGTGAAAGAAAACTTACGATATTGAAAGCCATCATACAGAATTATCTGGAGACTGGCGAACCGGTCGGATCACGAACCCTTTCAAAATACACAGATTTGAAATTAAGTTCCGCAACGATAAGGAATGAGATGGCAGATCTGGAAGATCTTGGTTACATCTTCCAGCCACACACATCGGCAGGAAGAATTCCATCAGATAAGGGATATCGCTTTTATGTAGATCTTCTGATGGAGAACAAGGAGCAGGAGATCAGCAGACGAGAGGATGCACTTCTTGAAAAGACCGATAAGGTCGAGAAGGTACTCCAGCAGGCAGCAAAGGTTCTTGCTTCGAACACCAATTATGCGACGATGGTTTCCGCACCGGTCAACAGCCGGAACACATTGAAGTTCATTCAGCTATCACAGGTGGATGAAGAACAGATCGTAGCAGTCATCGTACTTGGTGGTAATGTGATCAAGAATAAGATCATTGAAGTTGGAGAAACCTTAAGTAATGAGAATCTGTTGAAGCTGAATATGCTTCTGAACACGACACTGAATGGATTATCCATTGATCAGATTACATTAGGTCTGATTGCCAGATTGAAAGAACAGGCTGGTATCCACAGCGAGGTTGTCGGTCATGTACTGGATGCAGTGGCAGAGATCATTCATGTAGATAATGACATGGAGATCTACACAAGCGGCGCAACGAATATTTTCAAATATCCGGAGCTTAGTGATAAGCAGAGCGCACAGGAGATCATCAGTGCATTTGAAGAGAAACAGCAGCTGGCAGATCTGGTGACAGAGACACTGGCAAGTGAGGAGAACAACGGCATACAGGTTTACATCGGAGATGAAACTCCGGTTAAGACCATGAAAGACTGCAGTGTTGTTACCGCCACATATGAGCTGGGAGAAGGTATGAAAGGAACGATTGGAATCATCGGTCCGAAGAGAATGGATTATGAACATGTCATGAAGACGCTGAAAACGCTGCAAAGTGAGTTGGATGCGATTTATAATAAAGAACCCAAAGAGTAATAATAGGAAGGTAGAAAGCTGGTGACAGAGAACATGAGCAAAGAAGATATGGTAAAAGAAGCTGTTGAAGAGGCAAAAGCAAAGGCTGCAAAAGAGCAGGCAGAAGCTGAAGAGACAGTAGAAACAGAAGATGCCCAGGGAGTTGAGGCTGAAGCGAAAGAAGCAACAGAGGAAGCAACTGAGACTGAAGGAGATTCAGAAGCAGCATCAGAAGGTAAGAAAAAGTTCTTCGGAAAGAAAGAGAAGAAGGACAAGAAAGACGAGAAGATCGAGGAACTCACAGACCGCGTTACTCGTCAGATGGCAGAGTTTGATAACTTCCGCAAGAGATCTGAGAAGGAGAAATCCCAGATGTACGAGATCGGAGCGAAAGATATCATAGAAAAGATTCTTCCGGTTGTAGACAACTTCGAGCGTGGACTTGGTTCCGTACCGGAGGAGGAGAAGAATGCTCCGTTCGTAGAAGGAATGGAGAAGATCTACAAACAGCTTATGACTACACTGGAATCCGTTGGAGTAAAACCAATCGAGGCAGTTGGTCAGGAATTCAATCCGGATTTCCACAACGCAGTGATGCATGTAGAAGATGAGGGGCTCGGTGAGAACATCATCGCAGAAGAATTCCAGAAAGGTTACATGTACCGTGAAAGTGTTGTAAGACACAGCATGGTAAAAGTAGCAAACTAATTTGATTTTTAACAAGATTCAGAGATTAGATAGAGGAGGAAATTTATCATGGGAAAAATTATTGGTATTGACCTTGGTACAACAAACAGCTGTGTAGCCGTTATGGAAGGTGGACAGCCAACAGTTATCGCGAATACAGAAGGTGCAAGAACAACACCGTCTGTTGTAGCATTTACAAAGACAGGAGAGCGTCTTGTAGGTGAGCCTGCAAAACGTCAGGCTGTAACAAACGCAGCAAGAACAATCTCATCCATCAAAAGAGAGATGGGAACAGATTATAAAGTAGATATTGACGACAAGAAATATTCTCCACAGGAGATTTCTGCAATGATCCTTCAAAAACTGAAAGCAGATGCAGAAGGATACCTTGGTGAGAAAGTAACAGAAGCTGTTATCACAGTTCCGGCTTACTTCAACGATGCTCAGCGTCAGGCTACAAAAGATGCAGGTAAAATTGCAGGACTTGACGTAAAACGTATTATCAACGAGCCTACAGCAGCAGCTCTGGCTTATGGTCTGGATAACGAAAAAGAGCAGAAAATCATGGTATACGACTTAGGCGGCGGTACATTCGATGTTTCTATCATTGAAATCGGTGATGGTGTCATTGAAGTATTGTCTACAGCAGGTGATAACCGCCTTGGTGGTGACGACTTCGACCAGAAAGTTGCAGATTACATGATTGCTGAATTCAAGAAAAATGAAGGCGTGGACTTATCCGCAGATAAGATGGCTATGCAGCGTATCAAGGAAGCTGCTGAAAAAGCAAAGAAAGAACTTTCTTCTGCAACAACTACCAATATCAACCTTCCGTTTATCAGTATGAATGCCAACGGACCACTGCACTTTGATATGAACCTGACAAGAGCCAAATTTGATGAATTAACACACGATTTAGTAGAGAGAACAGCAGAACCGGTAAAACGCGCTTTGTCAGATGCAGGACTTTCCGCATCTGAACTGGGTCAGGTACTGTTAGTAGGTGGTTCTACACGTATTCCTTCTGTACAGGATAAAGTAAAACAGCTGACAGGCAAAGAGCCAAGCAAGACTTTGAACCCGGATGAATGTGTAGCACTTGGTGCATCTGTACAGGGCGGTAAGCTTGCAGGTGATGCAGGTGCCGGAGATATCCTTCTTCTGGACGTTACTCCGCTGTCTCTGTCTATTGAAACCATGGGCGGTATTGCGACAAGACTGATTGAGAGAAATACAACAATTCCTACAAAGAAGAGCCAGATTTTCTCTACAGCAGCAGATAACCAGACAGCCGTT
>ENA-UONQ01002436-UONQ01002436.1-human-gut-metagenome-genome-assembly--contig:-CS26-NODE-2436-length-12748-cov-4.535098_pt1 | contig 12748 bp, 5 predicted proteins | sample MGYA00242460_ERZ724007 | MGnify/ENA metagenome assembly ERZ724007
ACATTAGCGTTATTTTTTACATTAACAAGTGCAACAACATCATCGGCCCAAATATCTTTAGTATTATAAATTTTCTTTTCATTTAAATTCAGTGTAATATCCTTATTAATACATACCTCTGAATTCTGTAAAACATCTGTTAATAGCTGTACCGTATCACCATTATTAGCTGCATCAACAGCCTCAGCCAGCGTCGCATATTCGGTCTCGCCAACCTTGGCAACCTTGGTCGCCGCAGGTGCTTCCACCGGCGTGGGTTCGCCGCCCGCGGGCGTTTCGCTATCTCCTTCCGCCATTGCCGAAACAGGCAGCAGCGTCAAGGCCATTGCCAGCGTCAGCAAAATTGATAGAAATTTTCGTTTCATACTGTATCCTCCCATTAGTATAAAATATATGCCCCGCTACCGCTGCAGGGCCGATTGATACCTATAGCATACTCCCCCCGCCCGGAACATGCAAGTACCCTACCGGGTAAATATAGGAAATTTTCTATGAAACTGTCCGAAAAAGCAGAAAAACAGCGGGAGACCTCGTGTAAGGTCTCCCGCTGCCTGTGCGGAGAGTCAGTTCTTGGCACGATAGAGGAACGTAACGATCTGAGCGCGGGTGCAGCCATTGTTGGGGCTGAACGTGTTGGCGGACGTACCGTTGGTCACGCCGCTCTCCACTGCCCATGCCACAGCATCGGCACAGAAAGCGTCAGCCGCCACATCGGTGAAACCGTTCACCGTGGTGGGTGCTTTACCCAGCGCACGGTACAGCAGCGTCACACTCTGTCCACGGGTGCAGGTATTGTTGACGCCGAAGGTGCCGTCGGCAAAGCCGTTGGTAATGCCGTTCTCAATAGCCCATGCAACAGCGTTGTAGCAGTAGCTGCCGGGGAGCACGTCGCCGGGGACCTTGGCCGTGCCCTTGGGCGCGGGGGAACCGGCGGCGCGCCACAGGAAGGTCACGATCTGGCCCCGGGTGCAGGGATCGTTGGAGCCGAACAGGCCGTTGGCCTTGCCGTTGGTGATGCCCTTCTTCACAGCCCATTCCACAGCCTTGGCATAATAAGCGTCGGCGGGAACATCTGCAAAGATGGAAGCCGCCTGCTCCTCAACGAACTCCGCAGAGACAGTCACCTTGGAACCGGGCATGGTGAAGGTGTACTTGCCGTCGCCCTTATCGGTCAGCTTGAGTTTATTGCCGCTGGCGTCCTTCACAGTCAGGGTGTCCAACTCATAGCCGCTGTCGGGCTTGACGGTAATGGTCACAGTATCGCCCTTGGAGGCGTTCTTGGGGCTGACGGTCACATCGCCGTTCTTGGTGCTGGGAACGGACACCGTGTAGCTGCTGCCACTGGAAGAAGAACCACCGCCAGAAGAACGGCTGTAAATGGTCAGCGTACCGTTCACATAGGTAATCTCATAGTTGCTTCCCGCATCCGCGCCGCTGGGAACGATAGAATAGGTGCCTGCGACAGAACCATCCGCCGTGCAGGCCAGTTTAGGCTCGGTGGCCAAGCCGTCGCCATTCACCAGACCAGTAGAGGTGTAGGTGAATTTCGGCAGCGTGCCACCAACAGTCATGGACATATCATCCGCCTTGATGGTCAGCGGAGCTTTTTTAATTGTAATCACAGCGGAGCCGGTGATTTCCTTATCATCCTTAGTTGCCTTCCAATAGACAACGTAAGTACCAGCATCTTTCTTGGCAATGCTGTCTTGAGTATAAGTAGCCTTTGCCTCGCCGTACTTTACCGTTACGCCCTCAGAGGCCTTGACGATGATGCTGTGAGTCTTACCGTCATAGGTGCCGTTGTAATCCGTGGCTGTGACTACGAGCGCACCAGTGTCAACGGTGTAAGGCTTTTCCACAGAACCGGTATAGTTACCGATAAAGCTGATGGTAAACTTACTATTAGCCGTATCCTGTGTCACGGTGTAATCCGTGCTTTCAACCAGCTTTGTACCGTTGTAGAACACGCTGATGTTATCCTTTGCGGCAGCAGCATCGTCAGCGTTGGGATAGACGCTGTTAATCCCGGTGATGACAACCTTACTGTCATTGGTCAAATCCTTCTTCGCGACAGTGATCTCCGTGGTGAAGAATTCCTGACCGCCGTAGACCAGCTTAACCGTACCGGTCTTGCTTTCCTCAGTAGCCTTGATGAAGGAAACTTTGGAGCCCTCAAGAGCCGTGTAATCAGATTTCATGATCACACCAGTGGGAACTTTCATGGTGGTCTCGTCGCCATAGGTCTTGCCGTTAAGCACCGTGGTATCAATGGGCGTCGCATCGGAAACTTCGGCAGCATCAGCCGTCTTGACGTACCAGTTAGTGCCGGAAAGTGTCAAATCTGCGCCGGTCATCTGAGCTGCAAAGCTGCCTGCATATTTCGATGCAGGACCCTTAGCCGCATCAGCCTGCTGCGTTGTCAATGCCATGCTGTCCTTAACCGTTACCACTGCTGTTGCATTACCAATCAGGCCGCCAGCATATGCACAGCCATAGATCCCGACGTTTGCACTATTACAGGTATTTTCAGCCTTCATACTGCCGACTGCAACACAGTTTTCGAAAGTACTGTTAGAGCTTACCAGACCTGCCATGCCGCCAGCATATGCACTTTCACCGAAGGTCGGCAATGCCGAGTCATATTGCAGCATTGCAGAAATATTACCCTTGACAACACAGTTTTTCATCGTACCTGCAAACTCAGCTGCGATGCCGCCAGCACGAGCAAATTTCGGCGAGGTAACCGTAATGCTGCCTGTATACGTAGAATTTTCAACCGTTGCCGAAGCCTGTATACCCAGCAGGCCGCCAACTTCAAGGAAGCCGCCGGTTGCATTCATGACGGTAGAAGTACGCGAAACCGTATAGTTCACAGTCGAATGGCAATTTGTGATTGTTGCACCACTGCCACTCACAACTGCTGCACCAAAATAAACATTTTTGCTGTTTTCAGGCGCAACGGTAATATTTACATTACCCGCAAAGTTAAGATCCTTTACTTCTGCACCATCCGACACACCAACAAAGCCAAAGCTGGAGCTCTGTGCTTCAGAAAGTGCATCACTGGACAGATTATACGTGATCGTATGGCCCTGACCCAGAATGTGTCCACCAAATGTACGCGCGTCTGAACCGATGCCCATTGCATCCAGATCGGTCAACGTAATATTATTGTTGACCTTGACATAGATGTTGGACAGTGCCACTTTCTTTGCGTCCGTGCTTTCGTTGCCGAAACGATTGCCCAGTACGGCGTTCTGTGCATCCGCATCGCCCTGAAGCGCTTTCACAAGATTCGTATAATCCTCAGCCGTGTTGATCACATATGCGGTGGCTTCCGTCTGGAACGGATAGCTGTCTTCCATGATATTGCCGTTATGGGAAAAATCGTTGTAAATATACTGATAATCCGCACTTGCAATATCTGCAACCTTTTCACCGTTTGCACTTACATAGTGGTCTGCTGCGTAGAAGTTATCCGCATTGTTCTCAACCGGAATTGTCAGGACAACTTGACCTTCCTCGGCAGCCGTTGCTTTGGTGCTGCCAAAGGTATAGTCCGTCGAACCCGCACCCTTCATGACGTGGGTGCAATTCGTATACCCTGCGGAAGTCGGCATACCGCTGGTACCGCTCTTACACGAAACCAGCGCACCGGTATAACCGAGCTTAGCCGTAATTACAGCTGTATTGCTGCAGGAGTCCAGGGCAATTACAGTATTGCTGCCGTTTACCACAATAATACCAGCCGCCACATTGTTCGACTGTGCCTGAGAGCTGATTGCACCAGTATTGCTGCAATTCTTGAAAGTTGCAGTTACCGCACCGGTAGCCAGGCCGACGATGCCGCCTGCATTGCTGTAACGACCGCTTGCTTCCATATTGCGTTCTGCGATCAGCGCACCGCTGTTCGAGCAGTTTTCATAAGTTGCCGATGCGTTCTGATAGGAGCAGATACCGGCTGCAGAGCTGTTGCCCATGCTCGTGTTGAATGTGCCGCCCTTGATCGCAGCAGTGTTGTGGCAATCCACAAAACTCGTCGGATTGGCGCTGCCGACCATACCGGCGATACCGCCGGCCCACGAGGTATTATCCGTAGCGCCCAGTTCGAGAGTGGCTTTATTGGTAATATTCTTAATGGTGCAGCCGTAGGACTCACCAATCACAACGCCGGTAAACGCACTGTTGGTCAATACCTTTGCCGAGCCGCTGGTATTAAAGTTTTCAATCCTTGCACCGGTAGCGCTGTTGAAAACACCCATGTTGATATTAACATATACCGTGCTTTCGCCAATAGTCAGCTTCAGCTTTCCGCGCTTGGAGGACGCACCAACGGCTACTTCATTGCCGCTTTCATCCTTGTCCGAACTCTCAACAATATTGGTAGTATCAATATTCAGCGTAATCGTACGGCCGTCGCCGTCAAAATGGCCCTTAAAACCGGAAATGCCATAGAACTTGTCTGCCGTGGTCAGTGTAACATTGTCACCCAGCTTATAATAAGCTGACATCAAATCAGTTCTGTTTACTTCTGTAACACCGGTTTTGCCGAACAGAGCAAATTCTTCTGCTGTACCATAGCATACGTTTTTCGTGCCGTTCCAGACATACAGAGAAATGTGAGACAGTGCAGCAAGGTTTGCACCGGACTTGATGATATACGGATCATTCTGCGTACCGCTGCCTTCAATCTCGCTGACCCACTTTGCTTCCAGCGTGGTGTCGGACAGATACGGCCAGCTATCGCCCTTTGTCATATCCGTATCACCAAAATACCAACCGGCAAACTTGTAGTTTGCCTTGGTCGGAACAATACCACTGAGGTCATACTCTCCACCGTACTTCAGCGTTTCGGTTTTAAAAGTCTTGTCACCGTTTTTAAGGGTAACTTTCGCATCGACCTTACCTTCGAATGCTTTCTGAATTTCAGCAAGCGTGTGTCCCTTGGTCTGCTGATCCACATAATACTGCAAAGATTCAGACAAACTGTTGTAGGTTGCAGCATAGCCGCGAACTGCTTCTACTTCTTCCGGAGTAAAACTGTCCTTGGTGGGATCAATTTTATTCAAAGCAGTAATCAAGTCCGTCACTGTACTGGTCACTGCATCAGAAGGAATGACTACTTCTGCACTGTCCGTACCAGTGTTATAGCAGCCCTCCGGCAGCAGGTAATATGCCGTGCCGCTGATATTCAGCGTTGCGGGCATATAATCCTTGCCGTTACGCTTCAGATTGGAAGCATCCTTCACTGCAATAAGCTGAACGGCATCACCGTCAGCGGTCTGGAGTTTCCAATTTGCGAACTTGAACTTGGCGTCTTCACTCGGGTTCTCACCCATGCCAACACCGAAAGACTTTGCTCCCGTGCCATCGTTCAGCGTGTACGGTGTTCCGCTATAACCGGTGCCATTCACAGCAGTGATCGTACCGCCGGAAATGGTGATGGTCTCCATTTTGCCGCTGACCGGCAGTGTATCAATCGTGCTCCCATTTTTCACAGCCTTTTCGCCCAGTGAGCCGCTGCCGATACCGGGGGCACGCTTGCCGCCCTTGGCTGTAATTGTACCGCCAGAAATGGTGATAATACCGCTGGGACGGCCGCCGCCAGGAGCTGCATTCGTGCTTGTACCGCCGCCGCCGATACCTGCGCTATACTCAGAGCCGGTGGCTGTAACAGTACCGCCGGAAATAGTGACGGTTGTCTCTTTTTCCGTATTAGCGCTGCCATTGTAAGCACCGCCGCCGCTGCCGATGCCTGCGCCGGAAACCGTACTTTTGGCTGTTACGTTGCCGCCTTTAATCGTAACATCTGCCGCAGCATACCCACCGCCGCCAATACCGGCACTGCCGCCGGTAGCGGTTACTGTACCACCAGTGATAACAATATGCTTCTTTGCTGCGTGTCCATACGAACTGCCAATACCGGCGCTACCCACAACATTGGATGTTGCTGTAACAGTACCGCCATTAATCGTGATATTGCTGACGTTGCTGCCGCCGCCAATGCCGGGGCCGCCGTATCCGCCGGAGTAACTGGAACCGGTAGCGTTGACTATACCATCATTGATGGTAATGTCACCCGCAGTTGCCTCCCAAAGCGAGTAATTGGAATAGCGGCAGCTCACACCAATACCGGCCGCTTTGCCAGCATTGGCCCAGCTAATACTCTTTTCGTCAATCTTGAAACCATCACTGCCACCTGCTGTAGCATCCAAAGAACCGTTACCTTTGATGGTAACCGATGCGTTTTCCGCCACAGACAGTCCGGCGCAAACCCAGCCAGCCGCACAAAGAAGACTATATTTATCCACATAGCCTCCACATGTGAAACCGGACTTCAACACATTCTCGCCTTCCAGAGTCAGCGCCACATCGCCGCCTTGGATATCAAACGCGCAGGCGTTCTTCTTTTCCGCGTTGGCACCGTCATGCTTACCGGACACGTCGATATTCACGCCGTTCAGCGTGATCGTGTGCGTACCACCCACGACGGTGATCGTGTTCGTGGTCGCAGTGGTGCTACCCGTCTGCGTGATGGTGTAGTCACCACCATACTCAACCAGAGCACTCTCGCCCTGCGTATAACCGTCCGCAGAGATGACAATGGAGCCCTCAGCCAAATCAAGCTGCCCATTTGTCATAGTCTCGATGGTATTTCCCCCATCGCCAGCCTGCGGCGTGGGCTCAGTCACTTCCTCTGGCTTCCCAACTGCTTCCGTGTCCTCCGAAACGGTCATTATTTCGCCTTCAGCCAGCGCCGTTGCTGGTAGCAGGCTTAGTGCCATGACAAGTGAAAGCAGGCTTGCCAATATTCTCCGTTTCATCTTCTTACCTCCTATGTTCCGCCTGTTTTCACAGGCTAAAATATAAATAAAAGACACCCACTGGCATGGATATCCATATCAGTGTGTGTCTTTTATTACAAAATAATTCCGGGTAGCAAAAAAGCGCAGAGTTTTACTTGCTCTGCTCTGCTCTGCTCTGCTCTGCTGTCAGTATATTGCGCCGAGAAAGCTGCTGTCAAGTCCTTTTTCACGGTGCCGCCCTCTTTTTTCGTCCTTCAGAGACTAAAGCGCAAACCACTTTAGCCCTATGACGGTTTTTTTATTGATTATACCATGTTTCCCCAGTTTTTCAACCGTTTTGCATAAAACGTACTCTTTTCGACATGAAATGTCATATTCACATCATCTCCTATGTCTGCGGTTCTTGTCTACACATTGCTCATAAGTGCATAAGATGTCATCCCACACACTCCCCATGAACAGACAAAGGGCCTGTCCTGCGGAAGTGCGGCAATGCAGGACAGGCTCAAAATTTTGTACGCGTGGAAACCACTATTCCGCTTTCACGCCACGGAGTCGAGCCAGCGCTGGGAAGGTCTTGAACTGAAAACGTTGGTCAAACAGATCACCGCACACTGCCACCATTTTCCCCATGGTAAAAGCAGCGAGAATGGTGCCAATACCGAGACCATCCAGATGCCTCAGAAAGCCAAAGGTCAGAATTCCAGTAGTAGCAAGGCAGATCACATCAAAGGCAATCTTGATTTTGGCATAGGAAATATGGGTAATCTGAGCCAGCTCCCGAGGAAAAAGGTCTGTAGGGACAATGGGGAGTCCGCAGCGGTTAGATAGGGCAATGCCAAGACTGATGAGCAGATAGCTGACGATAAAATAGATGATCTTAAATGGCAGCCCCGTGGGAAGAAGGCCGATCCAAGCCTCGTGGATATCCAGCAGTTCTCCAAACACAAAGCCCACTACAAAGCTGCAAAGATAGGAGGGCACAAACTGCCGCCGGAGCACCATAAGGCTCAACACCAGTACTCCCTGAAAGAGATAGGTCCATGTGCCCAGCGTCAGCACCGGGAACACCTCGGAAAAAGCGTAGGGAACGCTGGAAATGGCGGAGATTCCCGCCCCAGAGTACAGCATCAGCACAACGCCAAAGCTGTTGACAAGCACCGCTACCACCAGTGCCAGTTCTCCTCGAAATGTCTTTTTTGCTGCTGTTTTCGTATCCACAAATATATGCTTCCTTTCTTTTCTGTGGAATCTGTGTGCGATTCTGTTGTCGAAATTTTGCGGCAGCAGTTACAGAGATCAACCGCTTTGCGGTTGGTTCAATAAGCATCATTATAATCGCTCAAAATCCTATGTGAAAGGCCAAATTTATATTTTGTCACAATGCAGCAATCCATAGCCCCAGCGCCAAAGGCATTCAGGAAAAATCCTCAAAGAGAATCATGCAGAGCATTTGATGCAAGCTATCAACGCAGTTATCTGCATTGCATAGAATAAATAGGTAATCAATATGTGCTCCTATATCCTTGCACATTGCACACAGGTGAAATAATTTTTAATTTTCAATCTAAAAATCTACCATGTCGCATCTATCAAGTCAAAGAGGTATGTGCCTAAGACACATACCTCTTTTTCAGCAGCCTTTGTCTGTCAACTGCCCCATTATTTGTTTTTCAAAATCCGTTTTGTGGTCAACTGCCCACAGCCGGACCTTTTGTTATGCAATGCTGCTGGAAACATGGATGGCAAATCAGCCCCAGACCTCTTCGGCGATTTCCTTTACCAACGCCAGCTGAGCCCACTGCTGTGCCTCTGTCAGTTTGTTGCCAATCTCGCAGGAGGCAAAACCGCACTGAGGACTCAGGCACAGGCGATCCAACGGGATGTACTTGGCCGCGTCATGGATGCGGGCGATCACCGCCGCCTTATCCTCCAACTCAGGGCGCTTGGTGGTGACGAGGCCCAGCACCACCTTCTTCTCACCGCTGACAGCGGCCAAAGGCTCGAAGCCGCCGCTGCGGGCATCGTCAAATTCCAGATAGTAGGCAGTCACATTCTCACGGGCCAGCAGGGTCTTGGCCACGCTGTCATAAGCGCCAGAGCTGGCATAGGTGGAATGGAAATTGCCCCGGCAGACATGAGTGTTGAGCACCATATCCTCCGGCTTACCCTCAATAGCCAGATTGTTAGCGGTAAGCATTTGTTCCTTGATTGCTTCCAGCCCCTTTTCATCCGTATCAAAAATCATGCAAGCCTTGGGGTCCACCAGCATTCCCCAACTGCAATCATCGAATTGCAGGTTACGGCAGCCAGCAGCGTAAACATCAGCGATGACCTTACGATAGCCCGCTGCCAAATCCTCTACCAGCTTTTCGGTATTGGGATAGTATTTGCTGGTATTTTCCATTGCAAAGGGCATGACCATCTGCTCCAGAAACTGAGCGGGTGCAGGGATCGTCAGCTTGGCCACAGTGTTCTCGTCTTCCAGCGCCTTGACAAACCGGAAATGCTCCACAAAGGGATGGCTGTCTACGCCGACTTCTCCGGTGAGGTAAGTATCATCAAGCATCGCGTTTTCACCATGGAACGGCAGGCCCTTCTCCGTGCGGCTGTGGCCTACACCATGGAAACCCCACATGAAATCGAGGTGCCATGTAGCGCGGCGGAACTCGCCATCGGTGATTACATGGTATCCGGCTCCCTGCTGCTTAGCGACCAGTTCTCGGATTGCCTGATCCTCCACCGCCTTTAGCTCATCGGCTCCAATCTTGCCGCCTTGAAAATCCGCCCGAGCCTGCTTCAACTCGGCAGGGCGAAGAAAGCTGCCAACATAGTCATAGCGAAAAGGGGTATTAGTTTTGCTCATAGTGAAATGCTCCTTCGACACTTAAAAGATATGCTGATTAAATGGCTCAAACTATGATAAGTCAAGGCTTCTTTCTGGCGCCGCTAATATCTATCGCCCTCATGATAGAAAAAGCAATGCCGTGTTCTACCCATTAGTATCCCTCTGTCAAATTAGTTGAATGACCATTTTTTAATAGTGAAAAGGACTTGATGGTATTTCCATCAGGTCCTTTCTGGCTATCTTGTTCAAATTTCGACACGATTTTCTAAAAATTCCGAGATTTTTCGCAAAGTGACATTGAGTGTCCACATGACTTGCTATACTGAAGCTAACCTCCAAGAAACTTCGGCCCCATGCCTACGCGCGATTGCGCGGGGAAAAATACCGGGTAAATTCTCCGCCCGGGCCGCTCCCGAAAAGGCGGTTGTGGACGCTGTATCTTCGCATGGGTGCCGGAGCGGAGGATCAATCATCAAACATGAGAAACTTATAGGCAGGAACATCCAGTACGGACGAAATCGCAAAGAGCGTATCCAGAGAAACAGCTTTCTTGATGTTGGGCGCTTCTACGTGACCGATAAATGCCGGGGTACGGTCGATTCGCTCTGCAAGTTCTTCCTGTGTCAAACCACGCAGCTTTCGATAATATGCAATTTTAAGACCCACTTGCAGATATTCCATCTCGAATTTGCTATTCATACCGTCACCTCGGTAATATGGTAATCGATGGCGACAGCAGTTGACATGATTTTACAATCATATTATTATATTTAACAGATATAAAAAACTAAGTAAAAGTGCAATGGGGAGGGTGAATGACCTTGGAACAGCAGTCTGCCGAGGCAAAGTCGGCCCGCTTATTAGACCTCTATGCGAGGTTCATATCCGGACAGACGCTGAACAAGCAAGGCCTTGCCAGCGAGTACGGCGTCACAACACGGAGTATCCAACGGGATATGGAGTCTCTGCGGTGCTTCCTGATGGAAAAAGGGTTGTCGCAGGAGATCATCTATGACCGTAGACACGGCGGCTATCGGATGGTGAGCAGCGTTCCATCCGGCTTAACGAACAGCGAGATTTTGGCTGTCTGCAAAATTCTGTTGGAAAGCCGCTCCATGCGGCGGGATGAAATGCTGCCGATTCTGGACAAGCTGGTAGACTGTGCCGTTCCTCCGGAGCAGCGTCAGGCGGTAAAGCTGCTGATAGGTAATGAAAAGCTGCACTATATTGAACCACATCACGGCAAAAGTATTTTGAACGGTTTATGGGAGATCGGACAGGCTGTGAAAGAACAGCGGGTCATGGAGATTGAATACGAGCGCATGAAAGCGCTGAAACTGGTGACTCGGAGAGTACAGCCGGTCGGAATCATGTTTTCTGAGTATTACATCTATCTGACTGCTTTCCTTGAAAACAAAGATAATTTTGAAAATCCGGATGACCTTTTTCCTACGATTTATCGAATCGACCGCATCCGCAGTTTTAAGGTCTTGGACGAGCATTTTCATGTCCCTTATGCCGGACGGTTTGAGGAGGGCGAGTTCCGTAAACGGGTACAGTTCATGTACGGCGGCAAGCTGGAGCGGATCAAGTTCCGCTACACCGGTCCGTCCTTGGAAGCCGTTCTGGATCGGCTCCCCACCGCTAAGGTCATCCGTGAGGATAAAGATGGCTGGACGATCTCAGCGGAGGTGTTCGGCAAGGGCGTTGAAATGTGGCTGAGAAGTCAGGGGGCGTATATAATCACCGTCTGATGTATAACACCCGATGGCTGGGTTTGCTTATTATGGTTCGCTTCTCAGAAAATCCCTAAACGAATCAGACAAAAAGATTGTAATTACCACGAGGTGACACACTTTGAATTCAATCATGTTAGAGACGTCACAAATGCTTGAAAATCATCCTCTCTTAATTGAAAAAGAGAGTTACAAGGTCAAATACCTTAATGTTCTGGAATACTTCTCCCAGAAATATTCCGCCAATGACCCTTGGGCTAATCAAACCTTGCAGCTATATATCAAGAAGGTTCTTGGTACTAAGAATAGCCACAAATATGATAACTTCGATCTACAGCGCAATACAAAACCTGTATTAGCCACGAAATTTCGCCCGTTTAAGTTCTTTTCCTATCGCTACTGCCTGATTATTGATTGTATTTTTATCTGTGCATACGGAGATAAGGAAAAAAGTGAAAAGATTTTTTCCGAATTATCTGCAGTTTATCACAAGCGGTATCAAAAGAAACTCCGTCAGGTTTTCGATTCTCTGTATGATCCCACTATTTCTACCGAAGGAATTGAACAGATTCAGTATTTGAAATCCTGTTGGGATATGAACAGGAAGTTTATTACCAATGAACCGACAAAGGTTATTATCACAGCAAACATGAGTGCTGGTAAGTCCACGCTTCTTAACGCACTCGTTGGGAAAAAGGTAAACAAGACCCAAAATGACGCCTGCACTGCCAAAATACATAAGATTGTCAACAAGCCTTTTGAAGACAACTTATGTTATGAATTGGACTATCTTTTAGACTTGGATGCTGACTACCATACCCTAATGGATGATAATATCAACAATCAGACTTCTGAAATCACGGTAGGCACTTACTTCCGAACAATAAAAACATCTTCAAAGCGAATATGGCTTATTGATACTCCGGGTGTGAATTCTTCTCAGAACATTGAACACCAACAGCTGACCGATAGAATTATCTGTGACACCAACGGCGACTTACTAATTTATTTATTAAACGGCGAAAATATCGGCACCGATGATGATCGCAAGCATTTGCTGTTCGTCTTAGAAAAGTATCACGGCAATATTCTGTTTGTTGTGAATAAGTTGGACCGTTTCAGGAAAAATGAAGATTCTATTGAAGGGACTCTAAAGGCAGTTGTCGAAGACTTGAAGATCATTGGCTTTGAAAATCCGTATGTTGTGCCCGTGTCTTCTTACGCCGCATATCTTGCCAAGATGAACATCTTTTCTGAGCCGCTTGACGCAGATGAACAGGATGAACTTGAGCGGATGTCCAGAAAAATGAAAAAGCCTGAATACCAACTCGACAAATATTATCCCGAAAAAATAAAAG
>ENA-UONQ01002444-UONQ01002444.1-human-gut-metagenome-genome-assembly--contig:-CS26-NODE-2444-length-12697-cov-3.478326_pt1 | contig 12697 bp, 9 predicted proteins | sample MGYA00242460_ERZ724007 | MGnify/ENA metagenome assembly ERZ724007
TGCCCACGTTGACCACGGTAAAACGCCCCTGGTAGATGAGCTGTTAAAGCAGAGCGGTGTATTCCGTGCGAATCAGGAAGTGGAAGAGCGTGTCATGGACTCCAATGATATCGAGCGTGAGCGCGGAATCACCATCCTTTCCAAGAATACCGCTGTTTTTTATAAAGATAAGAAGATCAATATCATCGACACTCCCGGACATGCAGATTTCGGTGGCGAGGTTGAGCGAGTTCTTAAGATGGTAAACGGCGTTATCCTGGTCGTAGACGCTTACGAGGGTCCGATGCCGCAGACAAAATTCGTTCTCCAGAAGGCTCTGGAACTGGATCTGTCCGTTATCGTCTGCATCAACAAGATCGACCGTCCGGAGGCAAGACCGACTGAGGTGATCGACGAAGTCTTAGAGCTGTTTATGGATCTGGATGCTTCTGATGAGCAGTTAGACTGCCCGTTTGTATTTGCATCTGCCCGCTCCGGCTTCGCAAAGAAAGAGCTGGATGATCCGGAAGTTGATATGAGCCCGCTGTTTGAGACCATCGTAAATTATATCCCGGCTCCGGAAGGAGACCCGGATGCAGAGACCCAGATGCTCATCAGTACCATCGATTACAATGAGTTTGTTGGCCGTATCGGTGTCGGCAAGATTGACAACGGCAGTCTCAAGGTAAACCAGGACTGCGTCATTGTAAACCATCATGATCCGGATAAGATGCGCAGAGTCAAGATCGGTAAACTGTACCAGTTTGACGGCTTAAAACGTGTTGAGGTCCAGGAAGCAACCATCGGTGATATCGTTGCGGTATCCGGCATTGCAGATCTGCATATCGGTGATACCATCTGTTCCCCGGAAAACCCGGAATCCATTCCGTTCCAGAAGATTTCCGAGCCGACTATCTCCATGAACTTCATGGTCAATGACAGCCCGTTAGCAGGACAGGAAGGTAAGTTCGTTACCTCACGTCACATCAGAGAGCGTCTGTTCCGCGAGCTGAACACCGATGTCAGCCTGCGGGTAGAGGAAACCGAGTCTCCGGACTGCTTCAAGGTTTCCGGCCGTGGTGAGCTGCATCTGTCCGTCCTCATTGAGAACATGCGCCGTGAGGGCTTTGAATTTGCAGTCAGCAAGGCTGAGGTTCTTTACAAATACAACGAGCGCAATCAGAAGTTAGAGCCGATGGAGCTGGCTTACGTGGACGTCCCGGAGGAGTTTACCGGTGCAGTTATCCAGACGCTGACCGCCAGAAAGGGTGAGCTGCAGGGCATGAGCCCGGCAAACGGCGGTTATACCCGTCTGGAGTTCTCCATCCCGTCCAGAGGTCTGATCGGCTACCGCGGTGAGTTCATGACCGATACCAAGGGTAATGGTATCATCAATACCATTTTCGATGGCTACGGTCCGTACAAGGGAGACTTAAGCTACCGCAAGACCGGTTCCCTGATCGCTTACGAGAGCGGTGAGACCATCACCTATGGTCTGTTCAACGCACAGGAGCGCGGCATCCTCTTTGTAGGACCGGGCGAGAAGGTTTACTCCGGTATGGTCATTGGCCAGAACCCGAAGACTGAGGATATCGAGGTCAATGTCTGCAAGACCAAGAAGCTGACCAACACCCGTTCTTCCAGTGCCGATGAGGCATTAAAGCTGGTTCCGAAGAAGATCATGAGCCTGGAGCAGTGCCTGGAGTTCATCGATACCGATGAGCTGCTTGAGGTAACTCCGGAGAACCTGCGTATCCGCAAGAAGATCCTGGACCCGACTATGCGTAAGAGAGCATCCTTCAAAAAATAAATACTGCCGGATCCCCCAAAATCTGGTGTGGATTTTTCAAGTCAGGCTATTTCTCGCCACACAACTCCTTCTCTGCTGAGAGGGCGGTTGTGTGGCATTTTTGTATGATAGGAAATTGCGTCCTATCATACAAAAACGCTCCGCGAGGATGCGCACTCGGCGCAAAGGCAGATGGTTGCCGAAGCAACCGCGCTTCGGCGCGAGAATGTGCCTTGGCACATTCTTTTTACTGTGCGCGTTTTGCCGCCATTTGTCGAGCGAATCACTGAATAAATTTTCTCATTTTCCCATAAATATGATAATAGCTGAAAGCTAAATGAAATGGGAAGAGGAGAGAAAATACTATGTCAGAAAAAGTGATTGAAAACAATAAAGTCAGTGTGATCGGGGAAATCATTTCCGGATTTACCTTCAGTCATGAAGTGTTCGGAGAAGGCTTTTATCTGGTGAATGTGGCGGTGAACCGTCTGAGTGAGCAGGCTGACATCATTCCGCTGATGATTTCCGAGCGGCTTTTAGATGTAAAGGAAGATTACATTGGCTGCACGGTGGAGGCCATTGGCCAGTTCCGTTCCTATAACCGCCATGAGGGTATCAAAAACCGTCTGGTGCTGTCTGTGTTTGTCCGCGAGATTCATTTCATGGAGAAGTTTACGGATTACACTAAGACAAATCAGATCTTTCTGGATGGTTATATCTGTAAAGCGCCGGTGTACCGGAAAACGCCGCTTGGCCGTGAAATCGCGGATCTTTTGCTGGCTGTAAACCGTCCTTACGGCAAATCTGATTATATTCCGTGTATTGCCTGGGGCAGAAATGCCCGGTTTGCATCCGGCTTTGAGGTTGGAACCCGGGTGAGGGTCTGGGGCCGTGTCCAGAGCCGGGAATACACAAAAAAGCTCAGTGAGACAGAGTGTGAGAAGCGTGTGGCCTATGAAGTTTCCATCAGCAAGCTGGAGGAGGGGGAACCGGAAAACGAAACTGCGTAACAGATTTACTTGCAAACGGCGTGGGAATGTGGTAGGATAAGGACGCTTGTATCAGAGAGATCAATGATTCTGACGGAGCAGTCTGTGTGAACAGGAAGTTCCCGAATGCTAAGAAAAACAGAGGTGCAAAAGCGATGAGTACAGGAAGACTAGAGGTCATCTGCGGCGAAGACAGCTCAGGAAAGACAGCGATGGCCCTTGGCAGGGCGCTTCAGGCGCTCACAGAGCAGAAAACCGTGATCGTGATCCAGTTTTTGAAAGGCAGTGAAAAAACTGGAAATCTGGAAGTGCTAAAGCGAATGGAGCCGGAACTCAAAGTATTCCGGTTTGAAAAGTCAGACCGTTATTTTGCGGAGCTGAGCGACGCGGAAAAGAAAGACGAAGAGATCAATATCCGCAATGGTTTAAACTATGCGAAGAAGGTACTGACCACAGAAGAATGCGATCTTCTGGTGCTTGATGAGGCCCTTGGCCTGGTGGACCAGAATATTGTGACGGAAGAAGAAATGGCGGGTATCTTAAGCTGCCGTGACCAGGTTCAGGTCATCGTGACCGGCAAGGTACTGCCGGAAGGTCTCAGCCGCATTGCAGATAAAGTTGAGAAAGTGGATTGCTGCAAATAAGACGCAGTAAACTTGACAATTAAATAGGTTGATGCTAGTATTATACATAAACAGGCAAGTAGAGGTTGCGCGAAGCATGAGTAAAGGATCTGATGCACCAGAAGCAGAAGAAGATTCCTGAAAGGGTGGGCGCCGAAGATACAGGACGGACTGGACGTCGTTTATCTGGGTACAGGGTGAACAATCCTGTAACTGTCATCCGACCGGATGGAGAGCTACTTAAAGCAGAAAGCACATAGCGACTTTAAGGGGCTGACCGAAATTTGTCAGTCCCTTTTTTACGCCGTTACAAACACATAAGGAGGAAAAAATCATGGCTATTTTTGAGGGTGCAGGCGTTGCACTGGTAACCCCGTTTACAGAATCTGGAGAGGTAAATTATGAGAAACTTGAGGCACTGTTAGAGGAGCAGATCGCAGGCGGTACCGACGCGATCATTGCATGCGGAACTACCGGTGAGTCTGCTACCATGAGCCATGAGGAGCATCTGGATGTCATCCGTTTCACCTGTAAGGTAGTAAACAAGCGTGTCCCGGTGATCGCAGGTACCGGTTCTAATTGCACAAGAGAAGCCATCCATCTCTCAAAAGAGGCTGAGAAGGCCGGAGCAGACGGATTGCTGCTGGTAACTCCGTACTACAACAAGGCAACCCAGAACGGCCTGATCGCACATTATACCGCTATCGCAGAGTCGGTAGGTATTCCGTGTCTGTTATACCATGTTCCGACCCGTACCGGTCTCACCATGAAGCCGGAAACCATCGTAAAGCTCTGCCGTGAGGTTCCGAACATTGTCGGTGTAAAGGAAGCAAGCGGCAACTTCTCCGCAATCTCTGAGATCATGCATCTGGCAAACGGCTGCGTAGACCTCTACTCCGGCAACGATGACCAGATCGTTCCGCTGCTGGCTATGGGCGGAAAGGGCGTTATTTCCGTTCTGTCCAACGTAGCACCGAGACAGACTCACGAGATCTGTGAGAATTTCTTCAAGGGCGATATCCAGAAGAGCTGTCAGATGCAGCTGGACGCTATCCCGTTAATCAATGCTCTGTTCTGCGAGGTTAACCCGATTCCGGTAAAAGCAGCGCTGAACATGATGGGAAGGGAAGCAGGCCCGCTCAGACTTCCGCTGACTGAGATGGAGCCGCAGAATCAGGAACGCCTGAAAAAAGCAATGCAGGAGTATGGAATTCTGTAAAGAATAAGAATTGCACGGGAGGAATGATTCAAATGGTTAAAATGATTATGCATGGCTGCAATGGCGCCATGGGACGCACCATCACCGGCCTGGCCAAAGAGATGGACGGTATTGAGATTGTAGCGGGAATTGATGTAAATCCGGTTGTATTAAGTGACTATCCGGTATTTGCCTCTTTAGAGGAATGCAATACAGAGGCAGATGTGATCGTAGATTTTGCATCCGCAAAGGCAGTGGATCATCTGTTAGACTATTGCGGCGCACATAAGATGCCGTTAGTACTGTGCACCACCGGACTTTCTCCGGAGCAGATTGAGAAAGTGAAGGAAACCAGTAAAAAGACCGCAATTCTGCGTTCCGCCAATATGTCCCTGGGTATCAACACCCTCATGAAGCTGGTGCAGGACGCTGCAAAGGTTTTGGCAAATGCCGGCTTTGACATCGAGATTGTGGAGAAACATCACAACAAGAAGCTGGATGCGCCGAGCGGCACTGCACTGGCCCTGGCTGATTCTATCAACGAGGCTATGGATGAACGCTATCATTACAAATATGACAGAAGCACAGAGCGTGTACGCCGTGATGAGAACGAAATCGGCATTTCTGCCGTGCGCGGCGGCACCATTGTGGGTGACCACGATGTGATCTTTGCAGGAACCGATGAGGTGATCACCTTCAGTCATACCGCTTACTCCAAGGCAATCTTCGGAAAAGGAGCACTGCAGGCAGCGCTGTTTCTGGCAGGAAAAGAGCCTGGAATGTATGATATGCAGGATGTGATCGGCTGAGCAGCCGGCAAAAGGGCAAGTATGCCGTGGAGCAACAAACAGAAAGACACCGCCTTAGGCTAAGCGTAAGGCGGTGTCCTTCGCTTTTTCATAGGAGGAATTTTGATCAGAAAATGGAATCGAGCGTGCAGCCGCTGGAGAAAAATATGCATTCGGCGTTTGGCGCGGAAGTATCAGCGGGTGCGGAAAATCCGGCGTTTCCGGACATGTCTGGCAGTAATGCTTTGTGTGGAGCTTCTAACTGGCGCAGGAATGCTCTGGAACAGGAATCGGCCGGAATTAAACCTGATGCGCCGGGAAGAGTTCTGTGAGGTGGAGCTGATCCCAAAGACTGTCGCGGACAGACAGGATGTTGCCGATGTCGGGAAAACCGGGGAATCCGGCGCTGCCGGTAAGGATGAGGCTGCAAAAAACCAGGATATTTATGGTATCCGGATGGATTGGAAAGCCCTGGAGGTTCAGTTTTATCACCGGAAGGATGTAATACAGAAGCCATGAGACCGCATCAGGCATTTTGCCTGTGCACAAAATACAGAATAAAAAATGTATTGCAATTCAAATGCCCATGTATTATAATTTCTTCTGAAATTAACTTCTTTTATTTATAACACTTATAAATGCACAGAGAGGAATACAAAAGCCGATGGAAGAAAAACGCTTGCTGAATCCAGATGAGCTGCACGAGGAGTGTGGTGTATTCGGAATGTACGATTTTGACGGCAATGATGTGGCATCCGAGATTTATTATGGACTGTTTGCATTGCAGCACCGGGGGCAGGAAAGCTGCGGAATTGCGGTCAGTGACACAGAGGGACCGAAGGGGAAGGTAGATGCGTATAAGGGGATGGGGCTTTGTAATGAGGTGTTCACACCGGACATCTTAGAGGGGTTACACGGAAACATTGGTGTGGGACATGTGCGTTACTCCACTGCCGGAAGCAGTACCCGTGAGAACGCGCTGGCGCTGGCCCACAACGGAAACCTGGTCAATGCGCCGGAATTGAGAAGAGAGCTGGAATACAACGGCGCTATTTTCCAGACTACCATTGACTCAGAAGTGATCGCGTACCATATCGCGCGTGAGCGTGTGCGCACATCCTCCGTTGAGGAAGCAGTAGCCAATGCCATGAAAAAGATCAAGGGCGCTTACTCCCTGGTCATCATGAGCCCGCGTAAAATGATCGGTGCCAGAGATCCGTTTGGCTTTAAGCCTCTCTGTATCGGTAAAAAAGAGAATGCCTACATTCTGGTATCCGAGAGCTGCGCTCTGGCTACTATCGATGCGGAGTTTGTCCGTGATGTAGAGCCGGGTGAGATCGTTACTATTACAAAGGATGGCATCAGATCCGATAAGAGTATGTGTCTGCCGGATGCAAAGAAGCAGGCCAGATGTGTGTTCGAATATATTTATTTCGCAAGACCGGACAGTGTGTTTGACGGTGTGAGTGTTTACCATTCCCGCCTTCATGCAGGCCGCTGCCTGGCAATTGATTCCCCGGTGGATGCCGACATCGTGGTTGGTGTGCCGGAATCCGGCAATGCAGCAGCCCTGGGCTATTCTATGGAGTCCGGCATTCCGTACGGAACTGCATTTGTGAAAAACTCTTATGTGGGGCGTACCTTCATTAAGCCGAAACAGAGCAGCCGTGTGTCTGCGGTAAAAGTTAAACTGAATGTGTTAAAGGAAGCAGTGGCAGGAAAACGCGTCATCATGATCGATGACTCCATTGTCCGCGGTACCACCAGTCATCTCATTGTGAAGATGCTGCGGGATGCCGGGGCGAAGGAGGTTCATGTGAAGGTCAGCGCACCGCCGTTTCTGCATCCATGTTATTTCGGAACAGATATTCCATCGGAAGATCAGCTGATCGCCAGCGGACGCACCATAGAGGAAATCCGCCAGATCATCGGGGCAGATTCCTTATCTTATTTAAAGATGGAGCGTCTTTCAGAGCTGTCCGAGGGACTTCCGATCTGTACCGCGTGTTTTAGCGGAGATTATCCGTTAGACCCGCCGCAGGAAGACATCCGCGGCGAATATACCAAATAAATCATTAATCACGAAATTGGAGGGTCCTTATGAACGACAGATACCAAAGTCCGTTGTCTGAGCGCTATGCAAGCAGGGAGATGCAGTATATCTTCTCCCCGGACAAGAAATTCAAAACCTGGAGAAAACTGTGGATCGCACTGGCAGAGACCGAAAAAGAGCTTGGACTGCCGATCACCCAGGAGCAGATTGACGAGTTAAAGGAGCATGCGGAGGACATCAACTATGAAGTAGCAAAGGAGCGCGAACGTCTGGTGCGCCATGATGTCATGTCCCACGTATATGCCTATGGACAGCAGTGCCCGAAGGCAAAGGGCATCATCCATCTGGGAGCAACCTCCTGCTATGTTGGTGATAACACCGATCTGATCATCATGACCGAAGGCTTGAGACTGGTTCGCAAAAAACTCATCAACGTGATGGCAGAGCTGGCAAAATTTGCTGACAAATACAAAAACCAGCCGACCCTGGCGTTCACTCATTTCCAGCCGGCTCAGCCGACGACAGTCGGCAAACGTGCAACCCTGTGGTTAAACGAGCTCTGTCTGGATCTTGAGGATCTGGATCATGTGCTTTCTAGCATGAAGCTGCTTGGTTCCAAGGGAACTACCGGTACTCAGGCAAGCTTTTTAGAGCTGTTTGAGGGCGACCATGAGAAATGCCGCAAGGCAGACCAGATGATCGCAGAGAAGATGGGCTTTTCTGCATGCTATCCGGTATCCGGACAGACCTACTCCCGCAAGGTAGATACCCGTGTGTTAAATATTCTGGCAGGTATTGCCCAGAGTGCTCACAAGTTCAGCAACGATATCCGTCTGCTGCAGCACTTAAAGGAAGTGGAAGAGCCGTTTGAGAAAAATCAGATCGGTTCCTCCGCCATGGCCTACAAGAGAAACCCAATGCGCAGCGAGCGAATTGCATCTCTTTCCAATTATGTGATGAGTGACGTGATGAACCCGATGCTGGTGGCTTCCACTCAGTGGTTTGAGCGTACTCTGGATGACTCCGCAAATAAGCGTCTGAGCATTCCGGAGGGCTTCCTGGCAATCGACGGTATCCTGGATCTGTACTTAAATGTTGTAGATGGCCTGGTTGTATATCCAAAGGTTATCGAGAAGCATTTCATGGCAGAGCTGCCGTTCATGGCAACCGAGAACATCATGATGGATGCGGTAAAGGCCGGCGGTGACCGTCAGGAGCTGCATGAGCGTATCCGCCAGCTTTCCATGGAGGCAGGCAGAAACGTGAAGGAGAAGGGGCTGGACAACAATCTGTTAGAGCTCATTGCCGCAGATCCGGCATTCGGACTTTCTCTGGATGAGCTGAAGGCATGTATGGAACCGTCCCGCTATGTGGGCCGCGCACCGAAGCAGGTAGACGAGTTCCTGGCCGAAGTAGTGAATCCGATCCTGGAATCAAATAAAGAAGATCTCGGCATGACAGCTGAAATTAATGTGTAAGGGCACTGCGCTGATAAATACCAATAAGTTTCATTAATAACAAAAGGTGGGCAGATTAGAAAATCTGTCTGCCTTTTTGTGTTTGCGTATTGATTTTAGTGCAGGAATCTTATATACTGTTAATGTTTGCAGAGCAGAAGGCTCTGCCTGAATTTGAAGATAGCAGGTAACTGGAAAAGTAAGGAACAGTTACGGCAGCAGTTATAACGAAGGAGACTGATTATGTCAAAGGTAGATGTAGTTATTGGATGTTTTTATGGCGACGAAGGTAAGGGTAAAGTAATCGATTATCTTGCAACGAATGCAGATATCGCTGTCCGCGCAACCGGCGGTGATAACGCAGGTCATACGATCGAGGCTAACGGAGTAAAATATGCAATGCGTCTGATTCCGTCCGGAATCCTGTCCGGTCATACCATTGGCGTAATCGGCAACGGAGTTGTTATGAATCCGCAGGTGCTGTTGGGAGAAATTGAAAACTTAAAGGCACACGGCTATGATATTGACAATCATTTAAAAATCAGTGATAAGACCCATGTGATCCTGCCGTACCATCCGATGCTGGACCGCGCATTAGAGAAAGCAAGAAAGGCATCCAAGATCGGCACCACCTGCAGAGGTATCGGACCTACCTACTGTGATAAGTACGAGCGTGCTGGCTTAAGAGTCGAGGATCTGTATGCAGATAATTTCAAGAGCCATCTCGAGGAGCTGGTCGAGTCCAGAAAAGCACTCTTAAAGTTCTACGATCCGGAAGACACCACCATCGACGAAAAACTGAACTTTGAGGATGTATACAAGACCTACTGTGAGTACGCAGAGCAGTTAAAGCCGTATGTGTGCGATACCGTAACCTATCTGCACAAGGCACTGGAGGAGGATAAGAGAGTCATTGTAGAAGGTGCTCAGGCAACCCTGCTTGACATTGACTTTGGTTCCTACCCGTATGTAACCTCTTCTAACCCGACCATCGGCGGAATCATCACCGGTACCGGTTTAAGCGCATCTGATATCGGTAATGTATACGGTATTATTAAAGCTTATTCCAGCCGTGTCGGCGAGGGCCCATTCGTAACCGAGCTGTTAGATGAAACCGGCGACCGCATCCGTGATCTTGGTCATGAGTACGGTACCGTAAGCGGCAGACCGAGACGCTGCGGCTGGCTGGATCTCGTAACCTTGAAATACGCAAAGCGTCTGAATGGCCTGACCGGAATTTCCGTAAACCACTTAGACACCATCGGCAAATTTGACAAGATCAAAGTCTGCATAGCATACGATTGCAACGGCGTGCAGACCGAGGACTTCTCCACCAACTTAAAGTTCCTGCAGAGCTGCAAGCCGGTATACAAAGAGTTCGACGGAAACTTCGGTGACCTGTCCGGCTGCAAGACCTTCGAGGATCTCCCGGAGAACGCAAAGGCATATATCAACTTCATCGAAGAGTATACCAAGACCCCGGTTAAGTTTATCGGAACCGGTGCCGGCCGTGAGGCAATGATTGTAAGACTGTAATCGAAAAAGAAAACGGAAAAACAAAAACTCCCTGGAACCCATCTGTGATGTGGGTTTCCGGGGAGTTTTTTTAGAACGATGATTATGGAGTTTCCAGACGGAACATATAATCATTTCTCAGGTGCTGCATAAAAATCTTTGCCGCCAGGGACATCTGGCTGCTGTAAGTAATGCCGATTTCCAGGGTTTCTTCCGGAATCAATGGGAGGACTTTTACATTGCCGCGTCGGTCTTTGCTGTTCATGTAGTTGTTCAGGCCAATGCCGAGTCCGGCTTCCACCATCTGCCAGGAGGCGTAACTGTCTTTGGATTCAATCTCGATCTTGGGCGTGATGCCATATTTTTCCAGCAAAACCGCATTGTCCGTGACGTACTCAGAGTTGGAATCGATGTAGTTTTCCCTGCCGAATTCCTCAATCGGAACTGCTGGAAGGGCTGCCAGGCGGTGATTGGCGGGAACCCACGCTACGATGGGATCATGACAGAGGGAAATCCACTCATCTACCTCGTCCCGGCGGCTGACGATCGCCATATCCAGCTTATGTGCCAGCACCCGGTTTACCAGATCGGAACTGTAGCCGGAGGAGAGTTCCATGCGGATTCCAGGATATTTTCCGTGGAAATCCTTGATGCATGCGGAGAGCCAGCGGTAGTATTCGCTGTATGCAGTCCCGATCGTTACGGTTCCGACTTCCATGCCCCGTATCTTTGCCGCCATCTGGATGCATTCCTCATCGGAGCGGATTAGTTCCCGGATGGACGGAAGCATTTTTTGGCAGTCATCGGTCATGGAGGCGCCCTCTTTTTTTCGGATCAGAAGCGGAAATCCGATTTCTTCCTCGAGGGCCGTCATCATGCGGCTGACTCCGGACGGAGTGTAGCCCATTTTTTCTGCTGCTGCGGAAATGCTTTTTTCTTCAATCACACAGATCAGTGCGCGTGCTTTTTCGATGTCCAAACTGTCCCCTTTCTATCTTTGCATTTTTGTCAAAGATAACTTGATTTATTGTCGCTTTTCTTAAAGAAGATAGCATATTATAATAAATGTGTCAAATGAAAGCGCGCTTAACAAATATAAATAAGCAAAAATTAACAAAAGTGTTCATGGAGGGGATTTGAAATGAATGAGGAACAGTTTGTAAAGTATTACGCAGTACAGAGAAAAAATTCCGTATCTTTAAAGTGGGATCTTTTAGAGCAGCGTTTTGGTGACCCGGACCTGATTCCGATGTGGGTGGCAGATATGGATTTCCGCACACCAGAGTGTATTACAGACGCGCTGCACCGCAGAGTTGCTCACGGCGCATATGGATATGCTTACATTCCAGAAAGCTATTACGAAGCATGCTTCAGCTGGCTGGAAAGCCGTTACGGATTCCGGCCGAAAAAAGAAATGCTCCGCCTGACAAATGGTATTGTGGCTTCCATGTATTACTTTGTCAATGCATTTACTGAGCCGGGCGATCACATCATCATCAACACTCCGGTTTACTATCCATTTGCCGGTGCGATCAATGACTGTGGACGCAAAGTGGTTTCCTGCGATATGGATTATGAAAATGGCCATTTCTCCATCGACTACGCAAAGTTTGAGCAGGATATCATTGATCACGATGTGAAAATGTATTTCCTGTGTTCTCCGCATAATCCATGTGGACGTGTCTGGACAGAAGAGGAGTTAGATCAGGTGCTGTCCATCTGCCAGAAACATCATGTAGTTGTATTTGCGGATGAGATTCATCAGGACTTTATTTACGGAGACCACAAGCAGATTTCAGCGGCAGCAGTATCCGGTGGAAAATATGCAGATAACCTGATTTTAGCGTCCGCAGCTTCCAAAACCTTTAACATTGCCGCACTGGTACACGCAAATATCATCATTCCGTGTGAGGAGCTTCGCAAAAAATACGATGCTTATGCAGCACAGAATGTTCAGGCTGACTGGAACATCATGGGAATTACCGCGACCCAGGCCGGATATGAAAATGGCGGAGCATATCTGGATACCTTAAAAGAGGTAATTCTTGATAACTACGAGTACATGAAGAAAGAACTGGCTGAGAAGGCACCGAAAATCGTGGTCTGCGACATGGAAGGTACTTATCTGCCAATGCTTGATTTAAGAAATATCATTGATGTGGAGCATCCGACGAAAGAGCCGGTTGTATTAAACGGAAAAGCTCCGGTCAATTACGATGTTTACCACTTTGTTCAGGAAAAATGCCGTCTGGCCGTAGATTACGGCGAGTGGTTCGGCGCAAAATACAGCGGATTTTTCCGTCTGA
>ENA-UONQ01002455-UONQ01002455.1-human-gut-metagenome-genome-assembly--contig:-CS26-NODE-2455-length-12642-cov-4.577262_pt1 | contig 12642 bp, 15 predicted proteins | sample MGYA00242460_ERZ724007 | MGnify/ENA metagenome assembly ERZ724007
TCCGGTACTGCTTAATGTGAGGGAAAAAAGGCCGATCCCGATAATCATTAAGAGCAGTCCCGGCATGACGATCCGGGAAAATTTTTCAATGCCCTTTTCTACCCCGCGGTATACGACCAGTGCGGTAAAACATAAAAAGATCAGCATGAAAACCACAGGTGATACGGGTGAGGTGATAAAGTCTGTAAAATATCCGTCCTGGGCGGCTGCCTTTCCCGCTCCGGTAAGATAGACAGCCAGATACTTTAAAATCCATCCGCCGATGACGGAGTAATAGGTCATGATAATGGCCGGAACGCAGAAGGTAAGATAACCTAAAAAGCTCCATTTTTTCTGCATTTTCCCAAAGGCGTGAAGGGCGTTTGTCTTGGTGCGCCGTCCGATGGCCACATCTGTGACAAGAAGGGTAAAGCCGAAGGTAAGTACCAGCGCCAGATAGATGATCAGGAACAGTCCGCCTCCGTCCTTGGCGGCCAGATAGGGGAACCGCCAGATATTTCCTACTCCTACTGCGCTTCCTGCTGCTGCCAGCACAAAGCCTAAGGAGCCTGTAAAGCTGCTTTTTTTCTTTGCTTCCATGTTTTGAATACCTCGTTGTCTTGTTGGAGTGTAAAAGGGGTCAAATCTGTTTTGACCCAAACAGTATGATTATATCGGTTTGCAGAGAAAAAGCAACCGCCGAAAAGTTTCATTAAATGAGAAAATATAATATAAAAATTGAATATAACTGGAAAAATACCGGAAAAAGAGGTATAATAGCGGAAATATAGTTGGATAAAACGTAAAATGTATATTTATATGAAACATTTCCCTATTTACCGGGAGAAGGGAGGATAAATACAGATGGGGAGGAAAAAAGGGTGGAGCAGGTGAATCTGTACGTGGGAGCACAGATCCGCAGATACAGAAAAAACAGACAGATGACGCTGCAGCAGCTGGCTGACAGGATCCATAAGAGCCGGGCCAGTGTGAGCAAGTATGAGACGGGAGAGGTTTCTCTGGATATTGTCACGCTGACCGAGATTGCCAGAGTTCTGGAGGTACAGCCGGGGCAGCTGGTGGATCTTCCGGTTCAGGAAGAGGAAGGGGCCAGGCTCCCTTCCGCAAACAGCGGGATCAGCCCGTTTTTTCAGGCGAGACGGCTGTATTTCTATTTTTATGACGGCCGTTATAAACGGCTGAAGGATGGGATTATCGATATCCGGGAAACGAAAGAGGCGGGGAGTTATGAGGCAGATCTGTCGGTGAGTGCTGTCAATCCCTCCGGGCGCAGCAGCAAGCTGTATTACACCGGAAAGGTGATCTACAGCGATATGCTGATCCGTTTTTCGTTTGTAAACCGCTATAATCCTCTGGAGGAGGATCTGCTTTATATTTTTAACCCCTTAGAGCTGCGCGATTCAACGGACGGCCTTCTGTGCGGGATTTCCAGTGCAGATCTTATGCCCTGCGCGTTTAAATGCCTGGTGACGCTGCATCCTCAGGAGCACACAGAGGAGTTTAAAAAGCGCCTTTTGATCACAAGAAGGGAACTGCAGCAGTGGCAGAAACTGAATATGCTGATGGTAGATAATATTGGATAGGAATTTGTTATATGGAGAGAGGAGATATATGAAATTTTCGACCATACACCACATTGCGATCATTGTTTCCGATTATGAAAAATCAAGAGATTTTTATGTAAATAAGCTGGGATTTTCCGTGATACGGGAGAATTACCGGCCGGATAGAGGAGACTGGAAGCTGGATCTTCGGATCAATGACACTACAGAACTGGAAATTTTTGGAGTATCAAATCCTCCCAAACGAGTGACCAGACCGGAGGCAGCCGGACTGCGCCATCTGGCCTTTTATACGGAGGATATAGAGAAAGATGTGAAAGAGCTGAAGGAAAAGGGGATTTTTGTGGAACCCATCCGGCTGGATGAGTTTACGGGAAAGAAAATGACATTTTTTGCAGATCCTGACGGGCTTCCTCTGGAGCTGCATGAATAGAGAAGTGAATTTTTTCCTTGCAAAATACGCTTTGTTTGCAGTATCATAGAAACGGATTTTGCAGTACAGAGCATGAGCATTTCAAATGAAACGTAAATTTGATTTAGCCTGGAAGGAAGTGAAAACGTGTTCGAACGGAACGCATTTTTAAGAGCTTATAATATTGATGAGGCGGATTTTAAGGCAGCCAATGTCCCATGGGAGGAGCTGGCTGCTATTTATGATGACTATTTGTCCATTGAGGGGAAATTAAGGGGAATCGGAAAGGAGTTTGTAAATGATTACCTCTATGATATCGAACGGGCGGGAATCCATTCCTATCGTTACCGCACGAAAAGCCCGGGCCATCTGCTGGAAAAGATTATCCGCAAGCGCAGCGAGCACCCGGGGAGATTTGATCATATTGACCGGACTAATTATCACAAGTATATTACCGATCTGATCGGAATCCGCGTATTTTTTCTGTACCGGGAGGACTGGATTTATTTTCATAATTATATTACAACGGTGTTTGAAAATGATCCTGAGAACTATGTAGAGGATCGTATCCGGGATTTTGACGAGGATCCGGAGCATTTTTACATTGCCGAACGGCCAAAGGTTTACCGGAGAAACGGAGATACCCGGATTTACGATGAAGAGCTGATCGACATTAAATCGGATGGAATTTACCGGTCGCTTCATTATATTATCAAATACAGGGGCTACTATGTGGAGATCCAGGGAAGAACCCTGTTTGAAGAGGGGTGGAGTGAGATCGATCACGATATCGTATATCCCTATTTTAAAGATGATGAAATGTTAAAGGATTTTTCCACGCTGTTAAACCGCCTGTCCGGAATGGCAGATGAAATGAGCTCCTATTTCCGCCGGATGAAGAGCGTCCGGGAAGAGCCGGGGAAGAACCGGAAGGAGAGACGGGCTCTTACAGGCGGCGGAAATATCTGGACGGAGCAGGAGGAACGTGAGAGAAAATAGGGGCCGGATTGTCTTGTTTTGGTTTTATCTGCCGGATTCCAGCCGGCGGATCAGGGAGTCAAGAATGTGTCTCCAGAAGACATGAAAGGCAGGATTTTTTCCAAAGCAGCGGACCAGGACTGGGCTGACGGCATAGTATAATCGTATAAAGATACGTCCGGCAGGAGTTTTCTTCATATGTTCGTCTCTGAAACGGCGAAGGAGCCGGACCTGAGGGCAGTCATAGGAGCCATAGACGCAGGTTGCGATGTAGCAGCCTTCCTTTTGGGAGGCGGGCTGCGTCTGTTTGTTGGCGGAGGTCTGAGGCTGCTTTGGTGCAGCGTGGCTGGATGAAGCAGCAGATGCTCCCGGCAGAGGCGATTCTAAAACCGGCTGTGCAGTCTCTTCGTGTACAGGGGCAAAGTGGTGGATACGCTCAACGGGAAGAGAAGCAAGGGTTTGTGTGATTTTCTTTTTTATATACTCTTCATTTACGCCGTAGGAGGTCCACAGGTTGATCAAGGGGATTCCGGCTTCCTCACAGATGCAGGCCACCTTTTTGTCCCGTTCCCTCCGCTCAGGCAGCCGGTGGGTCTGGTCATTGATCTCTATTACAAGAAGAGGGCGGTATGACAGATCTGTAATGATGAAATCTACATTTCGAAAGAGCTCATTCTGATATTTGGCCCCATCCGTTCTTCTGATAAATGAGGCCAGATTGGCCTGAGCCTGGATCAGGCAGGTATCGGGAAGAAAGGATTTAATACAGTTTAAGTATGCCGTCTCAGTTTTCGTCACAAGAGATGGTTTTGCTTCATATAAAAATGGAAGCTCCGCTTCAGAGGAGGTCCGGGATGCCTGGAAGCCTTCTTCACAGTGGCAGGGGGAACCGGCATAGTGCCAGCTTCCGCATTTGACGCATTTTATGATCTCACCAGCTTCCCGTTTGGCATAGCAGGTCCTGCATAAGGGATAGCTTCCGCTTTCACTGCCGCATATTTTACATTTCATAGGCACAGCCCTCCTTATATTTTATAAGAAAATTTTACCACAGTCGGGAAAAAACTACCAGATCAGAGGAAAAAACTTGAGAAAATATCTTGCTATTTAATCCTCCATCCTTTATAATGTGTGTGTACCAAAGATAAAAGGAGATTGTACTTTCAATGTACAATCTCTTTCGATTTATAAGGAAATAACAGATAGAGGAGATAATCTCATGGCAAGAGAGATGATTATTGTTTTAGACTTTGGCGGCCAGTATAACCAGCTGATTGCCCGCCGTGTCCGTGAATGTAATGTTTACTGCGAGGTACATCCCTATAACATGAGTCTGGATCAGATCCGGGAGATGAATCCCAAGGGAATCATTTTTACCGGCGGTCCCGATGTGGTATTTGAGGATGGAGCACCCCGCTGCTCTAAGGAGATTTTTGAACTGGGTATTCCGGTTCTGGGAATCTGCTATGGCGCTCAGCTGATGAGCTACCTGTTGGACGGCGTTGTTAAAAAAGCCGTTGTAAGCGAATATGGACATACAGAAGTAGACGTGGATACAGCCTCTCAGCTTTTTGACGGTGTATCTCCCAAAACCGTCTGCTGGATGAGCCACGGCGTATATATTGCTGAGGTTCCTGCCGGTTTCCGCATCACTGCTCATACAGAGTCCTGTCCGGTAGCAGGTATGGAGTGTGCCGAGAAGAATTTCTATGCAGTTCAGTTCCATCCTGAGGTCGTTCACACGAAAGAAGGCACAAAGATGCTTTCCAACTTTGTATATAATGTCTGCGGCTGCTCCGGCGACTGGAAAATGGATTCCTTCGTAGATACGACAATCAAGGCTCTTCGGGAAAAAATCGGTTCCGGTAAGGTACTCTGCGCTCTTTCCGGCGGCGTTGATTCCTCGGTTGCGGCTGTTATGCTTTCCAAGGCCATTGGAAAGCAGCTGACCTGTGTTTTCGTAGACCACGGTCTGCTCCGTAAAAACGAAGGCGACGAGGTAGAAGCGGTATTCGGTCCCGAAGGTCCTTATGACTTAAACTTCATCCGCGTGAATGCACAGGAGCGTTTTTACGAGAGATTAAAGGGCGTGGAGGAGCCTGAGGCAAAGCGCAAGATCATTGGCGAGGAATTTATCCGCGTATTTGAGGAAGAAGCCAAAAAGATCGGAGCAGTGGACTATCTGGTTCAGGGAACCATTTACCCCGATGTGATTGAGTCCGGACTTGGAAAGTCCGCAGTGATCAAATCCCATCATAACGTAGGCGGCCTTCCGGAGCACGTTGATTTCAAGGAGCTGGTAGAGCCCTTAAGACTGCTCTTTAAGGATGAGGTACGCAAGGCAGGACTGGAGCTTGGCATTCCTGAAAATCTGGTATTCCGTCAGCCATTCCCCGGCCCCGGTCTGGGCGTGCGCATCATCGGAGAGGTAACGGCAGACAAGGTGCGGATCGTACAGGACGCTGACGCTATCTACCGTGAGGAGATTGCAAAGGCAGGAGCAGACAAGAATCTGGGCCAGTACTTCGCCGCCCTTACCAATATGCGCTCCGTTGGCTGCATGGGAGATGAAAGAACCTATGACTACGCCATCGCCCTCCGTGCCGTGCTCACAAGCGATTTCATGACCGCAGAGTCCGCACAGATCCCCTGGGAAGTCCTGGCAAAGGTCACCAGCAGGATTGTAAATGAGGTCAAAGGTGTGAACCGCGTGCTGTATGACTGTACGGGGAAGCCGCCGGCGACGATTGAGTTTGAGTGATGAAATAGACTTGGAAAAGCCTTTATTTATGAGGGTTACAAGCGAATTTATTTAAGTATTGGCAACGATTTGGCAACATTTAGAGTATCACTCACTGAATAATAGAATACTTCAATAACAGAAAACCTTACTGATTTTCAGAAATAAAGCTGAAAGTCGGTAAGGTTTTTGTGCGTTTCGAGGTTGAAAATTAGTCGGATTCGGGTTTCAAGTCCTGTAAGATAAGGTCGCTGAGTTCTTGTGAGGGAATGACCTTTCTCCATTGTTTTGAGGTGTCTAATTCGGGATATTTGTACCGCCACTGGTCGTATTCTTTTTCGGTTATCTCGCCCTGTTCCAGACGGACAGCCTGTTCCTGCCATGCATGGAACATATCAAACATAGTGGTGTAGGTTGTTCCGGCAGATTTATCTAACCGCAGACACACTTCTCCGTCAATCTCTCCGATTTTTAAGCCATACATATCTTCTAACGCAAAAAGCGTGTGCATAAGTCCGATATAACTGTCTATTTCCGGCACAGTGATTGCACGAGGACTTACATCGAGGAGATGTGCCATTTCTTTTACAAGGTCTTGTTTCGGTGTTCTGGATTCTGATTCGTATTGTGCCATACGGACATCAGAGGTCTTTCCTAGAAAACCGAGGAGTTCGCCTAACTGTTTCTGTGTCATGCCTTTCCGGTTGCGGAAAAAGCGGATTCTTTTGCCGATTGCCATAATAAAACCTCCGATACTAAACATTTCTGTTGAAGTTAGTATAACATGATGAAATAGGAATAGCAAGCGGAACTTAAATAAAAAAAGTTAAGACTTTTCTGCAAACCACTTGACTTAACGGAATTTATTTAGTATCATAAAAACATAACTTAAACAAAAAGAGTTAAAAAATGAATGACCGTCCAAACCGAACAAACGCCATGACCTTTAAAAAAGAAGCGAGCGTCCCTTATGTAGAGGGACTGGCACAGCGCCGAAAAGGGTTGCCTGTCAGAACGGGAAGGAGAGAACGGCAGGAATTTTAGGGAAAGGAGAGGATATAGATGGCAGAAAAATCATTTATGACGGTGGAAGAAGTAGCAACAGAATTAAGGGTATCAAAGTCCAAAGCCTATCAGGTTGTAAGGGAATTGAACACAGAATTGCAGAAACAAGGGTATATGACAGTAGCGGGGCGTGTAAATACTACTTTCTTTCATAAGAAGGTCTGTTACAGCGATTAAGTTGGAAGGAGATGATGGAAATGGCTGTATATAAAGACAATGCTACGGGAACGTGGAGAGTAATTTATCGTTTCACGAATTGGAAAGGGGAACGGAAACAGACACAGAAACGTGGGTTTGCAACAAAAAGAGAAGCGCAAGCCTGGGAACATGAGGTTATGCTGAAACAGAACTCCAAACTGGATATGACATTTGCCAGCTTTTTTGAACTTTATGAAGCAGATAAAAAGCAGCGTGTCAAGGACATGGGAATCTAAAAGCCATGTAATACGCACAAAGATTTTACCTTATTTTGGGAATCGGAAGATTGCAGAGATTGAAGCAAAAGACATTATTGAATGGCAGAATGAACTCATGGTGTATCGGGATGAGAAAGGTAAGCCCTATTCAGCAGATTATCTGAAGACAATACACGCACAGCTTACAGCAATTTTTAACCATGCTGTAAATTTTTATAATCTGCCTTACAATCCGGCAAGGCGGGCTGGCACAATGGGAAATGAAATTCCAAAGGAGATGGACTTCTGGACAAAAGAGGAATATCTGAAATTTTCAGAAGCCATGATGGATAAGCCACGTTCCTTTTATGCTTTTGAAATGCTTTACTGGTGCGGTATCCGTTCCGGTGAGCTGTTGGCTCTTACTGCTGCTGATTTTGATTTCCAGAAGCAGACGGCCACGATCAGCAAGACGTACCACCGTTCCAAAGGGCGTGATATTATTACAAGCCCTAAAACAGCGAAAAGCAACCGTACCGTAAAAATGCCCCCGTTTCTCTGCGAAGAAATGCAGGAGTATATCAAAATGTTCTATGACATCAAGCCAGAAGAACGGCTGTTTACGGTTACAAAATCTTATCTCAACCATGAGATGGAGCGAGGTGCAAAACAGGCGGGAGTGAAAAAGATTCGGGTGCATGATATTCGGCATAGCCATGTATCGCTGCTGATAAATATGGGATTTTCAGTGCTTGCGATTGGGGAACGGGTAGGACACGAAGCAGAAAAAATCACTTACAGGTATGCACATTTATTTCCAACTGTTCAGACAGAAATGGCAGAAAAGCTGGAAATGGAGCGAATGGAAAAGGAGAACAGCAATGGAAAGAAGTCTTGATTATAAAGGGCGTTGGAGAAATCATACCGTAGCATTTCGGGTATCGGATGAAGAAGCGAAGCTGCTTAATGATTTGGTAGCATTGTCTGGTTTGACAAAGCAGGAATATATCATAAGACGACTGACGTGCAGGGATGTGGTTGTACAGGGAAATCCGAGAGTCTATAAGGCATTAAAAAATCAGATGGCAGCTATTCATGAGGAGTTAAAGCGGTTGGAAACAGTAAGCCCGGATAATGATGAACTGCTCTATACGTTGCAGGTAATTGCAATTACGTTAGAGGGATTGAAAGGAGAAGATGAATGATGGAAAAAATGAAAACGACTGCTCCCGTATCATCTGTTGGCGCAGATGGGGTGCAGCCGAATGTAAAAAATCACAATGAAATTATAGCAAATTCACAGGAACAAATCAATCAGCAAGCCACCAAAAAACCAGAGAAATCAGGGAATGGCGGACTGCATACCATGTCCATGCCGGAATTGTATGATACTGTTTTTGTGCCGAGAGTACCGATTGTAGACGGTTTTCTCTATGGCGGCACATATCTCTTTGTAGGTGCGCCAAAGGTAGGAAAATCATTCTTCATGGCACAACTTGCCTATCATGTGGCAATGGGGATTCCGTTGTGGGATTATCCGGTGCGGAAAGGAACGGTGCTGTATCTGGCATTGGAAGATGATTATGCAAGACTTCAACGCCGACTGTCCGGTATGTTTGGTGTAGAGTGTGCCGATAATCTGTATTTTGCAACACAGGCAAAGACCTTGAATGAGGGGCTGGACAGGCAATTAGAGGAATTTTTGAAAGAGCATAAGGACGCAAGACTGATTATCATTGATACACTCCAGAAGGTGCGTGAAGTTGGTGGGGACAGGTACAGCTATTCTAGTGATTATGAGATTGTGACAAAGTTAAAATCATTCAGTGATAAATATGGTATCTGTCTGTTGGTAGTTCATCATACACGCAAGCTGGAATCGGAGGACAGCTTCGATATGATTTCCGGCACAAATGGGCTGTTGGGTGCGGCAGATGGAGCATTTATCATGCACAAAAAGAAACGGACAGATAATGAAGCAGTGATGGACATTGTGGGGCGTGACCAGCCGGATCAGGAACTGACCATAGAGTTTGACCGGGAGCGTTGTGTCTGGAAATTTAAGAAAACAGAAACCGAACTGTGGAAACAGCCACCGAATCCTCTTTTAGAAGCAATCAATGCGTTTCTGATAGAGGACAGACAGGAGTGGGAGGGAACAGCGACAGAACTTGTAAAGCAACTGCCGGATATACAGCTACAGGCGAATGTGCTTTCACGAAGATTGAATACCGTCAACAGCCAGTTACTCAACGACTATGGGATTTTCTATGATAATAAGCGGGGGCATGAAAGAAAAATCATTCTGAGACGCCTTGAAGCAAAGGAGTAAAAGCGACGATATGCGTCGGTTGCGACGGTATTTTTGATAGCAGGCTGGTGTGGAAAATATCGACGCTATCGACGCAAACCGACGCAGAAAGGGAGAGAAGATGAAGAATGTGCAGATTCCTTATGAATTGTTTATGTTGCTGCTTCGTCACTATCTGGTGAAGGACGATACTTGTTTGGATGAAATCCGGCAGGGATTAGAGAAGAAACTGGATTCTTTGGTGCAGCATGAACTATATGGGAAATTTAAGACTGCTCCAACACAGGAGGAACGGGAAAAAGCCAGACAGGAATATCTGGATAGACGTGGAGTGCTGGACAGTTTCCGCTGGTAGTGTTTCTTGATGAGAATAGACAGGGGCGTGTCACACCCCTGTGATAGCAGACAAAGAGAAAGGTGTGATTGGATGATAATTCAACCGGAATGGGGAACTCGGAACGTGAATAAGTATTTTTACGAAAGTGAAGCCAGGAGGATTGTTGACCTCAATGAAATTTTCGGAGAGGTAGAGCTGACAGAAGATGAACAGCGGATACTGATATGGCTTGCCGGATGGGATGAATATACGATAGAAAATATGCTTTCAGCTATCCGAAAAGCTATGGTGGCAGAAGAAAAGCGGCTGAAAGCCGACTGTCCGTAGGACGGAAAAGCCCCCAGCAGGGCGCAACAGCACCTTTTGATGGACGGAACGGCTGTCAAAAGTGCTTTTGCGTTACTTTCGACGAAAGTAACAAAGCTATGTGCCGTATCCGGCACTGATTACCCCTAAACAGGGAGAAGGGATAAAGCTTGGAGAGAACGATTAGCGGTATGATGGGAAAGGGTTCTATCAATCATAATACAAGAGCGTTTAGTGCGAAAAATGTGGATACAGAACGTAGTATTTATAATGTGGAGTTTTGCCATGCAGAGATTGAAGAAGTTTATCACGAATTATTTGATGAAGCTCTGGAACGGTATAATGCGAAGCAGAAGCGAAATGACAGGAAGATTGATAATTACTACGAAAAAATCCGTCAGGGCAAGCAGGAAAAGCTATTTCATGAAGCAGTTTTTCAAATTGGAAACAAGGACGATATGAACGCCAAAAGTGAAGAAGGGGAACTTGCAAAGGAGATCTTGACTGAATTTATGAAAGATTTTCAGAAACGGAATCCATATCTTCATGTATTTTCTGCTCATCTACACATGGATGAGGAAACGCCGCATGTCCATGTAGATTTTGTTCCGGTTATTCATAACAGCAAGCGTGGTCTTGATACCAGAGTTTCCTTAAAGGGGGCATTGGGAGAACAGGGCTTCAAGGGCGGTACAAGGGGAGCAACGGAATGGAATCAGTGGATAGAATCAGAAAAGCAGGAAATTGCCCAGATTATGGGGCAGTATGGAATCGAATGGAAGCAGCTTGGAACGCATAATAAACATTTGTCAGTACTTGATTTTGAGAAGCAGGAACGGGCAAAGGAAGTTGCGGAGTTGGAAGCGAAAAAAGAAAGTCTGGAAGAACATAATGCTGCTCTACTGGAAACCAGTGAAAAGTGGTTGGGAGAATTGGAAAATCTTGAACAGGAGATTCACTCCGCACAGGAAAATCGTGAGGAAGCAGATAAACAAGCAGAAGTGGCTAAGAAAGAAGCGGCAAGATATGAGAAAAAACTGGCAGAGATTGCTCCTATGGTAAAGGATATGGAGCGATTTGCAGTTAAGTATTCGTATGATCCAGGGGAAGTGCTGCCAGAAGCTGGAACATTGGAAAGCGGAAAGACTTATAGAGAGAAAAAAGCAAAGCCACTGATTGAAAAAATCATAATGGTTTTGCGGTCTGTATATCGGGAATATTTGAATGTTTCTAACCGATTAGAAAAATTGCAGGATGCATATAGCAGAGAGCAAGACAGAAATGAGACGTTAAAGAACCGGTTGGAAGAATCTTTAGAAGAAAATCGAGAACTGCGGACGATTGCAACGGATTTTGGTCGTGTAAAGACAGTTATGGGGGCTGAACATGTAAATGCGGTTATTGACCAGGCAAAGCAACAGGAACAGATAGCGGCGGAACAGAAAAAATTTGCAAGGAGAAAACACAATATGGAAGTTCGTTGACAGAGGGGCATACGTTCCTGCTCTTATCAGTTGTTTTGAAGTAAATCTTTGTCAGTTAATCAAGAGGGCATTGCCATTCGTTATGCCTTGATTAGCTGGTGAGGATTTGCTATTTTCCTTTACTTGGATAAAGAAAAAGCTTATAATTAATGTAAAGAAACGTGGAGATTTTTTGAATTAGGGCTATGTAAAGATATATTATGATGTAATTTGGAAGGAGATTTTCATAGATGAATCGTAAAGAATTTAAAGATGAATTAAAGATGACATATGGAGAATTACAATCTTATCTTATTCAAAAATATGGTGGTGCAAAGTATGATTATTTTGTTAATCCTGAATGTAAAAGCAAAAATAAAAAAGTATCTCGAACAAGCGAGGGGCTGTATTGTCACCATATGGATGAAGATAAGGGAGGAAATTTAGGAAATCCACCGCAGGCTAAAATGCAACCTTTTGAATGGCAGAAAAAGGAACGATTGGTGTATTGCAATATTTTAGAGCATTTAATTTTACATATGAAAATTGCTGTCTTGAGGCAAAAGAACATGTTGGAGACACCTCAAGAGATTGCAGATTTCTTTACGACAGGTGGAATTTTCATGATATGTGATGAAATAAATGATATGTTTATGAATGACGGAACAAAAGTTGCATGGAAAAAAAGATGTTTTGAGGAAATCAAGGAGAATTACGAAGATTATATTTTGCTGATAAAATCGTTTATTAATTATATTGAAACAGATTATAAGGGAAATAAGATGGAACCTGCTTTTTTAGTACCAGGTTCAAAGGTACATTTTTCGGATGGCGATTGTGAGATTTTAAAAGTTTCAAGGAAAAAAGATGCTTTCCTTTTAAAATTGCCTTCTGGTGAAGAAAAAGCATTGATGTCTGTGGTAGCATATCAGCAATTTACATATGCAGATCAATTTGATTTAGCAATAAGAAGGATGGCATCAGGCTATGAGAGCTTTTATACTGATATATATGAAGATATTGTAAAGTATGATAATAAAAATCTTATAAAGGAAAGTAGTAAATTGTTTAAA
>ENA-UONQ01002463-UONQ01002463.1-human-gut-metagenome-genome-assembly--contig:-CS26-NODE-2463-length-12605-cov-5.665657_pt1 | contig 12605 bp, 10 predicted proteins | sample MGYA00242460_ERZ724007 | MGnify/ENA metagenome assembly ERZ724007
GGTCCCTCCGGGGGCAAGGGGGTTCCCCCTTGCCAATGGTTTTGTCTGCGGTCACCCAGCGCTGCCGGGTGGTCCCAGGATGCGGTACAGGGTATTTTCCGGCTCGCCCCGGGGCAGGGGCTTGACCAGAAATCCATCTGCCCCCATGCGCTGGCTGCGGGGGGCAAAATCCGCATCCTGGGTCACCCACAGCACCCGGACTCCGGGGCGTATATGCCGGGCGTAGTCGCAGTAGTTCATGCCGTCCGCCCCGTCAACCGCCACAACTGCCAGGTCGCAGGGACCGCCATGCTGCAGGTAGTATGCCAGCGTCACCCCGTCGGAAAAGGTTTTTATCTCTCCCCATGGGGACAGCACCTCCCTCCAGAAGTTTTCCCAGCTGTCACAGATCAGCGCGATCATCCCATCGCCTCCCATCGTTCTTTTACTCCACACCGACGCAGGCCATCGGCCAGTTCCTGATCGGTACAGTTCAGAGGAAGCAGCATGGCCGCCCCTAAGTCAAAGGCCGCCAGGCCGAATTTCTCGTCGTCGCTGAGCCACAGCAGGGGCAGGGCGGCAGACCGTTCCCGCAGGGCTGTGGCCAGTTCCAGCCCCCGCGCCCCCTTCATAGCCACCACCCCGGCATCATATCGGAAGCCGGGGACGGAGCGGATCTCCTCCGGGCAGTAGAACTCGTCAAACTCCAGCGCCGCCCGGGGCGCAGCCCGCCGCAGCCGTTCCTGCCACAGATCGGACTCCATAAACGGGGCACAGATGGCCAGCTTCATCCGGGCGCACCTCCTTCCACTAATTTTGAAAATAAAAAACACCAGGCTTTCACAGTCTGGTGTCATCTATACGGTATCAGGTTGTCAAGGGAAGCGCAAGGTCATTGGCACGAAGTGCATTTTTTTGGCGCGAAATACACGTCCGGGCCGGTGGATTTATGGTATACTGAAACTGGGATTTTATGCGGACGGGAGGGATCAATATGACGCCATACCGCATTGCCGTGGTGGACGATCTGGAGCGGGACCGGGCGTGGCTGGCGGAGAAGCTGGCGGACTATATGGCCCGGGACCGGTTGGAATACGAGTTGACCGCCTTTGCCAGCGGAGAAGGGTTTTCTGCGGCGCAGGAGCAGGGCCATCGGTTCAATCTGGTGTTTATGGACAAGTACATGGACGGCATCACCGGCATGGAGGCCGCCCAGGCCCTCCGGGCCAGGGACATGGACTGCAAGCTGGTCTTTCTTACCACCAGCGAGGACTTTATGCGCCAGGGCTTCTCCCTCAACAGCGCCCACTACCTCATCAAGCCGGTGAAGGACGAGGACTTTGCCCAGGCCATGGCCAACTGCCGCCTGGGGCGGGCCCTCCAGGTACCCACCCTTGCCGTCACGGTGGAGGGGCGGACGCTGGAGGTGGACACCCGCCAGATCCGGTATCTGGAGGTACAGCAGCGCAGCGTGGTGCTTCACACCACCCGGGGAGACCTGCCCCTGGGCCGCAGCTTTTCCGCCGCGGCCGCCCCGCTGGAGCGGGACCGGCGGTTTCTCCTGTGTTTCAAGGGAGTGTTGGTGAACATGGACCACATCGCCGCCCAGACGGGGGACGAGCTGCGTCTGGACAACGGGAGCATCCTGCCCATCGCCCCCCGGCGCAGGCGGGAGATCCTGGCCCAATACCGGGCCTATATGTTTGGAAGAATGAGGGAACCGTAATGAGGAAAAGAAACAGAGGGGGCGCTCTGCTGTTGGTGCTGCTCCTGACCCTGGGCGGCGCTTGGCCTGCCTATGCCGCAGAACCTGAGACCCCGCCGCCTGCGGCCACAGAAGAAAGCGGCCTGCCTGCGCCGGAACCGGAGGAACCCCCGCAGCCTGCGCCCATGATCTCCGCCGTCGTGACCGGCTTTGCCGGAGACGGTCTGCCCGCTCTGCCCGCCGTTACCCTCCCGGTGCGGCAGACGGGCAACAGCGACGACGATCTGGAGCCGCTATACAGGCTGGCGGTTCAACAACAATCGGTGACCGCCCTTGTAACGGCGGGGGAGGAGAGCCGGCAGGAACCCCTGGGCGTGGCCTGGGATTTTGGCGACATCGACCAAACCAAGACCGGGACTTATCAGGCGGTGGGGCGGATTGAGCTGCCCGAGGGCTACGTCCTCGCCGAGGGTGTGCCGGGGGCACTGTACATCCCGGTCACGGTGGAGGATCAGTCCCCGGAGGTCATCACCGCAGTGGAATCCTGGTACCCCTATACTGACGCATTTGCCCTGCCCCTGGGCAGTGATTTGGAGGTTCTGGAGGAGAAATTTTGCTTCTCCCCCTATACCCTCCAATGCGAAACGGAGAGTGGGAAAACCGTGACCGCTGCCATCGAGTGGGACTTCTCCGGCGTGGAATTCCAGACCGTGGGGGTCTATCTGGCGGTGGGCACGGTGCTCCTGCCGGAAAACACGGTCTTTGGGGATGGGCTTGTTCTGCCCCAGATCACCGTTCCCGTCTCCGTCCAGCAGCAGGGCAGGCCGGAACTCAACTGCCTTCTGGCCGCACAGGGGGCACTGGTCTTTCCCTGGGTGGCCCCACCCGGTGATCTGGCTGCTGTGCGCGTATGGCTGTCGGAGGATGGCGGGCCGTGGGAGGAGATTACGGACGGAGCCTACTGGGATGAAACCCAGCTGTCCCTGTTCACCGATCTTCTGAATACGGGGTGCCATTACCGCATCCAGGCCGACTACGATGGCGGACAGACGGGAATCTTATCCTTTCTCTACGCCGACGAGATCGTGCTGGAGGGCTACCACGACGGGGACCGGGACGGCGGGGACACCGGCGGAAATCCGCCCCAGGACATCGTCCAGCCTCCCGCTGACACTGGGGATGACCGGACCGACGCCGCCCCGGAGCCATGGGAGCCGGAGGAGGATGACCTGCCCCGCCGCCCGGAGACACCAGAGGAAGATCCGGAGGTTTCAAAACCGGAGCCCTTTCAGGAGCGGGTGACGGAGACCGAAAGCCTGCTGTCCGGGGCCCGGGTGCTGACCATGGCCCAGGTGGGGCCGGTGCGCTTTTCCAAGCAGGGGGTGACCCTCACCCTGTCTGACGCCGCCTTAGACGCTCTTTCCCTCCATGCTGACAGCGTCTTTTACATTGAGTTGTTTCCCACGGAGGACGGCTTTTCCCTCACTGTGGAGGTGGACGGGCGGGGAATATCCGATTTTCCGGACTGTGAGGTGATGCTGCCAGTCACGCTGGAACAGGATGGAGCTGTCCTCGTGCTGACGGGGGAAGATGGTACGGCCGCTGCCGGAACCCTGAATGCCGAGCGGGGCATCGCGGTCTTTCCTATCCGGCATACGGGCCGGTACACCCTGTCAGAGATGCTGACCGAGCAGTCGGAGACGGAACCCGTGCCGGATGCACTCCCCGCCGCCCAGTCGGAGGAACCAGTCACAGCAGAGGAAGAAGCCGGGGCCGCCGTTCCCGCGCAGACGAAGTCCTGTGCCGTGTCCACACAGCCGTCTGACTCGTCGGAGCAGACCGCTGGGGAGCCTGCCGCCCTTTCGGACAGCCCGGAGCCCGAACTCCCGGAGCAGGCTCCTGCATCTCAGGAGCCTAAAGAACTGTCCGAGCCGTTTCTGCCTAAACGGGCAACAGTCCTCTCCGCTGCTCTGGTTCTCCCGGGCGGGGCGGTGCTGGTTGGCCTTGGAGCCCTTCTCTGGAGGAGGTGGCGGCGATGAAGCCTGTCCACCGTCAGCTGCTGGCCCTGCTGCTGGCCGTGGTGCTGGGCTCCGCCCTGTGCCTGAGCCTGTATGTCTGGGACAACAAATATACCCGCCCCGGCGCCCAGCCTATGGACGGCCTGCTGACCCTGACGGATGAGGAGCTGGAGCAGACCGACCTCCACTTCCTCATCCACGGCTGGGCCTTCTATCCCGGCGTGCTTCTCACCCCGGAGGAGTGGACGGCACACGGCACGGAACACTACATGATCTACACCTCTATCGGGGAACACACCCGCTTTGACCAGCCGGACGGGGTGACGCCCCATGGCTACGGAACCTATGTGCTGACCCTGGAGCTTCCGGAGGATCCCGCCCAATACGGCCTGGAGCTGCCGGAGATCTACTCCGCCTATCGGCTCTATCTCAACGGAAATCTGGAATTGCAGGTGGGGGAACCGGACTTGGAGCACTACCAGCCCCGCACCCAGAACCGCATGGTCACCTTTACAGGAAGCGGTTTCACCACCATCCTGCTGGCGGTGCGGGATGACTCCCATTTTTACAGCGGGCTGGTCTATCCCCCGGCCCTGGGCACACCCCTAGCAGTCAACCTCAGCCGGGGGCTGCGGTTGGGACTGGCGGTATGCGTAACGCTGTGCGGGGTATTGGGGGCGGCGCTGGCCGCCTATTTCGGTGTGCGGATGCGCCACAAAAACGCCCTGCTTTTCGCCCTTTTGTGCCTGGCAGGATCGCTGTTCACTGCCTACCCCATTCTGCACAGCGCCGCCGCCCTGCCACCCCGGCCCTGGTATGCCTTGGAGATCTCCGTGGGTTATGCCATGGTGGTGCTGGTGGTAACGCTGCAAAACCGGCTCTGTCAGACCCGACGCCCAGTTGCCCTGACGGTGGAAATCGCGGGCTGGCTGTTTTGCCTGACAGCCCTCTGCTACGGACTGCTGTCTCCATACCTGACGATCCCGGTGATGAAAGTATTCTCCCTGCTGATTTTCTGCTTCAAGATTGGTTCCGCGGTCTATCTGTTGGGAGCGGCCCTCCGGGCGGTCCGGCAGCAGGTCCCCCAGGCTGCGCCGCTGTTTTTCGCCGCCGCCTTCTATGCAACGCTTCTTCTCTGGGACAGACTGCTGCCGGCCTTTGAGCCGGTGGTCACCGGCTGGTTCGGTGAGTGGGGCAGCTTTGCCATGACGCTGACCATTGGGTATGTCCTCTGGCGGGACATCGTCAGCGCCTACCGCTTCAATCTGGCCTTCGCGGCGGAGTACCGGCAGATGGAGCGGCAACTGGCCATGCAGGTGGAGTACGCCGACCAGCTCGCCCAGCGCTCCGACGAAAACCGACGGCTCATCCACGACTTCCGTCAGCACCTGCGTACCATCACGGAGCTGGCGGGACAGATTGAGAGCCGTCCGGAGACCGAGGAACACCGCCGGGAGCTGCTGCGCTATCTGGAGGATTTCCCTTCCGTTCTGGCACGGCGGCCCGGGGTGTCCCCCGGCAGTTTCTGCAACCGGGCGCCGGTGGACGCCCTGCTGCAATATTACAGCGCCGCCACCCAGCGGCAGGAGATCCGGGCGGACCTGGCTCTGACCATTCCGGCGGGGGTCCCTCTGGGGGACGTGGAGTGGTGTACTGTTCTGGGCAACCTGCTGGAAAACGCCCTGGAGGCCTGCCAGCGCCAGAGCCGGGGGGAGCGGCGGCTGTCCCTCACCAGCTGGGCTACAGAGGGGACTCTGTTCCTTCTGGTGGAGAACACCTACGACGGGTGGTTTGACCGGTCGGAAGGACATATCCTCTCCCGCAAGGCAGGAGGTGTCCGCTGTGGCATCGGCCTGAGCTCGGTGCGGGAGACGGTGGAGCGCCACGGCGGGACAATGGATCTCTACCCCGGAGAGGATGTCTTTCAGGTGGGGATCACCCTACCGATTCACAACAGATGATGAACACTCAAATTGGTAAAGAGAAGATTACTGTAACACACCCACAAACTTATAGTAGATTGTATGATTTTTTCCTTGCCGATGCGGTTGCGGCCTATCATGGGGGTATAGATGTTGATGCGGTTAATGAGTTCGTTGAGCATACTTTGCCATACATCGCAAAAGTTGCGAGGACATTGGATGTAATTTCTATTCCGCTCTCAATTTTCTTCTGCCTTAATCTCTCCTTAGAGTGGAATCTTCTGGCTGGTTCATCATGAACCTATCCTCGGTCCACCGCCAGGGCAAAATCTCCCCCTGGCGGTGGATCTTTTTATTTTGAATTCACACCAGCCGGTATAGATCGGAACTGAGACTCCCATTCTCCCGCCAGCGCAGCTCTCTGGTGAGCAGACCGGCTCCGTAGAGATCGTCCAGCGCCCGCTTGACCGTGGAGCGGGAGAGACCCAGTTCGGCGGCTATGGTCCGGATCCCCGACCGGCACCGCCCCTCACTGTCGACGTGATCTTTGAGATACATATAGACCGCTCTGGCCCTGTGGCTCAGATCGGAATGGTAGATATCCTGAAAATAAGCCATACACGATATAGTCAGATGAGCAGCAATCATGGCTCGATAATATTAAAATACAACTCCGGTGTGGTCATACTGGTACACAGATCCTCAAACAGTGTCATATCTCCACTTTCTGTTGTAACAAGCTTGGCGATATTTTCCTGATCACTGTTTGCAATGGCGAGAATGCCGGTGCGGACGGTTGAGAGCGTCAAGTCGGCCTCTGCCGTGCCATCGTCCTTATAATACAGCAGGACGCCGTGGTGGAGCTTCAGGAAATAATCCTCGCCGTCCGTGAGCTTAAGCCGGATGGTAAAGGATGTATCTGCAAGCTTTTCCGTATCGAGCATGATACCCATGTAGTCTAACATTGTCTGCGCATCCATGCCCTGCGCCGTCGTGCCGGCACCGATGCTACTGACCTGTGGATAGCTGCCTGTACCGTTTCGCAGCTCATATGCTGCGGCGAGATACGCGTTGCGCCACGCGCCGGACTCCGCCTGATAGCCAAGCTGCTCGAGCGCGTCCGCGCAGAGATACCGCGCATCCATATTTTCAGAGTCTGCGAAGACGAGCGTGTTTGTGATCTGCGCGACCCACTGGTATTCGCCCTTCTCATAGTCCGCGCGCGCCTGTTCGAGCACTTTTTCGGGATCGCCGAGATATTCGACGAGCTTTTTCGCGTATTTGCTCGGCTCCAGCTCGTTCAGGTGCACGGGATTCGCATCATACCAGCCCATGTATTTCTGATATACCGCGCGGACGTTGTGGCGAAGCGTGCCGTAATACTGCCGCGTGTACCAGACCTTATCCAAAGCCTCCGGCAACTCGTTCGTGGCGGCGATCTCTGTCGCGGTGTAGCCCTGATTGATATACAAAAGTGTCTGGTCGTGGATGAATTTATAGACAGCGGCGGTATTGGTTAGATATTCCTGCACCACATCGGCTCCCCAGTGCGGCCAGTTGTGTGACTGGAACACAACCTCCGCGTCCGAAAAGAGCGTCTGCGCCTGCGTGATGTACCGCGCCCAGTCGTTGGCGTCGCGTACCTCTGCGCCGCGCAACGTGTAGAGGTTGTGCATCGTGCCGGTGCAGTTTTCCGCCATCCAGAGCGCCTGTTTGTCAGGGAAATACGTATTCATCTCCGCGGGAGACTCCGTGCCCGGCGTCAGCTGGAAGACAGCCTTCACGCCGTCAATTTCCGTCTCAAAGAGTGTGTCGGTGACCTCATATGTCGGTGCGAGATAGCCCGTGCCGCCCTGCACGGCGGTCAGACCGATACCGACGGAAAGCCGTCCCTGCTCGCTGTACGGCAGGAAACTGCCGTACTGGTAGATCGCGCGGCGCTTCATCGCCGTCCCAACCAAGATGTTTTCCTTCATGACCGCGTCGGCAAAGCCCTGCGGCACGATGATGGCTGTCTTGCCTGAGGCAATTTGCTCGTCCAGCGGAAGCGATGCGTCCGCCACATCTTCTGCGCCGATCAGCCCCTCGATGCCGCCGTAGTGGTCGACATGCGCATGACTAATAACGACAGCGACAATGCGGTCATCGCCCATCTGCTCACGGAAGAGCTTCAGTGCCTCGGACGCAGTATAGCGGCTGCTGCCGCAATCCATGATGATCCAGCCGTTTTCACTGCGGACGAAGGTGATGTTCGAAATATCATAGCCGCGCACCTGATAGATGCCGTCCGTGACCTCAAACAGGCCGTAACGGGCGTTGTACTGCGTGTTGCGCCAGAGGCTTGGGTTTGCAGACGTGGGCGCATCGCCGCTTTCCCGCACGAAGTCATACGCGTCCTGCGACCAGATCGTCATGCCGTTTTCGGCCTGGATGACGAGCGAGTCCGGCGCAAAGATGAGGCCGCGGCCTGCAAATTCGGCCTCCTGCTCGTCGTCAAAATCGAGCAGCTGATAGACCTCGGCGTTGGTCTGCGCTGTAATTTCTGTTGCAGCTTTGCTTTCGGCATTCAGCGGTGTGGATTCTTTAGATGGCGCTTTGTCGCAAGCGGTGACAGAAAGCAGAAATAAGAACATGAATGCTGCCGCAATCATTCGTTTCATGGGCACTTCCTCCGTAATGAATATGATTGTTTAAAAGGAATCCGGCGTTCAAAACGCCGGATTCTGAAATGATTTATTCCCCAAGTACGCAGGAGAACTTGATCTCCTTTTCCACATCACTCAGGTCGAGTTCACCACCGTCGGCGACAGTGATGCGCACTTCATAGAGCGTTCCGTCGGTGAGTTCCGTTACAGCCTCACCGGTCTCATCCGTGATCGACCATAGCTCAGAAGCGACCTTCGCCAGTTTGCCGTCCATGCCATAAGCGTAGAGCATCAGATCAGAGGCGCTGCCAGACAAATTATTCATGCGGAAAGCGACCGTGGTGTTAGGATGCACATTGCGGATAGTCACAGTGCTGCGCCAGCTCGCGACCGTACCTTCGCCGCCGTCAAGTTCAAACTGCTCCTGCGAAAGGATATTTCTTGCCGCCTTGTCTAAGTCTACCTCACGATACGGCATCTCCGGCAGATACACAAAGCGATCCTGCAAGCGCAGCAGCTCCATATAGCCCGTCGGGCAGTAGAGCGCGTTGCCGCTGTTTCCGGCGTACATCCCAATGGCCATATTGTTGTAGCCAAACCTGTTGGAAACATCCATCGTAAAGACGGTCTCTCCGGTCTCAAAGTCCAGAATGATGTACTGCCACATCCCGGTGGTCAGATCCTGCACATAGCCGTAGATATAGCCCGTCGCGGTGGAGAGCTTGAGAATCGATGTATCGCTCAGGTCATTTCGAGACCAGATGCTCTTCATCTCATAGCCGCTATCGGTTTTCACGGTGTCCACACGCTCGATGCCCGGGGCAATCATAACATTACCCTTCATCAGCCAGTTCTGGTCATAAATGTTGGCATAGCTCTGAATCGAGGAGTCGCTGTTGGGGTCGGCAAGACCTGCGTTGCCCGCGCCGAACCAGTTGCAGACAATCGTGCTGACCGTGCCTTCACCGTCGTCATAGACGATCGCAGAGTTCTCAACCGCCACCTGATACCCCTCGGGCAGATCATCCAAAACCGGCATACTGGCTACGACCTCACCGGTCTTCATGTCGAGCGCAAGAAGCTTCACGGGGTCTGCGTTGTCGGTGAACATCACAAGGTTCGGCGTCAGCGTGGGCGAGCAACCGCCGCCCCATGCAAGACCGCCGCCGGTGGTCTTATCGCCTTCACCGCTGACCTTTGCACCAACGCTCTCATACGGCGTGCACCACGCAACGTCCACGCCATTGTCGGCGCGCAGCAGATAGCAGTTCATATTGGTCAGAATGACTGCGCCGTCACGGGAAGCGGCGATGCCGTTTTCCGCACCCTCGCCGGGCGTCAGCTCATAGACGAAAACTGCCTTCGAAAGATCCGTCTGTTCGCCTCTTAAAATCGCATCGATGGCCGGACGGGCAATGTAGCCGAGAACGCCCTGCTGCTGGCGCTCGGGGTAGATACGGAAGCCGCCCGTTGCAAACCAAAGGTTTCCGTCGTAGTCAAAGACCACAGACAGAAGATTCTGCGTCAACTCCTTGCCGAGCGCAGCCTCAGCTGCAGCCTTGATGTCGATGTCCAGAACCTTTTCAAATTCCGGAATGACGCTGCCGTCTTCCTCCGTCGCACGCAGCATCAGCACATGGTTATTGCTGGTCGGGCAGACGATACGGTTTTCGGAGTCAAGGAACGTGTAGGAACTCTGGATGACGTAACCACCGCCGTCGTGCTGCTTCGGGGAGAAATAGCCGAGCGTCTTCGTCTCTTCGGCGTTCAGATCGCGGATGGCGATGCCGCCGAGCAGCGGCACGACCGCATGACCGTAGCTGTCAAAGTAGATGGCAGGGGAGGCGTTTGCGTTCGTCGTCTCGTAGGAGACATTGATCTCTGGATAGATGCCCAGCGGCAGAATTTCATCCGTGGAGTCGGTGTTGTACCCGTCGTGGTGAATATTCGCGTCGCTCTTTGCCATGTAGGGGTTTTCCTCCACCTGTTTGGGCTGCAAAGCCTTCACGGGCAGCGCGCTGGATAACGGCGCAGAAGATTCTGAAGTTGTACCTTCGTCTGCGGGTGTCTGTGTTCTACCACAGGCGGCCATTGACAGACACAATACTGCTGCCAGCACAAGGCATAACGCAGAACGGATGATGCTTCTCTTTTTCATGAATAGTCCTCCTTGTTGGTTTCGGCGTAGTTGGGCCGGAGCTGCGCAACCGAATTTTTCTCGTTCAGCCAGACGTAAAGCCCCTGTTGGAAAGCTGCTTTTGTTACCGGCTCCAGCAGAAAATAATCTGCACGCAGTCGGAAAGCATGAAGCGAAAAATCCAGATCGCTGCACCAGATAATGCGCGTATTGCGGTAAAGCGCACGCAGATGTTCCACCGCATTCAATCCGTCGACACCCGGCAGGGCGATCACCGCATTGGTCGGCGGCGTTTTCCGTGTGGTTTCAAAAAACTGTTCCTGATCGCGGAATGTTTCAATTACGGGAAACCGTTCACATTCGGCGCAGAACTGCGAGATCTGCTCTGTAAAAAAAGCTTCTTGCGCTTCACTATTTATCAGCACGGCAATTCGGTACACAGCGCTCCTCCTTTCTGCCGTCGTTGACGTTTTCTGCTTGTCAGTATACGAATGCGCACACGCTTTTCAAGCTGTTTGGCACGAAAGCCCCGTTTCCGACACGAAATCTGGCTTTGCTGGTGTGCCGGGGCAGGACATCTGTGATATAATCATACTGGAGTTTTTTACGGAGGGGAGGAGTAGGTCAGCATGAGGATTGCAATTGTGGATGATCTCAAGACCGAACGCGCACTGCTGAAAGAACGCTTATCGCAGCAGTTGGCGCTTCGCGGTGTGGAAGCGGATATTTTGGGATTTGAAAGCGGCGAGGCTTTTCTCGCGGCAGAAAAAGAGCGGCGCTTTTCGGCCGCGTTTCTCGATATTTACATGGAGGGCTTAAGCGGCATGGACGCAGCGAAGGAGCTTCGAAAGACGGACACAGACTGCCTTCTGATCTTCACCACGACGTCTACCGATCACGCGCTCGAAGGCTTTCAGGTACGGGCACTTCACTATCTCGTGAAGCCCTTTTCCGAGGAAGAACTCTCCGGTTTGCTTACCGAAATGCTTGCAAAACTGCCGCGTCCTGAGCCGGTTCTGACTGCGAAAGTCAGCGGCAGCGACGTTCGTCTTCGCTATCGGGACATTATTTCCGCCGAGCATTTTGCTCATAGGATCAACATCCGCACCACCGCCGGAAAAACGCTGGCCACGCGCCAAAGCTTCAAGGCGTTCACCGAGCCGCTTAAAAAAGATCCGCGCTTTTTCGTCTGCGGCCGCGGTGTGATCGTCAATTTAGAGCACGCCGCTGATTTCCGGGATGCCGCCTTCTGTATGACCGACGGCAGCCGTGTCTATGTCAACCAGGAGCTTTTGAAGCCTGCCCGGCAGGCGTTTATGGAATTTCTGCTGCAAGGGGAGCGTATGAGATGAAAGATATTCTGCGTCCGATGCTGGAACTGTTCGTCGCACTCCCTGGCCTTTTGCTTGCATATTTCCCTGTAAAATCCTATCTGAAGCAGTCGCCAAGAAACCTTGCCGCCTGGCTTCTGCCGCTGATGGCGGGCCTGGGCGTCGGCGGCGGGCTCGTCTGCTATCGGCTTCGCATTTCTACTGTTTTTGTCCTTGTGGGTATCACGCTGCTTGCGATTGTCCTGTATACCAGAACGCTCCGGATATCCCTCTGGAAATCCAGAACGATCGCGCTGTCGATCTGCGCGGTATTTGCCTGCCTGAATAGCCTTTCCAGAGCCGTCAGCGCGGCGATTGTCCTGCATATGCAGCTGCCGCCGGATGGGCCATGGTTCTGCTTTGCTGCCTGCGTTTTTTATAACGCAGTTTGCTGGGTTTTTGTGCTGGCGGCATCCTATCCGTCGACCCATGCGGTGCGTGCGATGGTCGAGGACGACAATTTTGCACAGACATGGTATGTGTTCTGGGTTTTACCGCTGGGGTTCATCCTTTTAAACCTGTTCATGATCCCGCGTTACCAGACAACACTTCAGACAGGAAGGGTCCTGCAGGGTTACATTGTGCTCAGCATCGCGCTTCTGGTGCTGCTTCTCTGGTTCAACACGATTTTCCTTCTGATGGCGAACAGCCTCAACCGCAACGCAAGATTACAGCAGGAAAACCAGCTGCTTTCCATGCAGCAGCAGCGCTATGAAAGCCTCAAGACCGCCATTGAAGAGGCCCGGCGGGCGCGGCACGATATGCGCCATCAATTAAATCATATTTCTGTGCTGGCCGAGGCTTGTGAACTGGAGGACTTGAAAAGAAA
>ENA-UONQ01002468-UONQ01002468.1-human-gut-metagenome-genome-assembly--contig:-CS26-NODE-2468-length-12567-cov-4.979699_pt1 | contig 12567 bp, 9 predicted proteins | sample MGYA00242460_ERZ724007 | MGnify/ENA metagenome assembly ERZ724007
GGTTGTTCTGGTCCATGAACTGGGACAGCTGGGAGCTTCCGAAGAACTCCTTCACTGCTGCGGTGACCGGTTTGATGTTGATCAGGGACTGCGGGGTAATGCCGTCCATATCCTGGGTGGTCATACGCTCTCTTACCACACGCTCCATACGGGACAGACCGATGCGGTACTGGTTCTGTAAGAGCTCACCGACAGCACGGATACGACGGTTGCCCAGATGGTCGATATCGTCCGGGGTACCGATTCCGCCTTCCAGATGCATGTTGTAGTTGATGGAAGCAATGATATCTTCCTTGGTAATATGTTTTGGGATCAGCTCGGTGATATTCTTATGGATCAGTTTCTTTAATTCTTCCTGATCGTCGCCAGCTTCTTCCAGAATCGTTTTTAATACCGGATAATATACTAACTCTGTAACACCGGCTTCCTTCGGATCGAAGTCTACATATGCTGCCAGGTCAACCATTAAGTTGGACAGCACCTTGTAGTTTCTCTCCTCAGTCTGGATCATGACATACGGAACTGCCGCATTCTGCAGGGTAGTTGCCAGCTCTTTGTCGATCTTGGTACCAGCCTCTGCCAGAATCTCTCCGGTTGTCTCATCCACTACATCCTCAGCCAGGATCTGGCCTTTGATGCGGTTTTTAAAGTGAAGCTTCTTATTGAATTTATATCTGCCGACTTTGGCCAGGTCATAACGGCGCGGGTCAAAGAACATGCTGTTTAACAGGCTTTCTGCACTATCAACGGATAACGGCTCGCCCGGACGGATCTTGCGGTAGAGCTCTAACAGACCATCCTGATAGCTCTCTGCAGTATCTTTGCCAAAGCTTGCCAGCAGTTTCGGTTCTTCACCGAACAGATCAATGATCTCCGCATTGGTGCCATAGCCCAGTGCACGCACCAGTACGGTTACCGGAACCTTACGGGTACGGTCTACGCGAACGTAGAAGATATCATTGGAGTCAGTCTCATACTCAAGCCATGCACCACGGTTCGGGATTACGGTACAGGTGTACAGTTCCTTACCGATCTTGTCGTGTCCGATTCCGTAGTAAATGCCCGGAGAACGGACCAGCTGGCTTACGATAACTCGTTCAGCGCCGTTGATGACGAATGAGCCGGTATCGGTCATGAGCGGAAGATCTCCCATAAAGATCTCGTGCTCGTTGATCTCTTCTTTGTCCTTATTGTAAAGTCTTACCTTTACCTTTAAAGGTGCAGCGTAAGTTGCGTCGCGTTCTTTGCATTCTTCGATGTTGTATTTGACTTCATCTTTACATAATGTAAAATCAACGAATTCGAGGCTTAAATGACCTGCGAAATCGGAGATTGGGGAGATATCTTCAAATACTTCCTTCAATCCTTCATCGAGGAACCACTGATAGGAGTCTTTCTGAATCTCAATCAGGTTTGGCATCTCAAGAACTTCTTTCTGTCTTGAGTAGCTCATTCTAACGCTCTTTCCCGATGTGACCGGGCGCATTCTGCTTTTCTCCATTGACGTTTCACCCCTGTTTTCTAATCTAATTTCTGGCGTATTTTTGGGCGCAAAAAGCCCAGAACGCCACAATAGTGCACACTCCATAATATCATACGCCTGTCAAGGTGTCAAGTTTTTCCTTGATTTTTTTTGCCGAAAATGCTATACTTTTCGTACAGGTGTGTCCTGTTACACAAAAGAACCTAATGGAGGTATTGCCCAATGCATCTTGTTTTAAACGTTTTGCTGGTAATTCTGGTGATCGCAGTCATTGCTCTTGCGGTTCTGTACTTCTTGGGAAGGAAGCTCGAAAAACGTCAGGTTGAGCAGCAGCAGCTTTTGGAAATGTCCAAACAGACGGTTTCCATGCTGGTCATCGACAAAAAGAAGATGAAGATCAAAGAATCCGGTCTTCCGAAAATCGTCTATGAGCAGACTCCGAAGTACATGCGCTGGGCGAAGGTTCCGGTTGTAAAGGCGAAGGTAGGTCCGAAGGTTATGACCCTGCTGGCAGATGAGCGCGTGTTTGCATCTCTCCCGGTTAAGACCGAGGCAAAAGTAGTCGTAAGCGGTCTTTACATTACCGAGATCAAGAGCGTCCGCGGCGGAGCGATCCCGCAGGCACCGAAGAAAAAAGGTTTCTTCGCAAGATTTAAAAAAGACAATTAAATCATGAATGCCAAAAGAAGAGGTAAGCGCCGAGCGCCTGCCTCTTCTTTTTCTTTACGCTTCTCCAAGCTCCAGCTTCGCACAGCCCTTGGATGTCACATCCAGGACAATGCGGCAGTCGGATACATGGTCGTAATTGATATCGAGGGAATACTCCACCTCTACCTTCAGGTGATCATCCTCTTCCTCAAAGCCAATCCGGCTCGTGGTCATCTCCACCAGCATCTCTCCCATGGGAGTCGCATAATGGGTCTGGGTCTTTTTGTCCACCTCAAACACCATACTGGCAGATATCGGCCCGCTTTTCCTGATCTCCAGCTTATCCGGTGTCAGCTTCATGGTGTTACGGATCGTTCCGTCCGTTCCCTCCATGATCTCATCATAGATCAGATAATGCTTGTTATTCTTCCAGAAGTAATCACCGGCCGTGATCACCTCTACCACGCCCTCATCGTCCTCCATGGACTGGAGGCCGCTTAAGCGAATCAGTACATCTCTTGTCATAATCCTCAACTCTCTTATGGCATTTCTATCGCATTTTTAATATTCTTCGATATTGATCTTCTTTGTTTCCTTTACATCTTCCGGTAATATGGAGCTTGCGAAATCTGTAAATTTCTCTGCCAGGTCACTGACATAAAACTGATACTTCTCCCCTGCAAACGGCGCGAACGGATCGCGGCTCAGCCCATGCTCCGCAAGAAGTCCGCGAAGCTCGATCGCGGTCTCATAAGCCGGATTCACCAGAGTGACATCCTCCCCCATCAGCCGTCTCATGGTAGAGCGCAGCAGCGGATAATGTGTACAGCCAAGCACCAGGGTGTCAATATAGCGCTCCTTCAAAATGCTCAGATACCGGGAAGCGATCTCATCTGTCACCGGATCATGAAGCCACCCTTCCTCCACCAGCGGAACAAACAGCGGACAGGATTTGCCGAACACCTGAATACCCGGCTTCATCTTTTTCATGACCTCCGTGTAAATACCGCTGCCGATGGTCGCTTCCGTTCCAATGACACCGATACGGCCGTTTCTGGTAGATTCCACAGCCGTCTTTGCCCCGGCATGGATCACACCAATGATCGGAATATCCGACTCTGCCGCCACAGTATCCAGAGTCAGAGCCGTTGCCGTGTTGCAGGCAATGACAATGGCCTTCACCTCTCTGGTCCGCAGGAAACGGATGATCTGGCGGGAATAACGCAGGACCGTATCCCGGGATTTACTTCCGTAGGGGACCCTTGCGGTATCTCCAAAATAAACGATCCGCTCATTCGGCAGCTGCCGCATGATCTCTCTTGCTACCGTCAGGCCGCCCACACCGGAATCGAATACGCCAACCGGCGCGTTTCTGTCACTCATGGCTTCCTACCTCTCAAAGGCCAGGTCAATGAGGCGGTCTACCAGCTCCGGCTTTGAAATACCGGCAGCCTCCCAGAGCATCGGGTACATGCTGATGGCAGTAAAGCCCGGCATGGTGTTGATCTCATTGAAGATGACCTCGCCGTCGTTGGTAACAAAGAAGTCTACGCGGGACAGGCCATAGCCGTCTACTGCGTTAAAGATCTTTGCGGCTGCCTCGCGCACGCGTTCTGCGGAATCGCCCGGAAGCTCCGGTCCGATAACAGTGCGGGACTCTGCATTATTGTATTTTGCATCGAAATCATAGAACTCTGCTGCTGCCAGGATCTCGCCGACACTGGAAGCCTTTACCGGCTTCTGGCCGCCGCCAAGGACTGCGCACTCTACCTCATGTCCCACGATAGTCTCCTCCACCAGGATCTTGCGGTCATGCTTCGCAGCCTCCTTTAAGGCTTCGATCAGTTCTCTGCGGGTTTCTGCTTTGTTTACACCGCGGGAAGAGCCTGCGTTAGACGGCTTTACGAATACCGGATACTGGAAATGAGTCTCCACTGCCGCTACCGGAATATCCATATCCTTTTCCATCTCCCAGCGCATCACCGGAACATATTTTGCCTGGCGGATGCCCAGGGTATCTACGATGATCTTTGTATACAGCTTATCCATGGATACCGCGGAAGCCAGCACACCACAGCCTACATACGGGATCTTTGCCAGCTCAAACAGGCCCTGAACAGTACCGTCCTCGCCGTAAAGGCCGTGGAGCACCGGAAATGCCACATCGATCCTCTCTTCTCTGGTCACGCCGTTCTCCGTAATGAGAGCGCACTTCTTTGTTGCGTCCGGGGAGATAACAACCTCCACGCTGCTCTCTCTCCAGGCTCCGGAACGGATATCCTCCACGCTCTCTGCCTTCACCCAGTGTCCCTCCTCGGTAATGCCGATGAGGAGCAGGTCATACTTTTCTTTATTTATCTGGTCAATCACATTGGCCGCAGACACGCAGGATACTACATGCTCTGAGGATTGTCCGCCGAACAGGACTGCGATTTTCTTTTTGCTCATAACGATTCCCTCTCTTTTCCAAAATATCTGATTAATTATACCATATCTGTCAACACTTAAGAAGTGACAGGGTATACAAGAATAGATCTTTTCCCCTGGCAGAAGGAGGCTTTTTCCATGAAACAAAAATTAATTCTTCCCCTTCTCCTCCTTTCCCTGCTGCTTTCCATGGGAAATCTGCAGAAACGCCGGGAAGCACTGGCAGACCGTATCGCCCCTTCCATTCTGCGCTTCCACATTCTCGCCAACAGCGATTCCAAAACCGATCAGGCCGTAAAGCTGGAGGTACGCAGTTTTCTTTTAGACTATATCCGGGACCACCTGCCGGAAAGTGCAGACAGCAAGAACGAGGTTTCCGGCTGGCTTTTCAAAAACAAAACCAGCCTGGAGACTGCCGCCAGCCGTTTTCTTGCCAAAAAGCAAATGCCCTATAGCGCTGCGCTTTCCCTGGAACGCACCTGGTTTCCCACAAGAGTCTACGATGATCTGGTGATTCCCTGCGGCACCTACGATGCCGCCCGTCTCATCCTCGGAAAAGGAAAGGGCCACAACTGGTGGTGCGTCCTCTACCCGCGGTTCTGTTTTCTCGATGAAGCCTGCAGGGAAATTCCGGAGGAAAGCCGCAGGGAGCTTCAGGAAAAACTAAATCAGGGCGATTATCCCCTGCTTAAGGATCATCGCCCTGAACTGAATCATAGGAACTCTTTGCCTGATAATAGGAAATCTCGGTGCCAATATAATCGGATTCTCCGAGAAGTCCCATCTGATACATGCGTGTATATTTGTCGTGTGTCTTCTGAGCTGCCTGATAACCGGCTCTTGCACCTTCGAATGCCTCTTTCTGTGTATATACATCGTTGTACAGGCGCTTCATCTCAATAGTCAGCTTCTGTTCGCCCTCCTCGATCACACCGAGACGGCTCTCGATACTGGCATTGCTGGTTCCCTTTGCGGAGGTACGCTGGCTGATCAGGGTGCTGTTATTGCCGATCGCCTTCTTCGTATCTTCCTCCAGATTCATCTGATCGATCTGAGTCAGATCAGTCTCCGGGATCGGAGCAAGCTCCGGGGAAGCAGCCGCCGCCCATCCGGTCAGAGTACATAACGTAGGCTTTAACTGCAGCAGTCCGCCGTCTAAAGATGCCACGGAGCTTGCCGCGGAAAGCTGGTTGGTCTGGGCTGTCAGCACATCCTGATCGGTCGCCATGCCAAGGGCATGCTTGTTTACCGCGATCTCATACTGCTTTGCGTAAAGCTCCTGCAGCTTTTCCAGGGTATTGCGCTGTTTTAACAGGGAATCATAGGTGATCATCAGGGACTGGGCCGCCTTCGTGATCTGCTTTTCGCCCTTCTGAATACCGGCCACCGTTTTCCAGTTGTACAGATCGGTGCTGCGCAGGCCCGATGCAACCTTGCCAAGGATGATTTCCTGCATGGTATAATTTCCGTATCCTGTCCAGTTTACCTGATCCTTCGCCTCGTCCTTCAGATTTTTCATCTTGCCGCGCTGACTGTCCAGCTCCTGGATATTCCGGTCAATTTTTTCCTTGCTTTCCCGCAGGTTTTTCCAGATTTCCGAAATGCTGCTGTTATAGACATGCACCAGATCCGGAATCTCATCATATTCCAGCACGTTATCCTGAAGCTTTGCCCAGGTCTCTGCATCGTAAGTGTCCTCCGGATTTCCGGTGACCGGGGCATACGCCGCAAATGCAGTACCCGGCATTGCCGCAAGGAGCATGGTGCCTGCAAGTACTGCTGCTCCCACACGTTTCAGATATGCCTTCCGGCTGCAATTTTTTCTCATCCTGTTCACCGCCTTATGATGCATTTGCCAGTCCGTTCAGTACCCATTCATAGGATTGGATTGCCTGGAGCAGGTTATACTTTGCAATCTGTGCCTGGATCACAGCAGAATCGTATGCATACTTTCTGTTCAGATAATCCAGCTTTCCGATCATGCCAAGCTGATACTGGCGCTCCGTTGTCTGCATAGTCTTTTCCTGCAGCTGCGCCTGGGCCTGCTTCAGGTCCATGGAAGCCTTCGCTGCCAGCACATTCTGGTAGCTTCCGGTCACGGATGCTCCGATGGTCTGGGTATCTTCCCGGATGGTTTTCTCCAGGGTTTCTTTCGTATCATCGCTCTTTGCGTTTTCCAGTTTCCGTTTATTTACCTTCATGGTGTAGCTGTTTTCCACCGCCTGCGCTTTATCCGCAGCAGGATTCATGGCCGCGATCCGGTCCGGATCCGGCTCCGGCAGCGTGCCGATCTCCGGCCGGTCATCGTGTTTCCAGCCCAGGGCAACAAACAGTTTTTCCTGGTTGTTTTCAATGGTATTCTGGTCATCCAGAATCGCCTTGTTGGCATTTCTTAAATTCTCCTCCGCAGAAAGAACATCCACATCGGTTGCCAGCCCCAGAGACTGCTGGTTCTGAACACTCTGATATGTCTCAGTCAGCAGCTCCTGATTCTTCTGATCCAGCTCCAGCTGCAGCTGATTTACATAATATGCGATCATCTGCTGCTGGGCATTGGAGGTCAGCATGGCCTCCGCGGAAGCATAATTATAATAGTAGGTCATGTAATCATCCACCGCTTCATCGGCGGATTTTCTCCAGTTATCGATCTGCATCTCACTGGTCACAATGGCCGTCATAATACTTGCATAGGAAGTATCATCCACATCCGGGTAGCTTAAGCTGGCTTCCAGATCGTCTGCCAGTTCCCGGTAGCGGTCGGCCCATTCATCATTGCTTTCGCCGTAATCCTTACGGAACTTGCTTAAGTCAATGGCATTTTTCTGGACGGTCGCATTGTATTCGTGGATCAGATCTGCAATCTCATCGTACTCGATCTTATTATCCTGTAATCTGGCCCATTCCTCCGCACTGCGTGAAAACTCCGGGCTGGCAGCAAACGCCGTGACCGGCGCTGCTGTCATCATCACTCCGGCCATTCCCAGAGATAATGCCTGTTTTAATCGTTTCATCTAACATCCTCCGAAGCCGTCTGGCTTATTAATCGTAATGGGGTTCCGGTTTCTTTTTCGGGCTCATAACCTCATAGTAGATCGGCAGCATTAAGAGTGCCAGCACAGTGGAAGCCACGAGACCTCCCACATCTACCAGGGCCAGGCCCTGCATGCTCTTACCGCTGTCACCGTAGGCCAGCGCCATCGGGATCATGGATACAATGGTCGTTAACGTTGTCATCAGGATCGGGCGCAGACGGGTCGCGCCGGCCTCGATCAGGGCGGTGTCGCGGTCCATCTCACTGCGGTACTGGTTTACGGTATCGACATACAGGATACCGTTGTTTACTACGGTTCCGACTAACATCAGGAATCCCAGCAGGGATACCATACTGATCGGGCAGTCCGCCAGGTATAAAAGTCCGAAGGAACCGATCAGGGAGAACGGAATGGTGGTCATGACCATCAGAGAGAACTTCGGTGACTCGAACTGTGCCGCCATGACTACGAAAATCAGGAAAATTGCCGTGATGATCGCGGTGCCCAGGTTTCCGAACTCCTCCTTCATGCTCTCATCCTGGGAGTTTAATCCGCGGGTGATGGTCGAAGTTAAATGCTTGCTTACTACTTCATTATATAACTTATTCTCGATCGCATCGATCTGGCGGGCATCATCGGTCGGAACATCACCGGTGATGGTTACCTGATACTGCTTATCCTTTCTGGTAATGGTGTTCGGGCTGTCCTGGAAAACAATATCTGCCACATCTGCCAGAGCCACGGAGCCGCCTGCGTTTCCGGTCAGGACAATGCCCTTCAGCTTGTCGATGGTGTCGTACTCATCCTCCGGGTACTCGACCATAACACTGACATCATCGCCGTCTACGTTTAAGGTGGTTGCTTCCTTGCCGCCCAGCATGCTGCTGACGGTGCCTGCGATCTGAAGCGGAGTGATATTCTCCGCGTTTGCCTTCACAGCATCAATGTTCAGCTTGACAACCGGCGCCGCATTCTCCAGGGTACTGTGCACCTTGGAAACCTCCGGACGTGCAAGCAGCTCTTTGGTAATCTGGTCAGATGCGCTTTTGAGCTCATCGTACTGGGTACCCTGTAAAATATACTCAATACCGCTGGTGCTGCTGGTCATCGTAGACGAGGACGCGATGTCCATGGAAATGTTTGCGCCTGCGATCTGGTTTAACAGCGGCTTCCACTCCTTGATGACCTCATTGGTCTCACGCTTTCTGTCATCCTTTAAGTAAGCAGTCAGCGTTGCGCCGGAGCTGGTCATGGCAGACATACCGCTTCCACCGGAGGTTAACATATAGGAATCCAGGTCTTCATCTGCGGTAACGATCTTCTCTACCTGCTCGTAAATCCGGTCTTCCTCCTCCAGGGTCAGACCCGGACGGGTTTCAATGCTGACAGAGATCTCACCGGTATCATCGGAAACCATCAGCTCCATGCGCAGCTGAGAAGCCATCCAGAAGGCAGCCACCAGCAATGCAACAGAAGTGAAGAGGACGGTTTTCTTTTTCTTCAGCAGCACCTTCATGATGCTGCGATAGCCATTCTGCATGGCACGGATCAAAGCACCGACCGGAGATTCCTCCTTCTCCTGCGGGCGGTAGAAGCAGTAACAAAGCGGAACGATGGTCATTGCACTGATGAGGGATGCCACCATACAGAAGATGATCGTAAAGCCTAACGGCTTGAACATCTGTCCTGTCAGGCCCTGAAGCAGAGCCAGCGGCAGGAATACAACACAGGTGGTCACGGTACTTCCGATAATGGACTGCAGCACAATGCCGCTTCCCTCCAGGGCAGCCTCCCGGTATCCCACAATGCCTTTTCCCTTGGTGGAACGGAAGCAGCTCTCCAGCACTACAATGGAGTTATCTACCATCATACCTACACCAAGCACCAGGCTCGATAAGGTAACTACGTTTAAGGAGAAGCCCATAACCTGGATCAGGATCAGGGCAGCCAGGATGGAGATCGGGATGGAGGTACCAACGATCAGGGATGCCTTGATCTCACCAAAGAACAGGAAGATGATCAGCATGGAGACCACAACTGCCATCACCATGGTCTGCATAACGCTCTTTAAGGAAGAGTTGATCTCATCACTGGTATCACTTACGGTGATGATCTCCAGATTCTCATCTGCATCGGTCAGATTCTTGATGGTCTTCTTGACTGCCTTGGAAACATCCACCGCAGAAGCGCTCTGCTGCTTCTTGATACCGATGGAAATGGTATCCTCACCGTTATAACGCGCAATACTGCTGGCATCCTCTTTCGCCATCTGAACGTTTGCGACATCAGACAGATAGATCACATTGCCATTTCCGAGATTTAACGGAATGCTCTTTAATAATTCTTCTGTGTCATACTGGGTTCCGGCACTGACGGAAAGCTTCTGGCCTCCCACAATGGTGTCACCGGCCGGATAGGTGAAGTCTGCGCTGCCGATGGCAGTAGCCACAGAAGAAAGGTTTAAATGATACTGCTCCAGCTTCTCCGGAATCAGCTGTACCTGAATGTACTCCTTCTGTCCGCCGCTGATGCTGACATCGGTAACGGTGGTGATCTTCTCAAACTCCGGAACGATCTTGTTGTTTACATAGTTGTAAAGGTCGGACTGTGCCTTGTTATTGACCGACAGGGACATGGTATCCATCTCGTCAATATTCATCTCCATGATAACCGGGGCATTGCAGTCGTCCGGGAGATCTCCCTCCAGGGCATCCATCTTCTTCTTTAAGTCATCGTATGCTTCATCGATGTCTTTGCCATAATCATACTGGATGATGACCAGAGATACGTTTTCCATGGAGCGGGACTGAATGGTATCAACACCGCTCAAGGAGCCTATCTCTTTCTCGATCTTCGTACTTACCAGATCATTTACATCCTCCGGGCTGGCTCCCGGATATACGGAATACACGATAAGTACCGGCATTTCCATGGTCGGCATCAGCTCCAGCTTTGCGCCAAGAACAGACTGAAGACCGAACACAATCAGGCACAGGATTACCATAACAACGGTAACCGGCCGCTTCAGGACTGATTTTGTTAATCCCATTGATGTTTTCCTCCTTCTGCTCTCACACTAGTTGCCGCTTGTCTCTTCGCCGGAAGCCTCTGTGCTTTCTGCATTGTCTGCGCTCTGCGCATCAGCAGAGGTCTCTGCCGATACATCTGCTTCCTGGGTATCTGCTGCCGCATTCGGGTCTGCCTTCTGTACCTGGGAACCCTCGTACAGCTCAGAGCTCCAGGTGGTGATCACTTCATCGGATGCATTGATGCCGGAAAGGATCTGTGCCTTCTGGGAATCGTATAAGCCAACCTCCACCGGAACGTAATGAACGGTTCCGTTATCGTATGTATACACATAAGCATCTCCGCCGGAATAGTAAACCGCGTCAACCGGAATGGTCAGCACGTTGTCCGCACGGTCGGAAATAACGGAAAGCTTAGTGGTGGAACCAGTTGGGAGCGCATCGCCGTTCTCCACGGAGGCCTTTACCTTAAAGAGTCCGGTGGAATCGTCGATCATGCTGCTGACCTCATTGATGGTGCCCTGATAATCGGTACCATTCTTATCTACGCTGATCGGATCGCCTACATGCAGCTCGGTTACCACCTTCTCCGGAACAGAAAAGGTGATGGACTTACTGCCAGCGCCGGAAATCACGGCCAGAAGCACCTGGGAAGCCACGTTATCGTGCACCTCAATGTTGCAGGTCTCCACCTTGCCGGAAATCGGTGCAGTCACGTTTGCAAACTCCACCTGATAATCATAGTTCAGCTTTGCGGAATCATATGCGATCTGGGCATTCTTGGCCTGAGTCTGAGCCTGCTCAAATGCCACACTTGCGATATCACCTGCCGCGAACAGCGCCTGCTGACGTCCCAGATTGGTATTGGCATCATTCATGGCCTGCTGCGCGGATTCCATCTGGAGTCTTGCTGCCTCTACCTGCTTGGTATCGATTTTGCAGATTGGCTGTCCCTCCTGTACCATATCACCTGCTTTTACGAACACATCGGTGATCTCACCGGCTGCCTTCGGATAAATGTAAACCACATCAGACGGCTCTACCTTGCCCACCAGGCTGCGGTACAGTTCAATACTTCCCATCTGCGGGTTCTCTACATTCACCACCGGAATCAGGGCTTCCTCCTCCACCGGCTTTTTGCGCATTGCGCTGATGCCGGCCGCAACCGCAATCACCGCTACGACCACTCCTGCAATTACCACTTTCTTTTTCATAGCTGTCTCCTCTTATTTTCCACTTTTTATGATCGTGATTCTTTCATACTTATTACGAAATCAGGGCTCCATGCTTAATCACTTCCAGGGAATCCAGATAACGTTTCCGGATCTGATCCAGCTGATCCGGCTGCTCATAGTAAAAGCGCACCGCTAAAATCAGGGATGTAACACCAAGCTGCAGCACAACATCCAGTTCCTCCTCCGAACGTCTTGCAAACCGCTCCATACGGATCCGCTTTGCGAGCCACTGGGCCATTTCTTCTTTTCCCGGGCTTCCCATGGGCGGTCTGTATCCGATTTCAAAGCCCATGGCCCTGGTATTTTCCTGGTAGGAGCAGACATTACGCACCAGCTGTACCATCTCCTTCGACTCTTCCAGCTTGCGGATCGTAAACTCAAACAGCCATTCTAGCATGTCGAAGAGATTACCGTCATTTTTGTCCAGCTCCCTTTCACAGCATTCCTGCATCTGTCTCGCATTGTCCTCAAAAATATAGCGGACCACATCCTGCTTATCTTCAAAATAGGTGTAAAAGCTTCCGCGGGAAATATCCGCGTTCTGTATGATCTGGTTGATAGAGGCCTTCTCAAAGGGAACTCGCGCAAATTCCTTGATGGCGGCCTGCCGGATCACCTGCTTTTTCGCTTCCGGAAGACGATAAAATCGTTCCGTAGGCATGTTAAGCACCTCCTTCCCGTTTCTCTTTTGTAAAAATATTTCATTTTGTTTATTT
>ENA-UONQ01002470-UONQ01002470.1-human-gut-metagenome-genome-assembly--contig:-CS26-NODE-2470-length-12554-cov-4.605968_pt1 | contig 12554 bp, 9 predicted proteins | sample MGYA00242460_ERZ724007 | MGnify/ENA metagenome assembly ERZ724007
CAGGATAGAGAGTCAGATTAAGAATCCGGTAGGGAATTTTGAAGATTTAAAAGAAAACTTCAGGGAGCAGAAGAATACGGGCGCCTATTACTGCCTGTATCCCAGCTTTCTTGACTCCTGCCAGCTGCTTGCGAGAGTGGCAGAGAGAAGCGGAAGATCTATTTTCCTGATGCTTCTGAACCTGACCGAGCGGTTGGGGAAGGAGATAACGGATTCGGAGAAGCTGGAGACGCAGATGGAGATCCTGAAGGAGGTAATCCGGTCATCGTTCAGAAGAGGAGATCTGTTCACCACCTACAGCAAGAGCCAGTATATGATTATTCTGGTCGGAACAGAGAAAGAGAACTGCAACAAAGCATTTACCAGGTGTCTTGACAGATGGAAGCAAACTGAAGGAGCAAAAGGGGAACTCAGTTATTCGGTAGAGTCCCTGGTCAAAATGTTGAATCCCGAACTGTCACAGGAGGGGGAAACTCCGGACTGGAAATGAGATTCCGGTATAAACAGGTAAAAAAGTTATAAAAACAGTAAAAAGAATAAAAAAATCAGGAGCTGCTATTGGCGAGGTAATTCGCGAGGCAGCTCTTTTGTTATGATAAAGATAATACGCTTAAGCTGATAGACGCTGCTCTGGATGATTAAAGAATTAAAACGGATAAATGAGGAGAAAAAATGGCGGGAATGTTCAGGAAAATAAAAGAGGATGGCAGGTTAAGACGAACGATGGCCGCATGGCTTGGCATCTGTATAGTCGTGCAGATGGTGTTCGGCAGCCTTGGCGCCGTCCGTACGTATGCCGGCGACACGATTTATAAGGTAATCACGGTCAGTGAAAAAGAGATTATAAAAGGTGTGAAGCGGGCGGCCGGCAAGGACCATGAGTATGTTCCGAATATAGACAGAAAGAAGCTTCCCTATGCAAATGAAGAGCTGAAAGATGATGCAATTGACAAGATTACGCCTTTCCTGATGGGAACATCCATTATTGAACAGAAAAAGGCGGGCGATAATTGTTCTGTCATTGTGGCAGTCAGCGGGGAGGAGCTTCCGGCATCGGGCAGTGAAGCCGAATACGCAGCAGAAAACGTAATATTTATCGGATTTAATGGAAATAAGGACAGTGACTGTGTATTTACGCTGCAGATAGTCGATGCGAACGATATTGTAATACGCTCTATGACAATTATTACGTATAAACAGGACGGCGCAGCAGCCACGCCGCCGGAGGCCAGCGGCTCGGAAGCAACGCCCTCCGAGGATGGCACGGAACCGGCAAGCCCGTCCGCCGCCACAACTTCCACAGCAACCGGTTCTGAGATACAGGGATACGGCTTTGCCGAAGCAGGGGCCAGGGAAGAGCTGGGAGAGGATGAACTGACGGATTTGGTGCAGAACGGAGACATTTCCACTCCGGGAGAGGCAGCCTCACCCGGCAGTCCGGATGACCCCAAAGATGCGGCAGGCCCCAGAATGACGGTACCGGCAGGCGGATTTTGTGTCGCATTTGCGGAGAGCGGTACGAATGCGCACGGAAAAATAGCACAGGTTCAGGCCTTTCTGGCCGATGGTGAGGAAAAGGTAATGTCAGGCGCAATCGGAACCTTTCATATTGCGGCCGATTACAGTGTAGTTGACGAAAAACTGCCGGAATACGCTTATTTCACGGTAAGATTCAAGATAGAGGATGATAAGGGCAATGACTACGGGAATGTAAAAGGCCCGGAAAGTGAGCCGAGCGCCAGGCCGGTTTCGTCCCTGAACAGTGAAAAACAAAGGGAATGGAAGGCCATCCACGAACTGCTGTTGGAATCTTCCGAATATGCGGACGCGGCGCAGTGTAATGACTGGCAGATGATAACGGCGGAAACGAACACCTATTTTTATTCCGCCGGGGCCGGATTAGCGGTATTCGGAATCAGGAACGGCGGAACCGCAATCACGGATCTTCCAATATTCTTTACCTTTGATAACTATATTACACCGATTGGTTCCGCAATTACGGCTACACCGGGAATCCTGAACAGGGAGGAGCTTAAAGAGGCATATGAGAGCAGCGCAGGCCCTGCTCACAGCGGAGATGCTGCCCTGATCGAAGGGGAAGCAGTCACCATGAGAAGCAATGCCCGGTACTGGTGGCATGATGTAAAGCTGTCCAATACCGGCAGTCTTGGCAATATGGCGGCAGGAACAAATGTGGGAAATGCTGACGGTGAAATTATTTACAAAATTTCAGCAGGAAAAGATTACAGAAGCGATGTGGGCCGCCTCTATACAAAATCTTATTCAGTCCTCGACGTTATTGCATTTGACGGGTTTGCCCTGGATATTTCCGGATATGGATTATCTGTTGATGCCTCAGTCAAAAAAGGGGAACTGTATTTGACAAAAGATGGCCGTAATGTGGCAAAGCTGATTGGACTGAAGCTTCCGGGAGGATATCATTCCGGTGAAGTAAAGGTGACGCCGGTTTACCAAAACAACGATTCTTCAACGAATATCATAACCGGTTTTGAAGTGCGCTACACGGCAGAAAACAAAACTTTGGCAACAGACGGGCCAAAAGATATGGCGGACATCGTAAGTGATGAGATGAATGTCTACCTGGGAATCGGTTCGGTTCTCAAAAAGGCGGCTGGCATCATTAAATATGACGGGAATGCAGCAGTTTCCGGCCGGAATCCGTCGGTGTCGTGCAAAGCGTATTTTGACGCCTATTCCATCATGTATGATGAGACGGCAGACAACACGGACCTGGAAAAGAACGACGGAGAAACAAATCACCACAGTGAAGCAGAAAATAACCTGACTGCAAATTCCGCTTATCCTCTGACGAAAGAGGCATATACAGACAGGGACTGTAAGGTTAAGGCAGAGGGGGAAAATAAGATATTCGAACCCGGCCGGGAAGTCCGTTATAAAATCAAGGTCAAAAATAATGGTTATGCAGAAGAACGGTTTGACATCGTGGACTCTCTTCCTGCGGGTCTTGACACTGCGTCGGTTAAGACATTAAAGGTGATGGTGGAAGGAAAACAGCTTCCGGCAGACGCTTTTACGGATCTTCCTGCCAATACGGCCGTTTCCCCGGCCGTCAAAGTATGGGGAAACATTCTGATTCCGTCCGGCGGGGAAGCAGTTGTCATATTTGAAGCCGCCTTTAAATCGAAAACAGAGTTTTCCGGTAATAACATCAATACGACGCAGACCAATTCAGCCGGATGGTACCGCAGTTCAGATGTGCAGAGAGAAAAAAGCCTTGGCAGGGATGATGCGACGGTATTCGTGAACCTGAATACTTTACAAGAGAGCGATGTCACATTCAGGAAGACTATCGTAAATGCCGGAACAGGCGGCAGCCAGCCGGCAGTGGGCAGCGACGTGACATATAATCTCATGGCGGGATTAACCGGAGGCGTACACAATTCCCACTGGATCACGGTAAAAGACGAATGGCCCGGCTCCGTAACGTTAAAGGAAATCTCCAATATTCCTTCACAGGCAATTATCATCATAAAAGAGAATGGGACGGAGATTAAACGCTATGAGAATAAGGGAAACAGCGCGGCTTCCTGGAGCGCGTTCTCGCTTGCAGGGAAATCCGGAATTACCGTGGAAGCAAGAGTCTATCTCAAACCGGGTGTGACGGAGAATATTAAATTAAAGGGGAGGATTGAGGCCGAAGGCGAGATTACCAACCAGGCTCATGCAGGAGGCGGAGAAGGAGAGGGCTTCGATAAGCCGGGTAGCGCAACTCTTTATGCAATCGGAGCATCGATTGAGAAGAAAGCTTATTTTATCGGAGCATCGGAAAAGGGCAGTATTACAGAGCAGAACAGCAGGCGCCATCCTGTCGATCAGAGCGTTACGTTCCGGGCCGGAGACGTGGTATGTTATGAGATGACGCTTAAAAATACGGGTAATGACAGGTTTAATGCTAATGTCTCGGACGACATATCAAACCTGTTCGGAGACGGAATCCGCCCGATTTATGCAAACGCGGATTTGGGTGAACCGGGATCTGTATTTATGAAGAAAACGGGAGCTAAGGGCTGGCTCAGTCTGACGCCCGGCCAGAGCGGGACAAAGGCATTGGATGAGAACGTGGAACTGGCAAAGGGGGAAAGTATTGTTTTCCGTATCTATCTTGAGATACCGGAGGGAGCATCGGTTCTGTTCCCCGAAAATACGGTCAGCGCTTCTCTGGCCTATGATAAGGAACCGGAGCGGAAATTTGCGATCAGGGCGTCCGCCTCAATTACAATTAACGAGGATGTCCAGAAGGCCTCGATTGATAAAGAGGTATACGCGGTCGCCAGGGAGCTGAAAGAAGAAGGGGGCCATGTCTATCTGAAGGGCGCCAAATGGAATAATCCGGTTCTTGGCAGCGGAACAGGACTGGCGGAAGACGAAACGACTCTCACTGTCGGAAAAGGAGATTATGTTTTCTACCGGATCACCATTAATAACGAAAGTGATGAAGAACCTCTCCGCATCTATGAAATCGAAGACTGGCTGCCCGCCGGAATGCAGTTTGAACGGTTTTATGAATTCAACGGTGCGGACCGGGGAAAGAAGATACCTGGGGCAGTAGGAGACAGCGATACGCTGGATCTGGGGATTAAAGAAAGAAGCAATAAGTTTTCCGGTAAAAACTGGCTGTATTATGAAGACGCGGCCGCAGGAAAATGGGGAACGGATGCAGAGGTGGCGGTGAGCCATGGAGCAAATTTTGCATCGATGAACAGCGGTAAGACAACTTACCGTGTCCGGCTTTACGATACGGATGCCATAAAGACAGGTTTGTCCCCCGTTCCATCGGTTAAACCGGGCGGAAGTGTGGTATACGGAATAATTGCAAAAGTCACGGGAGATCTTGACGGTATTAAGAAACTTACTAATACTACCGGTGTCATTGTTGACCAGACGGCGATTACGGATGAAGCATTCGACAGGCCGGTTTCTGATTTGAGCGGAGCAGTGGGAGGAAAATCTTATTCCGATGACTTATATAAGATTATAACCGCTTCCGCTGATGTCGCCGCGGCGGGAATTTATACTCCCGGTATCGGAAAGAGTCTGGCTCAGTACAATGCTTCGAATAATTGGTATGATTATAAACCGGACGGTAAAAATGACAATTTCCTTCCGAACAATCCGATGCGCTGGCAGGTGACCCTGTATAATGGAACCAACGGCCATATGACTAGAGGGCCGATTGAAAATTATACAATCAGGGATGTGTTCCCGGCCGGCCTGACTTACAACGAAGCCGATGCGGACGGAACCTATATTGTCACCTCGGGCGGGAAAAAGATACCCCTTCCGGAACCGGCTGTCGGACGCGAAGAGGGAAAGAATGTGACAGCCTCCTGGAAGATTGAGAAACAGTCTGAAGGATACCTGATAACGGGTGCAGACGGCCATACCGTGAAGACGAATGAAAACCTGGCCATTCCGGTAAAAGGCAAAATTACAGTCAGAATAGGCTCCAGGGCTGACGGCGACGGAACGGCTAAATATGGAACTTATGTGAACCAGGCTGATTTAATACCGGCCCGGGAATACAGTTATACGGCTGCCTGTGAAGGCACGCTGGTCAAAGAGGGCAATCAGCCTGTCTGTGTCCGTGCGGAGGCATCGGTCAATATTTTCTTCGGTGACGGAAAGACGGAGGCGTGGAAAGAAATCAGAGGCTCCTTCAACGGAACAGAGGGGACCGGCACCGGCACCGACAGCTCCCGCAATTCAATTATTGCCGATGCCGGAAGCGAAGTTACGTATACGCTCAACATCAGGAATCAGGTAGAAAAGGGGATTGAAAACCTGGTAATAGTGGATCGTCTTCCGGCATTGAAGGATAACGGACTTGTAAACAACATGCAGCGAAATTCAGGTTTCAAAGTATCGTTTCCCGACTCGCCTGCAATCGAAGTCCGGATCAGGAAAGCGTCCGGACAAATGGTAAGACTTAAAGACGGAGATTATAATGTCACGTTTGCGGACTGGAACACGAAATTCGGCAAAGGCTCCGCATTGCCTGCACGATATTGGGAACCGGACAGCGCGTCCGATTGGGAGTCCTCCGCCGCAGGCAGAGACACCTTCCGCATCGAGGTGGAAAATGACGCGTTAAAAGATCTTACGAACAATGATACGGTTATAGTAACCTTCAGCGCATTGCTTCCGAAGGCATCAGAACTGGATCTGAGCAATGAGCCGGTTGCGTGGAACACATTCGGATACGCATACAGGGCCGTCAACTCCACAAATAAGTCGACTATCACCGTGGAGCCGGCCAAAGTAGGCGTTCGGATACCAACGGCGTCCCTTGCGGTAACGAAAAAGATTGAAAGCCGGTTTGAGGAAGATAAGGCTCAGGCATTTACCTTCCGTCTAGAGAAAGAAGATGGGGCTAATACCGGGAAATGGGTGAGCGCAGGCGGGCAGCCCTATCAGCTTATGCCGGGAACCGGTGAAACCGCATCAGACGGGAAAACTGCGGAGAATGGGGAATTTACCCTGACCAATGGTCAGACTGCGAAATTTACGGTTCTGGCCGGCCGGAATTACCGGATTACCGAGAGAGACGGCGACGGATATTATGTGTCTGTCAGGGAATTCGGCGGCGGCGCCGGAGAGGACACCCTCTTCGATCCCGAGAATCCTCCGTCTGCCGTATTGAAAAATCCCTCGGACGGTAAGAGCTATTCCTGTACCTTCACAAATATAAGAAGCAGCTTTTTTCTGCCGGAAACAGGAGGGGCGGGAACCGACCATCTCCGCAGAAAGGGAGCCGGAATGATGCTTGCGTCGCTGTTCGTTCTGATCGGCTGCTTTACAGGAGGTTTGTCAGGGAGAAGGCGCAGAAAAGAAGACGTTAAACAGAGCCGGTTCCTGTGACAAGGAGAGACGGATGAAGAGAAAAGGAATTATCATATTGGCCGTCCTGGTACTGCTTGCCGGAGCCGGAATGTACTTTTATCCGGACATCAGCAATATGTATTACCAGGCAGCGGCGGCGTCCGATATCAAGGGGTATCAAAAGGGGGTCCGGGAGCTGAGTAAAACGCAGGAAGAGGAAATGCTTGCAAGGGCTGAGGTATATAACAGCCGGTTATCCGGCGCACTTTCGATGGATCCCTTCCGGACGGGAGGCGCTGATCCTTCGGAAGAAGATGAGGAGTATAATGCCCTGCTGAATATAAACGGAGTGATGGGCTATATAGATATTCCAAAGATTGATGTTTACCTGCCGGTTTATCACGGCACATCGGCGGAGGTATTGAAGAAAGGGGCGGGCCATTTATATGGTTCAGCCCTTCCTACAGGCGGGAGCGGGACACACAGCGTCATATCGGCACACAGGGGGCTGCCGTCCGCCAGGCTTTTTACGGATTTGGGAGAGATGGAGAAGGGGGACATATTTTATTTCCACATATTTGACCGGATTATGGCTTATCAGATAGATCAGATAGAAACGGTTCTTCCGACACAGCTGGAACTGCTCGATCCGGTGCCGGGCAGGGAATATATGACACTGTTTACCTGCACGCCGTATGGGATTAACAGCCACCGTCTTCTGGTGCGTGGGGTAAGGATTCCTTATGAGGTAACCTCCGATGGGACTTCGCAGGAAGCAATGGCCGCCATACACATCCGGTGAAGGGGGAGAAAAGGTAGAGGAGAAAAGAGGGAAACGCGATGAAACATAAAGGAATTGCAAAGAAGGCAGGCACATTTCTCATCACTGCAATACTCGCGGCGGCATTTGCAGTACAGACTGCGGCTGCTGTGCCGGCGGAGAGTGAGAAGGCCGCGCTTACAATACAGGCATCCTCAGATGGGACGGGAATAGCAGGTGTAGAGTGGTCTGTCTATCAGGTGGCTGAAATGCCGCAGGACGGAGTATTTATCCTGACAGGAGACTTTGCGGCTTCCGGACTGGACATTGACGGTCTGAATGAATCAAGTCAATCAGCCATGCAGAAAAATGCGGTAAAATCAGCTGCTTTTGTCTCTGAGAATAAGATAAAAGCAGCTGGCAGCGAAGTAACCGATAAAAATGGGAGGGCAAAGATAGGCGGTCTCGAACGGGGCCTGTACCTTGTAAGCCAGACCGGTACACCCGGGACGGACAGGATAGTGAAGTCGATGCCATTTTTTGCAGCACTGCCCATGATGGTGGACGAAGGCGGAAAAATGGTCATTAAATATGAGGTGACGGCTGCTCCGAAACTGGAAGTGGAACAACCGCCTGAAACAGAGGCGCCGTCAACGGAGACGCCGTCAACGGAAGAGACGGATAAACCCTCGACGGAAGCTCCGCCCACATCTTCTGCGGAGGAATCAACCGGGGAAACCGGCAGCGCTTCACAGCCGTCGCAGCCTCCATCAACCGGCTCAGGCGATTCATCGGGCGGCCATGACCGGGACAGGAGAAATTCTACGGTAATCATTGACAGCAATACGCCGCTGTCCAGTTTTCCGCAGGCAGAACCGCAGTTGGAGGAGATAGGGGATGAACCGGTGCCGCTGGCAGCTTTGCCCTCTCTTCCCAAAATGGGGGATATGGGAGCCGGGGCATATGCAGCAGGCATGCTGATTTCGATTCTGACAGGCTGCACCGCATTAATCCGCCGGAAAAAGTATACCGGAGGGAAAAAGTGATTTATGACCGACAAGATGAAACGACGGCTGTGTACGGCCGTATTTACACTCAGCCTCATCTCCATGGCGGTTTTTACAGTAATGTATGTAAAAACACAAAAAGAGTACCGCCACAGTGAAAGAGATATTGCGGCGGTAATGGAAATACGCGGAGCAATATCGCCCGCTCTTACAATAAACGAGAAGAGCCGGCTGGATGAGGCCTCCCTGAGAGCGGCAGAATATGAGTCGGCGCAGGAGCGCCGGGAAGGCTGCAGGCTTCTGAAGGAGATCAATCAGGATGTGGCGGCATGGATCACGATTGCGGGAACACCCATTGATTACCCGGTAATGCAAACCCCGGACAGTCCGGATTATTACTACAGGAGGGGATTTGACGGCAGATATTCCGCATATGGGATGATTTATATGGATGCGGCCTGCCGGCTCCGGGAGGATGAAGCGCTTTACGAAGCGGAGGCAGAGGAAGGGAAGGCAAGTCCCAACTGCGTCATTTACGGACATCATATGAAAAACGGAACCATGTTTGCCTCACTGGAAAAATACGGTTCTGAGGAATATTATAAGGAACATCCGGAAATTTGTCTGGATACACCCGATTCGTCATCGGTATATGAGATAGTGGGAGTTGTCAGACTTCCGGCCGAGAAGCTGAGCAGCGGATTTGCGGCAGTGCTGGCAGCCAGAACACGGGAAGAATACGAAAGCTTTGTACAGTACATAAAAAAACATGCTGCCTATGATACGGGAATTACGGCCGAATGGCCTCGGCAGCTTATTACACTGACCACCTGTGAATACACACTAAAAGACGGCAGACTGCTGGTCGTGGCACGTAAAAAACGGTGAGAAATCCGCGTTGCGGACTTCTCACCGTTTTTTACGTGATTCCGGCTTTACATTAAGCGCATCTGCATCTGCTCCGGATCACTGCTGTAGCTGATACAGGTGTCACGGGATATTTTGCCTTCCCGCATAAGCCGCAGCAGGCTGTTATTCATGCTGATCATGCCCTCGGCCATACTGGTGGCGATTACATTATCTATCTGATGAATCTTGCCCTCCCGAACCATTGTGCGGATTGCATCATTCAGGAACATGATCTCAAAGGCGGGCACCATGCTTCCGGTGACGGTAGGGACGAGCTGCTGGGAGATGACGGCCTGGAGAACCATAGCCAGCTGGACGCGTATCTGCTGCTGCCCGTCGGGAGGGAATACATCGATGATACGGTCAATCGAATTGGCGGACCCGATGGTATGCAGGGTTGAAATCACCAAATGGCCTGTTTCCGCGGCGGTCATCGCGGTTTTAATCGTATCGAAATCCCTCATCTCGCCGAGCAGGATGACATCGGGAGCCTGCCGGAGGGAAGCCACCAGTCCATTTACATAACTGTCCGTATCCAGTCCAATCTCACGCTGGGTGACAACGGAACGGTTATGCCGGTGCAGATATTCAATCGGATCCTCCAAAGTAATAATGTGGCTGTTTCTCGTCCTGTTTATTTCATCGATAATACATGCCAGAGTGGTGGATTTTCCGCTGCCTGCGGCTCCGGTGACAAGGACAAGCCCTTTTTTCAGGTTTGCCGTCCGGATGACTTCCGGAGGGATGTTCATATCTTCCGGTCTGGGTATCTCAAAGTGAACAACACGGATGACGGCGGCCAGGGAGCCTCTCTGTTTCATGATACTCACGCGGAATCTGGCGACTCCTTTGATAGAACAGGAAAGATCGTCATCCCCGTAGGTATGCAGCTTATCCATACTTCTGTGGTTGCTGAGCTCATAAAGCGCAGTGATCAGAGCCTCCGAATCGGCGGGCATCAGTTTATTATCGTCGACTGGAATAATCTTACCATTTATTTTATAGGAGAGAGGAAGGCCGGGGATTATAAAAATGTCGGATGCATTTTTCTCCACGGCGTCAGTCAAAAACTTAAGCATGGTATATCTCCTTTCAAACCTTGTTCTTCATTATTCATCAGGGGCGATCCATACGGGAAGGCTGTCGTCTATCGCATAATCTTCCCGATTGTAGACATAGCTTGCCAGAACCTCCCTGCTACTGCCGTCCAGTTCAATTCGGAGAGCCTGGCCGGCATTCATCGGTATTTCACAGTAGAGCCTGCCTGCCTCATCAACTCCTGACTCCGTTTCTTCAGGCATCAGTGAAGCTGCATCAGAAAGGGCCTCCTCCATGCTTTTGTTACCGTCAAGAGCCGAGACGGCAGCCTGGATGAACTCCTGGCCCATGGCATCGGCCTGATAGTAGGCGGTTACCGAATCTGCACGGCGTCTGGCCAGTACAAGGGCCGAATTTCCATCGCTCAGACTCAGGAGAGAGAAAACGGCGAGGCAGAGGATGATAAAAATAAGGATAATGGAGGCTGTGCCTATATTGATTCTGTTTTTCATGGAAGCCTCCTTTCAGCGGCCAGACTTCGGGCGCCGCTCAAGGTATAGATAGTTTCCATTCCTTTTCCTCTGATATCGCTGATCTCCACAGATACGTGAAGCAGTCCTTCTGCCGCGTATGAATTAATTTTCATAAAATAGGCAGCTTCCGAATCGGCCGGTTCACATATCTTCCAATATCTGTCAAAACCGGAATGTGTCTCACTGGGGGCAGACGCTTCGTCGTATTCGGCAAAAGCAGTTTCAATTGCGTTCTCGGCGGCGAGAACGGCGTGGTTTAAGTTTTCCGCATTCTGGCTGAGCCGGTCGGCCTTTGCAAACGCAAGTACGAAAATACAGGCAGCCACTGCGAAAAAACCACATACCCACAGCATTTCCATCAGAAAAGCATAAGATGTCCGTTTTTTATTCATTCCTGCGGCCTCCTTTCGAACTGCTGCGAAGAAAGAGGCTGGCAGTTCTGGGGGAAGGCGTTTCCTCCAGGGTAATCTCAAGCATCGCTCCGTTCTTCTTATCGGCAATGGAGAAGGAAATGGGCTCACAGTCCATAATAGGAAGGCCGTCTTCTACGGTGAGGCCGCTTCCCTGCTCGGAAAACAGCTCCAGCAGTGAGCCGTCTTTTGTGTAAACCCAGGTTTCATACAGGATGCCGTCGTAATCGGAGGCCAGCACCAGGATGCTTTGCCCTTCAACCGTCCGGACACTGATGCTGCCGGTCCGATCGGACTGGCGTACTTTGTTCGTGATATAGCTCAATGCGGTGTCTGAGTAAAAAGCTGCGTCGTTTCTGGCGCGGATATTGCCGTATACGCGGCTGCCAATCAGAATAGTGAAGACGGAGCATAGAATAAATACAAGAAACAGCAGCATGGAAAAGATAAAATCCATGCCTTCCGAGGGACGCGATACAGTCTTTTTCATAGCTGCCCTCCCTGCTTTGCCTGCCCGGTCACGGGCAGAACCGTGATATCCGGCATAATGTTGGCGGCCCAGCCGTCGTAGAACACATTATAGCGTTCGCGGTCAATTACAATGCCGTAATTATCTTCCAGATATTCAACGCTGGGCGGATAACGGCCTTCAATGGAATAGCACTGGACGCTGGCCCTGCGGATGGCATCCGTCAGCATATTTAACTGATCCTCTTTTGTCCTGCTCTGCATGGCTCCCATGGAATAAAGGAAGAGATACAGGACAATAATGAGGAGGAGAAATGAAAACAGATATCCGGGCAGGGAACTCCTGTGTTTTGGAATTTCAATATGTAACATAGATATACACTCCTTATCGTTACAGTTGAGCCTTCAATGTCATTTAGTTAACACTATGAAGATTTAGTTAAGCAGGTGAGGACGCCGCCGGTACGGCCAGCGGACGGGGTGGTGGGGTGTGTATATGAGTCTTTCGTCCCGGGGGGAGATTGTCGTGGTTTGGGGCTGCGGGCGAAGATAAAGTCTGCGGAGCACG
>ENA-UONQ01002474-UONQ01002474.1-human-gut-metagenome-genome-assembly--contig:-CS26-NODE-2474-length-12537-cov-5.935667_pt1 | contig 12537 bp, 10 predicted proteins | sample MGYA00242460_ERZ724007 | MGnify/ENA metagenome assembly ERZ724007
TAATTTATAACCTAAAGCCTCAAGTATATGACTAAATGTGCGTATTGTTGGATTACTTTTCTTTTTCTCAATTCTGGAAATATCCTGCTGTTTGTTTCCTGTCAATGCAGCTAATTATTTTTGCGTAATATTTTCCTCTTACTTTATTAGAGCACAACATAAATGTTGTATTGTCAAATATAAAATTATATATTTTTATTCAATAATTACATCTGACCTTATTACACATTCATCTTCTCCCTTATAATTAAATGTCAGTTTAATACCACCTGACATTATCAAACTTCTTTACATTGAACATTTTAATATAATCAGATAAGTCTTATTATAGTCGCAAGTTAATTAAGTTACTGCTATGTAATATATTTGTAGTTCTGGCAGAGCATTTTAACAATTTAACAAAAAGCATTTAAATATAAAGAAATGAGGTTAATAATTATGACAACTACTTCTCAGTATGAATTAAACAAAGGACTTGCACAGATGTTAAAGGGCGGAGTTATTATGGACGTAACAACTCCTGAACAAGCTAAGATTGCTGAGGCGGCTGGTGCCTGTGCTGTTATGGCACTTGAAAGAATACCTGCTGACATCAGAGCCGCTGGCGGTGTATCACGTATGAGTGACCCTAAGATGATTAAAGGAATTCAGGAAGCTGTAAGTATCCCTGTTATGGCTAAGTGCCGTATCGGTCATTTTGTTGAAGCCCAGATTTTACAGGCTATTGAGATTGATTATATTGATGAATCAGAAGTACTTTCTCCTGCTGATGACATTTATCATATTGATAAGACACAGTTCAATGTACCATTTGTATGCGGTGCAAGGGACTTAGGCGAAGCTTTAAGAAGAATTAACGAAGGGGCTTCTATGATTAGAACTAAGGGTGAACCTGGTACTGGTGATGTTGTTCAGGCTGTACGCCATATGAGAAAAATGAATTCTGAAATCCGCAAGATTACATCTATGCAGAAAGATGAACTCTTTGAGGAAGCTAAGCAGTTACAGGTTCCTTACGACCTTGTACTTTATGTGCACGATAATGGAAAGCTTCCTGTTGTTAACTTTGCCGCTGGTGGTGTTGCAACCCCTGCTGATGCTGCTCTTATGATGCAGCTTGGTGCTGAGGGTGTGTTCGTAGGTTCTGGTATATTCAAGTCTGGCAATCCTGCAAAACGTGCTTCTGCTATCGTTCAGGCTGTTACTAACTATCAGGATGCAGCACTTATTGCCAAGTTATCAGAAGACCTTGGCGAAGCTATGGTAGGTATCAATCCTAGTGAAATACAGATAATTATGGAAGAACGTGGACGTTAATAATATAATCGCACATAGAAATGAGGCTTACTATGAAGATAGGTGTACTTGCTGTCCAAGGTGCTTTTATTGAACACGAGCATATGATTGAAGAAATCGGACATACAGCAATAGAAATAAGACAACGGGATGATTTAGAGGGATTAGACGGTCTGATACTGCCTGGCGGTGAAAGTACTGTTCAGGGACAGTTACTTAACAAGCTTGATATGATGAAGGACATTAAGAATATGATTAGTAATGGTCTTCCAACACTTGCAACCTGTGCTGGACTTATACTTCTCTCTGAACATATAGCAGACGATGACACAGTCCATATAGGAACGCTTCCTGTCACCATTAAACGTAACGCTTACGGAAGACAGCTTTCAAGCTTTGTAACTAACGCTGATATTAAGCATATCGGCAATTATCCTATGACATTTATAAGAGCACCTTATATCGAAAATGTCAGCGATGGTGTTGAAGTGCTTGCAAGTGTTGATAATCATATCGTTGCCGCTAAATACAATAATCAGATTGGACTTTCTTTCCACCCTGAATTAACAGGCGACACACGCATACACGAATATTTCTTATCAACTATAAAATAGCTCTATTCAAAAATAAAAATCAGGACAATGCAGCAGAATACGCCACGCTGTATTGTCCTGATTTTATTACGCTTATATAGCGTTGAAATGTTATTTATATACGATGAATAGCAAAATTATAATTTACACTCTGACTTTTATGCCTTTTGTGTCTCTATGTGCCATTTTCATCTTAGCAAAGTCTATCTTCTTTCCTTTATATTCCATCGTGAATTCCATTCCGTCATCCATAATGAATATATCTTCTATATAATCGTCTTTGCCAAGCTTAATACCTCTGACACCTACTGCACTCTTCTTCTTAACTGGTATTTCAGAAAGAGGGAACTTTAAGAACACACCATTAGCTGTCTGTACAATTACATTTTTATTACTTACAATTTCTTCAACTTCACTTCTGCTGCCATCAAGATTAAACTTAGAAAGCGTTTCAACCTGAACGTCAGCCTTTTCAATGCTTACTATCTTGTCATCATCCTGAAGCTTTGTCGAAGCTACCGTTCTCTTGGCTACATCAAATTCTGCCGTGTCAACTATCTTCATCATGCCCTGACTTGTAACAAAGAGCAGCTTCTGATTTTTGATAGTTTCATATGCACACAGGTATATAATAAGTTCACCGCTGCTGTCATAATTTCCAAGATTATCTATTGGAGTACCTTTGTCCCTGAACTTAGTGAGGAAAGGAATATCCTTTACTTTAATCTGGTGAAGCTGTCCGTTATCCGTAAATATACATATTTTATCAGTATTCATACAGGTAAATACATACTTAAAATCGTTGTAGATAGCTTCCTTATTACGTTCATAAGAAGCTGTATCTATAGTCTTTGCATAGCCAAATCTATCCATAATAAATACAACTTCCTGTGCTGGAACTTCTTTTTCAACAAATACTGCAACCTTTGCATCAGTTATTACGGTCTTTCGTTCAACACCATATTCCTTCTTAATTCTTACAAGGTCGTCCTTTATTACTTTTGCCATAGCCTTCTTACTGCCAAGTATCTTTTCATACTTTGCAATCTTTGAAAGACATTCGTCATATTCCTTCTGGAGTGCAAGTATCTCAAGACCTATAAGCTTGTACAGGCGCATTTCAAGTATGGCTGAAGCCTGCTTTTCTGTAAAATCAAGCTTAGCCGCCTGATTCTTAGAAGCTTCTGACTTGAATTTGATATTATCAACATTACCATTAATAAGGCAGTCTTTTGCCATTTTAAGATTAGAGCTTCCACGAAGAATTTCTATTATAAGATCGATTATATCGCAGGCTCTTATAAGTCCTTCTTTAATCTCCTTATTGGCAAGCTCCTTATTAAGAAGTGTTGTGTATTTTCTTGTATTTATCTCATACTGGAAGTCAATATGATGCTTTATTATCTGGCGTAACCCAAGAGTTTCCGGTCGGCCGTCAACTATAGCAAGCATATTTACACCAAATGTATCTTCAAGCTTAGTCTTCTTATATAAAAGGTTCTTAAGATTTTCAATATCTGTGTTCTTCTTTAATTCAAGAACTATTCTTATACCTTCTTTTGATGACTCATTTGACACATCAACAATATCAGTTGTCTTCTTGGTTTCAACCAAATCCACTATATCTGATATGAACTTTCCAATATTAGCACCTATCATTGTATAAGGAATTTCTGTTATTACAAGCCTGTCCTTCTCGCCTTTTCTTGCCGCTGGCTCATATACAACCTTTCCTCTTAACTTTATCTTTCCTGTACCAGTCTCATATATGCCTGCAAGCTCTGACTTATTAATAACAAGTCCACCTGTAGGAAAGTCAGGTCCGGGTATATACTGCATAAGCTCAGTTGTAGTTATATCTTCATTATCCATATATGCGCATACTGCATCGACAACTTCTGAAAGATTATGTGTTGGAATATTAGTTGTCATACCAACTGCGATACCGTCAGCACCATTTACCAACAGATTAGGTATTCTTACCGGAAGAACTGCTGGTTCTTTCTCTGTTTCATCAAAGTTAGGCACAAAATCAACTACATCTTTATCCAAGTCTGATAAATATACATCCTGTGTGAACTTCTTAAGCTTGGCTTCTGTATATCGCATAGCCGCAGCACCGTCACCTTCTATAGAACCAAAATTGCCGTGACCGTCAACAAGTGCCATTCCCTTTTTAAAATCCTGTGAAAGCACAACAAGTGTTTCATATATAGAACTGTCGCCGTGTGGATGATATTTACCCATTGCATCACCTACGATACGCGCTGACTTTCTATGAGGTTTATCATAATTTAAACCAAGCTGATCCATAGCATACAGCACTCTTCTTTGTACTGGCTTAAGTCCATCCCTTACATCCGGAAGTGCTCTTGCTGTTATAACACTCATTGAGTAATCTATATAGGACTTCTGCATCAGCTCAGAATATTCAGTTTTAATAATATTCTCTGCCATTATTATCTCCGTATAATACTTTTATTAATATATATCATAATACCATGGTCAAAAGGTCTAAACCCATATGAGCTTGCTCATATGTGGGTGAATGACCTTGGGACCCGCCCCAATATGAGCATAAAAGTGGGATGATAGTCCCACGATATGCGAATATTGGGGAGGATTGTGGGAGTGCGTAGCACGGAACAATCCGTAGGTATCATAGTTGGGGGCTTTTGACCCCAACATCATATCATTTTTATGCATCAATCTCCGCTTCATTAGCGTGTGCATGTATAAATGCTCTTCTTGGTGGCACATCACTTCCCATAAGCATAGAAGTAACCTCTGTTGCCATTCTTGCATCCTCTATCTCTACCTGCTTTAATATTCTTGTCTCTGGATTAAGTGTAGTTTCCCATAACTGTTCAGGGTCCATCTCGCCAAGCCCCTTATATCTTTGCAGAGTAAATGTTCCACTTGCGTGAAGCTCTTTATACCTTTCCAGTGCTTTATCATCATAAAGATACTGTACTGTCCTGCTCTTATCTACCTTCGTCTTAGTTCCTTCTGCCTTCTTAGAAGCTTTGTCTGCCTTAGGTACTTTCTTAAGTTCAGCCCTGTAAAGCGGTGGTGTAGCTATGTACACATGTCCCTGATTAATAAGTTCAGGCATAAATCTATAGAAAAATGTAAGCAGAAGTGTATCAATATGTGCACCATCAACATCGGCATCTGTCATAATGATAATCTTATCGTATCTTAACTTGCTTATATCAAAATCATTGCCGTAACCTTCAAGGAAGCCACAGCCAAATGAGTTAATCATAGTCTTAATCTCGGCATTAGCAAGCACCTTATCAATAGAAGCCTTCTCTACATTAAGTATCTTACCTCTTATTGGAAGTATAGCCTGAGTACGTCTGTTTCTTGCTGTCTTGGCTGAACCACCCGCAGAATCTCCCTCGACTATAAACACCTCACATTCCTCTGACTTCTTGCTCTCACAGTTAGCAAGCTTACCATTGGAATCTATTGAGAACTTAGACTTAGATAAAAGATTAGTCTTCGTTCTCTCCTCTGCCTTTCTTATCTTTGCAGACTTTTCGGCACAGGCTATTACTGACTTTAACTGTTCAAGATTTCTATCAAAATATAACTGCACCTCATCACTTGTAACCGCACTTACAACTGTTCCCGCATCCGGATTATCAAGCTTAGTCTTAGTCTGGCCTTCAAATCTTGGTGCAGGGTGCTTGATAGCCACAATTGCTGTCATACCATTTCTTACATCAAGACCGGTAAAGTTATTATCCTTTTCTTTAAGAACACCTAACTCCCTTGCATACTGATTAATAATCATAGTGAACTTAGACTTAAATCCTGTAATATGAGTTCCCCCCTCCTGAGTGTATATGTTATTACAAAAACCAAGAATATTTTCCTCAAACTCATTAACATACTGGAAAGCACACTCTACCTCTATGCCGTCTTCACTCTTCTTAAAATAGATAATATCCGTCACAGCTTCCTTGCCATTGTTAAGTTCCTTTACATATGCCTTGATACCATCTGGTTCTGAATATGTAATCTTTTCCTCGCTTCCACTTCTCTTATCCTCAAAATGTATTGTAAGTCCCGGATTAAGATAAGTTGTCTCGTGCATTCTGCTCTTTATTGCATCTGACTTAAATCTTGTCTTTTCAAATATCTCACCATCAGGAAGAAATGTTACTTTAGTTCCTGTATCATTCTTTCTGCATGTTCCCACTTTTTCAAGTGGTGCTACTGCCTTTCCTCTTTCATAACGCTGCCTGTATACACCACCATCAACCTTTATCTCTACTTCAAGCCAAACTGAGAGTGCATTAACTACTGACGCACCTACACCATGAAGTCCGCCTGATATCTTATACCCGCCATCACCGAACTTACCACCTGCGTGAAGCACTGTAAATACTACCTCAACTGCAGGTATGCCTGCCTTTGGATGAATTCCTATAGGAATACCTCGTCCATTATCTATAATAGTAGCAGTTCCATCATTATTAAGGGTTACTGTAATCTCGCTACAGTAACCCGCAAGGTGTTCATCAACTGCATTATCAGCTATCTCATATATAAGGTGGTTAAGTCCTTTAGTTCCAACACTTCCTATATACATTCCTGGTCTTTTTCTTACAGCTTCAAGACCTTCAAGAATTGATATACTATTTGCATCATATTTTGCTGCCATTATATTCTACACTCCTGTACTACTCTAATTAATTGTTATTGAATTAAATAAATCCTCAAATCTTACATTAAAAGATGGTGCAGAAGAAACTTTTAACTTATTCCATTCATCTTTGTTAATTTCAACATACTTTGAAGACTCATATTGTTCAAATTTATCATTAAATGCCTCTAACTTCTTCTTTTCAAGAATTGATGACTTATTAACCTCTGTCTTCGCTTTATCATTATCTGACGTACATCTTATTATATAAAATCTTCCGTCAGCTTCTACGATTCCGCTTGTCTGGCCTGTTGAAAGTGAATAAGCTGTATCTTCAAATGCTTTAGCCATCTCGCCTCTTCTAAGTTCATATTCATATTCGCCGGCAGGATTCTCTTTCTTGGCAATTGCAAAGAATGAATTGCCCTCATTTAATTCTGCATAAGCTTTGTCAATTTCTTCCTTTGAGTCTGTTACAATATATTGTATATTTATTACTCTTGCATCATCTGAACTCACTTCAATATCCATAAGTGAAGTTACATCATTGTAAAGCTTTGAAGCGATTGCAAATTCAGTAAACATCTGATTAACCTTATCCTCTGTGATATCATACTGGCTCTTCTGTTCTTCTGTAAGACCATCAAAATACTGTTCTGCTGCCTTAGCTGTTTCATTCTTTTCTTCTCTTCCAAGAACTACTCCTCTTTCTTTAGCCATAGAATTCATACATCTTACTCTTATAAGCTTTACTCTTATCTGTTCTTTTATATATTCCTCAAACGGCTGTCCGTCAATATCTTCTGTCCATATACTGCTTCCAAACATATCTTCATATTGTTTCTTAGCATCTGACATTAATACTTCTGCCTCAAATGTATAAGTCTTCTGTCCATCAACCTTCATAACAACAGATTTTCCCATACCAGTTGAAATATATAATAAATTACCATTAAAGAACTTCATAAATACTAATACCGCAGCCACAGCTACAATAATGATAAGTGCTGTTATTAATCTTTTCTTATTTCTTTTCATAACTTCTCCATTCTGGTTATTTGTGATAAGGTTCATTCTTCATAATTCTGTAGCTTCTATATATCTGTTCAAGAAGAATTACTCTCATAAGCTGATGTGGAAATGTCATAGGCGAAAAACTAAGCTTGAAATCAGCCCTGTCAAGAACCCTTTTATCAAGCCCTAATGAACCTCCTATAACAAAGACAATATCACTCTTTCCTGATATTCCAAGATTATCTATTTTCTGTGATAACTGTACAGAATCAAGCATTTTACCATCAATTGCCAGAGCTATCACATATGCTTCATCTTTTATGCACGAAAGAAGTCTTTCTCCCTCTTTAGCCTTTATTATATCATTAACAGTATCACTTGCATTATCAGGTGTCTTCTCATCTGCCACCTCTTTTACCTCAAGCTTGCAGTATCTTGACAACCTTTTACTGTACTCATCTATTGCCTGACAATAGAACTTTTCCTTTACTTTGCCTACACAGCATATTGTTATTCTCATATCAGCCCAACTATGCCTCTACGAAGAAATATCCGCCGTTATTATCAAGCTTGAACACTTCAAGCTGTTCCTCAAGCTCTGCATCAGAAAGTTCTGATACATCCATTCCCTCATCGTCCATAATCTGTCTTAATTCTTTAATATTACTGCAATACTGTGCAAAGCATTCCTCAAGAAAATCTTCTGCCTCCTCTAAATCATATACAACCGGCTCATCAAAAAGCTTCTTCTGATCTCTTAAAAATACCTTTGCACATTCTTTCATATGTTTTTCCATAATAATACTCCTCATTTCTACAAACATTATCTTATATATTAAACTCTTTTCTTAGTGTGCCTTCAACCCATTCAGTTGTGTCATATGCATATTTCTTGATATCCTCACATGCTGTATCCATAACATACGCATATTTTACTGACTTAAGCATATCAATATCATTATAATTGTCGCCAAATGCCATACATTCATCTTCTGACAATCCAAAGTACTGCTGAAGCTGATGCATTGCTTTTCCTTTGGTAACGCTGCTCTCCATAAAATCAAGATATAAATCTCCTGAAACTGTAATTGAAGCTTTGCCATTCCATTTGCTAAAGAAATGTTCCTTGGAATTATCAATTCCGCTAAAATCACATACCGCAATCTTTAATATATCTTCATCTACATCTGTGAATTTATCAATAAGCGTAGTCTTATAATTAACAACCTTGGTCATTCTATAATGATATTCTTCTGTCTTAGGCTTGATATATGCTGTATGCTGGCCTGATATAAGCACCTCGCAATCAGGCTGTTCATATACATCTTCTATTATCTCAAGAGCAAGCTTTCTATCCATTGGTGTCTTGGCAATAACCTCACCCTTATATTCACATAATGCTCCATTCTCAGCAATGTATACAAGCTTATCGCTTACAGGCTCAAAAAGCCTTTTCAGGCTTACTATCTGTCTTCCGCTGGCAGGTGCAAAGTACATTCCTTTATTAACAAGCTGTTCAATCGCTTTAATTGTAGATGGTTCTACACTCTGGGCACCTTTTCTTAGTATTGTACCATCAAGATCACTTGCAATTAATTTAACCATAACTTTAACTCCTGATATACCCTTGCAACCGGAAGTCCGACAACATTATTATAGTCACCGTCTATCTTTCCAATAAATGCTGCAAATCTCCCCTGAATTCCGTAAGCCCCTGCTTTATCCATTGGCTCACCTGTACTTATATATTCTCTTATCTCATTATCACTAATATCATTACAGTATACATCTGTCTTTTCTGCAAAGTTACTTACAACATTATTATTCTTGATAAGTGTAACACCTGTATACACCTGATGACAATCACCAGCCAGTTCCTTAAGTATATCAAAAGCATTTCCCGTATCCTTAGGCTTTGTAAGAATATGTCCTTTATGGCTTACGATTGTATCTGCACCTATAACTACAACATCTTCATTCCTGTAATCGTCATCATCTTTTACCATATCCCATACAGCCTGTGCCTTAATCCTTGATAGATATTTCACATATTCATCTGGCTGTGTAATTAAAGTTGTCTCATCAACATCACTCGTAATTATATCAAATTCTATTCCTATCTGTTCCAGCAGTTCTTTGCGTCTTGGTGAACCAGATGCAAGAATAATCTTACTCATATATTCATTCCTTTCAGAATTAATTCATTAACTATAAGATTATAACAGCTGGTAAGTCAAAAATCCAGTTATTACTAAAAAAGAATATGAACTAAAAAAGAATATGCAAAGCACATTCCCTAACCGAGCACGACCGCTTGCGACAGACTACAGCTTCATATGGGTACATATCACCAGCACATAGTTCCTTTTATGTAATAGTAAATTCCGATAAAATTATCCATTACATAAAAAGGCTTCCTTTCTAAACAGAAGGAAATATTACTATATCTCCTGTCTGTTTAAAGGAAGCACATAATTATATCTCTGCAAATATGTTCATATACGCAGATACAATATTTATACTGATATTATTCTCTACTCAGCCATACTTCTGTTCATTGCTGATTCTACCGCATCAATTGAAGCTCTTATGATATCGTGGTCGATACCTATGCCAAAGTATTCTTTACCATCATCACCCTTAATTCCTACATATGCAATAGCACTTGAATCAGAACCCTGCTTTAATGAATGTTCCTCATAGCACATTACATCACAAGGCTTTCCAAAATGCTTTGAAAGTGCATTACTTACAGCATCAAGACGACCATTACCACCCGCTTCTACTACTGTTGTCTTTCCATCAGCCTCAATTGTAACTTCTGTCTGGATACCATCAATCTGCTTGAAATGGACTTCTGAAATCTTGAATACCGGTGTGAACTTCTTATAACGCCTCTCAAATATCTCAAGGACCTCATCTGCTGCAAGTTCCTTATGGTTAACATCCGATACATCTTTAACAGCATAACCAAGGTCTTCTCTCATAGCCTTTGGAATAATCATTCCATAATTATGCTCAAGAACATAAGCAACTCCGCCCTTACCTGACTGGCTGTTAATTCTGATTACGTCTGAGTCATATGTACGTCCAACATCTTCTGGATTAATTGGAAGATATGGAACTGTCCACTTAGATGGATCCTGTTCAATTCTATAGTGCATACCTTTAGATATGGCATCCTGATGTGAACCAGAGAATGCTGCAAATACAAGCTTACCACAATATGGGTGTCTGTCATCTATCTTCATCTGTGTAAGACGTTCAAACATCTCTGCAAGCTCTGGCATATTAGAAAAATCCAATTCCGGGTCAACGCCCTGTGCGTACATATTCATAGCAAGATTAACAATATCCACATTACCAGTTCTCTCACCATTGCCAAATAATGTACCTTCTATTCTGTCTGCACCTGCAAGCATACCAAGCTCTGCATCTGCAACGCCTGTTCCTCTGTCATTATGTGGATGAAGTGATACAACTACATTTTCTCGATTATGAAGATTCTTGCTCATATATTCAACCTGACTTGCAAATACATGTGGAAGTGACATCTCTACTGTAGCAGGAAGATTAATTATACACTTCTTATCAGGTGTTGGCTGCCATATATCTATAACTGCATTACACACTTCAAGTGCGTATTCTGGCTCTGTTCCTGTAAAGCTTTCAGGACTATATTCAAAAAGGAAATTACCGCCATCTGCTTCTGCAAGTTCTTTAAGAAGCTTAGCGCCCTCAATTGCAATCTGTTTGATTTCTTCTTTAGACTTTCTGAATACCTGCTCTCTTTGTGCAAGAGATGTCGAATTGTATACATGTACAATCGCTCTTGGTGCACCCTTTACAGCTTCAAAAGTCTTCTTAATAATATGCGGTCTTGCCTGTGTAAGCACCTGAATTGTAACATCATCAGGAATCATATTCTTCTCAATAAGTGTACGGCAAAGCTCATACTCTGTCTCTGATGCTGCCGGGAAACCAATCTCAATTTCCTTAAATCCAACCTTAATAAGCTTATTAAAGAATTCAAGCTTTTCATCAAGACTCATAGGCTCAACTAAAGCCTGATTACCATCTCTTAAATCCACTGAACACCATACTGGTGCTTTGTCAATATACTCCTTCTTTACCCAGTCGTTACACTCAACCGGTGGCATAAAATAACCTCTCTTATACTGTCTGTAATCAAACATTGCATTATCCTCCTGATATATTAATTATATTAGCATAATAAGTAAATTATACAAAAAAAATCTTTCATCTCCAAAGGCCTTAACCTCTAAGAGACGAAAGATATAATCTCACGCGTTACCACTCTTATTCGCAATTAATAATTGCGCTCTCACCGAATACGTGCATATTGCATTATATTCTGTCCACTATAACGGTTGGCTTCCGTCTACGTCTACTCTTATATCCTGCTGATATAATTTCGGGTAGCAGCTCCAAGGTGAGTTCAATAAGTTCCTTTCACTGTCTTGCACCTTCCGACAGTTCTCTGAAGCTGGTCCTTATCTAATATTCCTCTTCATTGCATTTACTTATTATCAATTATTGAAATGATAACGCATATAATTTAAAATGTCAATAGAATTTTCAATTATGTATTGCAATATTAAATGCAATATTAAATCAAATTATGTATTACAATATTAAGTCCAGTTATATATTTGAGCTATGTATTAAAATCATTTGAAGTTCTTAAGAAAACTTATATCTTCCTCTGATACTTCACCATTAGAATATCTCGCTTTCTCATAGTCATCTGTTATTCTTCGTGCTTTTGCTTCATCATCAGTTATCAGTTTGCTCGTAATCTCTTCCGGCATCATATGCGAATCAACCTTTGCACCTGCCAACTTAGACTTTGTGACAACCTTTTTGGACTTGGCATATTTCTTATAAAGCTTTCTGTACCGTATATTGGCTTTATCTTTAGTATCCTTAACCTTAACACTTTTCTTTACTTTATAT
>ENA-UONQ01002478-UONQ01002478.1-human-gut-metagenome-genome-assembly--contig:-CS26-NODE-2478-length-12492-cov-4.571118_pt1 | contig 12492 bp, 12 predicted proteins | sample MGYA00242460_ERZ724007 | MGnify/ENA metagenome assembly ERZ724007
CCTGCCGCCGGTCCGGCCCACGGTGGTAATAGAAAAAGCCCGGTCCCACTGCCCCACCCCCATACGCTTTTTTTCAGCGTATGCGGGAGAGGCTGTCTTTTATTTCAGCTCGTTGACAATGGCCTTGAACACCTGTCCCCGCTCCATGAAGTTTGCAAAGCGGTCAAAGGAGGTGCTGGCCGGGGACAAAATCACCACGTCCCCCGGCTGGGAGCGCGCATCCGCAATGGACACCGCCTCGTGGTAGTCCGCTACATTCAGAATTTCCAAGCCCTTGTAGTTTTCCGCCTGCTCCACGGCCTCCCGGATGACGCCCGCCGTTTTGCCGCACAGCAGCAGCAGCTTCACATGGTCATTCACCACAGGCCCAAGGGGCGCATAGCTGATGCCCTTATCCTTGCCGCCGGCAATGAGGATGACCTTTTCCGGGAAGGAGTTCAGGCCCGCGATGGTACGGCTTGGACTGGAGGCAATGGAGTCATTATACCACCGCACGCCGTTCCGGGTGCGAATCAGCTCAATGCGGTGCTCCACGCCGCCGAAAGTCTTTGCGATCTCCCGCATGGTCTCGTAGCGCACCTGTCCCCGCACGGCGGCAAAGGCCGCCATATAGTTTTCAACATTGTGCGCGCCAGGCAGCAGAATATCCTTTGTCTCCATGATGGGCGTTACGCGCCCCTCCGCCGCCTCGTAGATTACGCCGTTTTCGCAGAAAACGCCGTTGTCTACCCGCTTTCTCCGGGAGAACCAGCGAACCTCCCCCACGGCCTTCGCCGCCTGCGTCACGCTGTCCGCGTTATCGGCGTTAAATACGGCAATATCCTTTGGTGACTGGTGTGTAAAGATATTTGCCTTTGCATCAATATATTCCTGATAGTCCTTGTGAACATCCAGATGATTAGGCGCCAAATTCGTTGTCACAGCGATATGAGGGCTTTTCTGCATGGTCATGAGCTGGAACGAACTCAGTTCCAGCACCGCCGCGTCCTCCGGCGCCATTTCCGGCGTATCGCACAGCAGCGGGTGGCCGATGTTGCCTCCCACATGAACAATTTTCCCCTCCGCCGCCAGCAGCTTGGAGATAATGGTTGTGGTGGTGGTCTTTCCATCGGAGCCGGTCACGGCCAGAATCGGGCAGGGGCAGACCTCAAAAAACGCCTCCATTTCCGAGGTGATGACGCTACCCCTTGCCGCGGCGGCGGCCAGCTCCGGCACATCCGGCCGCAGGCCCGGGGTGCGGAAGATGACATCCTCGTGAATGTCCTTCAGATAATCCTCCCCCAGCTTCAGCTTGCAGCCCTGCGCGGCCAGTTCTGCGCCCAACTCGCCCAAACTCTCCTTTTTATCCCGGGCGGTCACGGCCACGCCCTTTTCCAGCAGCTTTTCGATGAGGGGCCGGTTAGATACGCCGATGCCGATGACACTCACCGTTTTCCCCCGCAGCGCGGTCAAATATGCTTCAAAATCCATATAACGCTCCTAATTTCATGACAGCTCTCAATCAAAACGAACCGCCACACTTAATATACGTAAATCAAACTAATTACCAAGCAAAAGCACACAATCCGGATGCTCGATGCTGCCTTCATTACATTCGTAATAAATTTGATATCCTCTGCCAGCAGCATAGTGAGATACTTCAAAACGCCCTGCTTCCAATTCAATTATCTGGCCATCTAATTTAAACTCTGTACGTCCTGTTCCAATATAGCCTACTTGATCTAGTCCTTTTCCTTCTTCACGAATTGTTCCTGTCATTTGCTCTAATTGCAGTTGTGCGTAATAAGAGCGTAAATTCGCCCAATCCGTTGCCACCCGCGACTTGTGCAGGCTGCTGCTGAAAACCGGGATGGCTACCGCGATCAAAACCGCGATCACCGCCACCACAATGAGCATTTCCATCAGAGTAAAGCCCTGCTTACGTCTTTCGTTGCTGTTCTGGGACATGGTGCTTCTCATTCCTTTCGCCTGTCAAAGTTTCATCAGTATTTTATATCATATTTCCTTTAAAAGTACAACCGCCGAATTTTCGCTCCGGGCCTTTTTTCGGAAAATTTCTTCTCCGCCGCCCGCTGCGGCCTCTGACGATTCCTGACTTTTCGCTTATCCTCGACTTCCCGCACTTGACAAGCGCTCATATTTCCGATATAGTAAAAATAGTTTGCAAAACTATTTTTAAAGGAGCAACAAACCATGTTGAATCTTGTCAGCGACAGCAGCTGTGATCTGATCTCCGGGGAACTCAATTCCCCTTACGCCCGTCTGACGGTAGCGCCCATGTGCCTGCACGTCGGCGGTCAGGACTATCTGGATACGCCGGAGCTGGATATTCCGGCATTGCTGAGCAAGCTGGCCCATCACCGTTCCTCTTCCGCCTGTCCCTCTCCCGCCGCTTACGCCGCAGCCTTTGAACAGGGCGAGGAAACGGTCTGTGTGACCATTTCCTCTCAGCTTTCCGGCTCCTATAACGCCGCCATGGCCGCGAGAGATCTGGTTCTGGCGGAGCACCCGGAAAAAAAGATTTTTGTGCTGGATTCCCGTGCCACCTCCGGCGCTATGATCCTGTTGCTGCGCAAGGCCGCCGAGCTGGTGGAACAGGGCCTGCCCTTTGAGGATCTGTGCGCGGAGCTTCAGGTCTGTCAGAAGAATACCCGTCTCTGCTTCACGCTGGAGCATTTTGACAATCTGGTGAATAACGGACGGATGCCGCCTCTGGCCGGCACCCTGCTCCAGACGCTGGGCATCCGCATTGTCGCAGAAGCCACGGCCGAGGGTACGATCCGCGTGGCCAAAAAGGCCCGTGGCGAGGCCCACACCGCCAGAGCCATCGCCCAGCTCATGAGCGATGCCAAGGACTGCGCCGGCAGCCATGTGATCATCACCCACTGTCAGAATCCCGAAGGTGCCGAGCGGCTGCGGAACGCGATTCTGGACCGTCTGCCAGTAAAGGCTGTGGAGATCCTGCCCTGCCGTGGTCTCACCAGCTTCTACGCCATGGACAAGGGACTGATCCTCTCTTATTGATCGACTTCCCATTGACTTTTCCCGCTGTTTTGCGTACAATAGACCCGCGAGGAAAACAGACAGTCGCGCGGAAGGGGCGAAAGGCCCTTCCGTGAGGAAAGTCCGGGCTCCACAGGGCAAGGATAACGGGTAACGCCCGCCGAAGGCGACTTCAGGAAAAGTGCAACAGAGATATACCGCCGCCAAGGCTGCGCCTTGGCGGTAAGGGTGGAAAGGCGAGGTAAGAGCTCACCCGATGGTGCGTGAAAGTATCCATCGCTGTAAACTCTATTCGGAGCAACACCGGTATGGGAGCAGGAGCCCCGCGCTCCACGGTCGGCCCGGCCGCTCCCGGGGTGGCTTGAGCGTACCGGCAACGGTGCGTCGAGATAGATGACTGTCAGATACAGAACCCGGCTTACAGTTTTGCTCGCACAGATATAAAAGGAACAGCGATAACACGCTGTTCCTTTTTGCGTGTCGAAAAATTCTTTTCGCCCCGCTGAATAAATTTGAGAGCTTTTTCAAAGCTCTCAAATTTACTGATTTAAATAGTGCGGGACACCCTTCTTGGGTTTCCCGCGCACACGCTTCCTTACCGTTTGGGGAAGTTCATCATCTTATCGGCAACCTCAAAGGAACAGCGATAACCCGCTGTTCCTTTTTCTCTTTTCAAATCCGAACAGATGTGCTATACTGGATTTACAAATTCGGGAGGAGGGATATTCATGGAGCGCGTGATTTTCCATTGCGACCTGAACTGCTTTTACGCCTCGGTGGAGCTGCTCTCCCGCCCGGACCTGCGGGAGGTGCCTACGGCGGTATGCGGCGACCCCGCCTCCCGCCACGGTATCATTTTAGCCAAAAACGAACCGGCCAAGCGGTGCGGTGTCAAAACCGCTGAGACCATTTGGCAGGCGAAAAAGAAATGTCCCAATCTGGTGCTCCTCCCCGCCCACCGCAGGCTGTACCATGAATATTCCAAATAGGTCAACGCCATTTATGATGAATACACAGACCTTGCCGAGTCCTTCGGCATTGACGAGAGCTGGCTGGATGTGACTCACACGCTGCATCTGTTCGGCGGTGACGCCAAAGCGCTGGCAGACACCATCCGGCAGCGGGTAAAGCGGGAGCTTGGACTAACACTGTCCGTGGGCGTCAGCTTCAATAAGGTCTTTGCCAAATTGGGCAGCGACTATAAAAAGCCGGACGCCACCACCGTCATCTCCCGGGAAAACTGGAGGGATATTGTATGGCCCCTGCCGGTGGGAGACCTTTTGTATGTCGGCGGCGCCGCGCAAAAGCTGCTGGGAAAATATGGCGTCCGGACCATCGGTCAGTTAGCCGCCTATGACCGGGATACACTGGAACTGCTGATGGGAAAGCTGGGAACGCAGCTCTCCGATTACGCCAACGGTCTCGATACTGCCCCGGTGCGCCCAAGGCTCGCGGCGGAGCCTGTAAAATCCGTTGGCAATGGGCTCACCTTCCCGGAAAATCTTACCACGCGGGCACAGGTCCGGGCGGGCATTTCCCTTTTGGCGGATTCCGTGGCCACACGGGCTGTATGCCGGCGGCGTCCATGTGACGGTCCGGGACCCGGAATTTCATGACCGCTCCCGGCAAAAGCAGCTTTCTGCTCCCACGCATCTTATCCGGGACCTGACCAATACCGCCATGGCGCTGACGGACACGCTCTGGGCGCCGCCCAATCCCATCCGAGCGCTGACCGTCACGGCCATTCACCTTTCCCCGGAGGCGGATACCTTTGAGCAGGCAGATTTGTTTGACCCCGGCGCCGGGCAGCGGAGCGCCCGACAGGAAAAGCTGGAGTCCGCCATGGATGCCATCCGAAAAAAATACGGCGGCAGCGCCATTGTCTTCGGCGCTGTTCAGCCTGAAAAGGAGGAAGATCCCCTGCCATGACCCGTCAGGAAGAAAAACAGCAGCTTCGCTCTGTGATTAGCCGCTTGGAGGAAAAGCTGAGCCCATCCTACAAGGAAAAAAGCGACCGAGCCATCGCGCACCGGCTGCTGGCTATGCCGGAGTATCAAGAGGCGCAGACTGTGTTCTGCTTTATCGGCACAGCGCACGAGATCAACACCCGACCCATATTGGAGCATATTTTATCTTCCGGGAAAACGCTCTGTGTGCCGCTGTGCACCGCTCCCGGCATTATGGAGCCCCGGCAGATCACCGACCTGCACCAGCTTCTCCCCGGCGCGCACGCTATCCCGGAGCCGCCAGCCAATGCGCCGTTGGTAGTGGTGGATGCCATTGACTTTGCCATTCTCCCCTGCGTCACCTGCAATGTGCTGGGGCAGCGTCTTGGACACGGCTGTGGATACTATGACCACTTTCTCTCTCAGTACCGGGGAGGAACAGTCCTACTATGCCGGGAACAACTGCTGCGGCAGGAAATTCCCGTAGAGCCCCACGATTACCCTGTCCCATGGGTCCTGACGGAGCGGGCACTGTATGAGGACGGTATCCCCGCGCCGTTCGGCTAAGCGAAAACGCCAAAACAATCTTCAAAAACGCTCCCCCGGAAGGCATAACCTTCCGGGGGAGCGTTTTACGTTTTATTCAGCCACCAGAATTGTACCGTCCGGCAGAGTAAAATCATACGTGCTGGGAATGGACTGGTCTACAGTCAACGCCGCCATGCGGTACACAGGCTCTCCGTCATACAGCCGCTCCGCCACTACCAGCAGACCGGTATCCACGCTGACCCAGTACCGCTGGGTATAGCCCCACTCATCCTCTGCCGTTTCCACATAGATACATCGGACACAGTGCGGTAATCCGCCTGCGTGATGGTTTCCGGCGGCAGCGCCAATATTTCCTCATAGGTGGGGATTGCCTGCTCCGCATCGGCGGAAATATCCGCAGATGCGCCGGTATGGAAATCACTTTCCTCATTATACCAGATATAGCTGACCGTTCCATCCGTAATCACGTGCCGAGTCTGTCCGTCCGCCAGTGTGCGGTCCACCCGGGTCCACCCATTCAGCACAGCCGTGGTCATTTCCACCGTACCGCTGTCGCTGTTCCAGAGATATTCCACCGTCACACTCCTGCGGTACACCTGCGGACGGTGCAGCGTTTCAATAGCGGCCTGCACCGTTTCCGGCCTGACCTCCACCACCGTCAGGGCGCTGCCCTCCGTTGGAACGTTTTCACTTCCCTGCGCGTCATTCTCCGTATCCGGCAGCTCCACTCGGGAGGAACGGCGCAGATTGCTCATCAGCATCAGCGCAACGATCACCGCAGTGAGAAGCACAAAGCCCCATGTGATGAATTTCAGCCGCCGCTTATCCACGATGCCCCTCCTTCTGCCGATGGTGTCTGCCAGTTATGCCAAATCCTCAGCAGGCTGCTCCCGTCTGCCGAAATACCACAAAATATCATCCGCAATGCGGCGGCAAGCCGCGCCATCCCCATAGGGATTGACCGCATGTGCCATTTTTTCGTAGGCTGCTTTATCCCGAATCAGCCGCTCCGCCATGGTCACGATGTCATCCTGCACCACGCCGCAGAGCTTGACCGTTCCGGCCTCCACGGCCTCGGGCCGCTCCGTTTCCCGGCGCATCACCAGCACAGGCTTCCCCAATGCAGGGGCCTCCTCCTGCAAGCCGCCGGAATCCGTCATGACCATATAGCAGCGGGCCATGAGATTGTGCATCTCGTCTGCGGGCAGCGGGTCAATAAGGTGCACCCGGGGCGCGCCGCGCAGATACTTGTCCACCGCCTCCCGCACCACCGGGCTGAGGTGAACAGGATATACCAACTCCACCTCCCGGTTCTGCTCCGCGATCTGCCGCAGGGCCAGCATGATGTTTTTCATGGGCTCGCCGTAATTTTCCCGGCGGTGGCAGGTAACTAAAATAATTTTCTTTTCTCCATAGGGCAGGCGATTCAGTTCCTCGGTAGAAAACCGATAATTCTCCCGCACCGTGGTCTTCAGAGCATCGATCACTGTGTTGCCGGTGATGAACAGGCCCTCCGTAATGTTCTCCTTCAGGAGATTATTTTTGTTGTTCACCGTGGGACAAAAATAGAGGTCCGCAATGGAAGATACCAGCTTACGGTTCATTTCCTCCGGAAAGGGAGAATACTTGTCATATGTTCGCAATCCAGCCTCTACGTGTCCCACCTTTACCTGATGGTAAAAGGCGGACAGGGCGCCGGCAAAGGTGGTGGAGGTATCGCCGTGAACCAGTATCATGTCCGGCTTCAGGCTGTCAATGGCCTCGTCCATACCGGTGAGGCACTTGCTGGTGATGGTGGAAAGCGTCTGCCGGGGCGTCATAATATCCAAATCCCAATCCGGTTTGATGTCAAAAACCTCCAGTACGCTGTCCAGCATTTGGCGGTGCTGAGCAGTGACGCAGCAAAGGCTCTCGATCTCCGGCCGGGAAGCCAGCTCTTTGACCAGCGGGCACATTTTGATAGCCTCCGGCCGGGTGCCGAACACGCTCATAATTCGCAGTTTATCCATTTACGTCCTCCCCGTGCTCCGCATCCTCTTTTTCGCTATGGTGGTGCTCTGTCAGCTCCTCAAGCTCCTCGTGCAGCTCCTCCTTGACCTCCTTGGGAAACACCACACGGGCCGCCACCACCGCCACGATGCACAGCGCCACCAGCAGCAGCATAGCCTTGGCCTCTCCCCCGGTAGTCAGCACCACGGCGGACAGGCCCAAAATCCCGGAGATCACGTACAGCGTTGCCACCGCCTGCTTCTGGTTCAGGCCCATGTCGATGAGCCGGTGGTGGATGTGGCCTCGGTCCGCGTGCATGGGACTTTGCCCGTGAGCCACACGGCGAATCATGGCAAAGGCGGTGTCAAAAATCGGCAAGCCCAAGATTAAAAACGGCACCGCAAAGGAAATGACCGCGTAAAACTTGAAAAGCCCCTGAATGGACATGGTCGCGAGAATAAAACCTAAAAATGTCGCGCCGGTATCCCCCATGAACATTTTGGCGGGATTCAGGTTATAGGGCAGAAAGCCCACACAGGCCCCCACCAGCGCCGCCATGACGATGGCCACCTGCGTTTCGGAGCAGATCAGCGCGATGACCAGCACCGTGGCGGCGGAGATGGCCGATACGCCGTTGGCAAGGCCGTCCAGACCGTCAATAAGATTCACGGCATTGGTAATGCCTACGATCCAAAGCACCGTAATGGGGATAGACAGCCAGTCCAGCACCCAATAGGCATTGCCGGAAAAAATGTTGGGATTGGAAAGTGCCTGAATGGAAACGCCGTTCAGCGCCGGTATCAGCGCCGCCGCGATCTGCACCACAAACTTCAGCTTCGCCGGCAGCGCCATAATATCATCCACCACACCCAGCACAACAATGATGACCGCGCCCAGCAGAATGCTCTGCATCTGGGGGTTCAGCCGGATATCCACAAACAGCAGAATGCTCACCATAAAGCCTGCAAAGATGGCAAGCCCACCCAGCCGGGGAATCGGCTTGTGGTGCATCCGACGAGCGTCCTTGGGCACATCAATGGCGCCCACCTTATAGGCAAAGCTCTTGACCACCGGTGTCATCAGGAAGCTGACCACCAACGCGGTCAGCAGCGCCAGCACCACCGGCCCCATGAGCTGCATATCAAATCTCATGCGTTCCTCCGCTGTTACCGGGCAAGAAAGCCCACTTTTTTATAGACCTTAGACAGCGTGCGGTTGGCAACATAGGCCGCCTTTTCGGCGCCGGCGCGGTACACGCTCTCCAGATACGCCTTGTCCGCCAACAGCCGCTCCGTCTCCTCCCGAATGGGCCGCAGCAGCTCTACCACGGATTCCCCCACAGCCGTCTTGAAATCGCCGTAGCCCCGGCCGTCAAATTCCTGTTCGATGGCGTCATAATCCTTGCCTGTGGCAACGGAGTAAATCTGCATCATATTGGATACGCCGGGCTTATTCACCGGGTCAAAATGCACATGGGCATCGGAATCCGTCACAGCCTTCTTGAATTTCCGCATGATGTCCTCCGGCTTTTCCAGCATATAGATGCAGCCGTTCTGGTCCTTATCGGACTTACTCATCTTGCTGGTGGGGGTTGTCAGGCTCATGATGCGGGCGCCCACCTGCGGAATATACGGGTCCGGCAGCTTGAAGGTATCGCCGTAAATGCCGTTAAAGCGGGTGGCGATATCCCGGCAGATCTCCACGTGCTGCTTCTGGTCGCCGCCCACCGGCACAAGGTCCGCCTGATAAAGCAGAATATCCGCCGCCATCAGCGCGGGATAGGTAAACAGGCCCGCGTTGATATTATCCGCGTTCTTGGCAGACTTGTCCTTGAACTGCGTCATACGGCTCAGCTCACCGAACATGGTGTAGCAGTCCAGCACCCAGCCAAGTTGGGCGTGGGCCGGAACATGGGACTGCACAAACAGCACGTTCTTCTCCGGGTCCAGACCACTGGCGATATAGGCCGCCACCTGCGTCAGCGTATGGCGGCGCAAATCCGCCGGGACCTGCCGCACGGTGATGGTATGCATATCGGCCAGCATATAATAGCAGTCATATTCATCAGACATCGCCGCCCAGTTGCGAATCGCTCCAAGATAAGAGCCCAGCGTCAGGTCACCGGAGGGCTGGATACCGCTTAAAATTCTCTTTTTCTCTACTGCGTTTTCCATAATCATAGCCTCGCTTTTTCTATATTTAAGCACCGTTCCCGTATCAGGGAAGGGCCTATGTACAAGCTGTTCCATATTAACTGGTACAGTATAGCATCTCCTTTTCAAAATTGCAATCCGTCCTCTTGACTTTCCTGTCAAAAGCAGAGATAATATATACTGTAGAATTACGTATTTTAACATGGAGGTCACATTCATGGCTCTGGATATGAAATTTTTTGAGGACATGGAGGCCCGCATTCCCTACGGGAAGGTCCGCACCCGGTTTGCCCCCTCCCCTACCGGCTATATGCACGTAGGCAATCTGCGGACAGCGCTGTACACATGGCTCATTGCCCGCCACGCTGGCGGCACGTTTATCCTCCGCATTGAGGATACGGATCAGGGGCGTCTTGTGGAGGGCGCCACGGACGTCATTTACCGCACCATGAAGGAGTGCGGCCTCGACCATGACGAGGGGCCGGACATCGGCGGTCCCACCGGGCCCTACATCCAGTCCCAGCGCCGGGACCTGTATCTGCCCTACGCACAGCTCTTGGTAGAAAAGGGCGCGGCCTACTACTGCTTCTGTGAGAAGGAGGAATCCGAGGAGGACGCCGGTGATTTTGACCGCGGAGAGGACCCCTGCCGGTGCCTCAGCGCCGAGGAGGTGGCCGCAAATCTGGCCGCCGGTAAGCCCTATGTCATCCGTCAGCGCATCCCCCACGAGGGCACCACAACGTTCCACGATGTTTCCTTCGGTGATATCACCGTGGAAAACAAAACGCTGGACGATCAGGTCCTTTTGAAGCGGGACGGTCTTCCCACCTATAATTTTGCCAATGTGGTGGACGATCATCTCATGGGAATCACCCATGTGGTCCGGGGCAGCGAATATTTGTCCTCTGCCCCCAAGTACAATCTGCTTTATGAAGCCTTCGGCTGGGAAATTCCCACCTATGTCCACTGCTCTCCCGTCATGCGGGACCAGCACAATAAGATGTCCAAGCGCCACGGCGACCCTTCCTACGAGGACCTGAAGGCGCAGGGTTTCCTGACAGATGCCATCTTGAATTACGTGGCGCTGCTGGGTTGGGCGCCCAAGGGTGAATACGCCGAGCAGGAGATTTTCTCTTTAGACGAGTTAGTCAAGGTCTTCGATATTGCCGGTATCTCCAAATCCCCTGCTATCTTCGACATTGAAAAGCTCACGTATTTCAATGCCACCTATCTCCGCAGCATGACCCCTGCCGCCTTTGCCAAGGCTGCGGAGCCGTATATCCGTCAGGCTGTAAAGAACCCCGCCGTTGACGCCGCCGGTGTCGCCGCGCTGCTGCAGGCCCGCTGCGAAAAGCTGACCGACATCCCCGAAAAAATCGACTTTTTCGATGCGCTGCCGGATTATGACGCAGAATTTTTCACCAACAAAAAGTCTAAAACAAATCCCGAGGTGTCCAAGGCCATGCTGGAGGCCGCCATCCCCGCTCTGGAGGCCATCTCCGATTGGACCGCAGACGCCATCCACGATACCCTTATTGACCTTGCCGCCAAGCTGGAGGTTAAGAATGCCACGCTGATGTGGCCTGTCCGCATTGCCGCTGCCGGTAAGCTGGTGACCCCCGGCGGCGCCGTTGAAATCTGCCATCTGCTGGGTAAGGACGAAACGCTGCGGCGTCTGTGCCTTGGCCTTGCAAAACTGAATTGAGAGAGAGGAAAATTTTACTATGAGCAGTCTTGTTATTCCGCAGGGGTATACCGCTCCCCTGCCTAACTATGAACTTCAGCGCGCTATTGCCTTTATCAAAGAATCCTTCCAGAGCAACCTTGCCAACGCCCTAAACCTGCGCCGTGTCTCCGCCCCGCTGTTCGTCGCCTCCGATTCCGGCCTAAATGACAACCTCAACGGCGTGGAACGCCCCGTCAAGTTCGATATTCCCGGTGTGGGAAAGGACGGTGAGGTGGTCCACTCTCTTGCCAAGTGGAAGCGCCTTGCACTGAAGCGCTACGGCTTCCATGTGGGCAAGGGTCTCTATACCGACATGAACGCCATCCGCCGGGACGAGGAGGATCTGGACAACATCCATTCCGTCTATGTGGACCAGTGGGACTGGGAGAAGATTATCTCCCGGGAGGAGCGGAATGAGGCTTATCTGAAGTCCACCGTCCGGTCCATCGTTTCCGCCGTGTGTGAGACCAGCGAGGCACTGAACGTGGCCTTCCCCAGCCTGCGGGTCAAGCTGGACCGGGAGGTGTATTTCGTCACCACGCAGGAGCTTGAGGACCGCTGGCCCGACAAGACGCCCAAGGAGCGGGAGCACGCTATCTGCGCCGAGCACCATTCCGTGTTCCTCATGCAGATCGGCTGCAAGCTGAAGTCCGGCCAGAAGCATGACGGACGCGCCCCCGATTATGACGATTGGGCTCTCAACGGCGATATTCTTATGTGGAACCCCGTGCTGGAGCGTTCCTTTGAAATTTCCTCCATGGGTATCCGTGTGGATGAGGAATCCATGGCCCGCCAGCTCAAGCTGGCCGGGTGTGAAGAGCGGGCGGAGCTGCCGTTCCACAAAATGCTTTTGAACGGCGAGCTGCCCCTGACCATCGGCGGCGGCATCGGTCAGAGCCGGCTTTGTATGCTGATGATCGGCACCTGCCACATCGGTGAGGTGCAGGCCAGCCTTTGGGACGATGAGACCGTTGCCAAGTGCGAGGCCGCCGGAATCACGCTGCTGTAAACCGCTGTTTCGCCCCATACCTTAACTGACATAAAAATTCCCCGATTTTTGCTGATAACAAAAGCCGGGGAATTTTTTCATACTGCGCTTCTCATGCCTTTGCGGCAATATCCGCTG
>ENA-UONQ01002482-UONQ01002482.1-human-gut-metagenome-genome-assembly--contig:-CS26-NODE-2482-length-12460-cov-4.780734_pt1 | contig 12460 bp, 14 predicted proteins | sample MGYA00242460_ERZ724007 | MGnify/ENA metagenome assembly ERZ724007
TCCGGGCCGCCAGGCGGCAGAACAAGACCTTCCGGGCCTACTGCGCGGAGACACGGCCTTATTTACAGGGGGCCCGGCTCACGTCCAGCTGCTTTGCCCAGATGGGCATCGATACCACGGTCCTGACAGACAATATGATCGCCTACGCCATGGAGCGGGAGGGCATCGACCTCTTCACCTCAGCGGCGGACTCCATCGCCTGGGACGGCCATATCGCCAACAAGATCGGCACTTTCCAGATCGCCATCCTGGCCAAGTATTTCGGGGTGCCCTACTATGTCACCGGCATCCCGGACCGGGAGAAGCGGACGAAGGACGACATCGTCATCGAGATGCGGGACCCCGCCCAAGTCCTCTCTTATCGGGGGATCCCCAACACGCTCCCCGGGGTGAAGGCCATCTACCCCTCCTTCGACGTAGTGCCGCCGCATCTGATCTCCGGCGTGGTGACGGACAAGGGCGTGTATGTGCCGTATCTGCTGGGAAACTATTTTGACTCTGACGTCAAGCCGTTCTATTGACGGCAAAGGGCCGCCGGGCGGAAGAACTGGAAAACGCAGGGGGACGGTATGCCGGTTGCGGCGCTGGGCCGGATGCCGAAGAGCACCCCCGGCAGGCCGATCCGGCTGTGTGGAAGGAATCTGGGTAGGTCCTTTCCGCCGGGAGAAATGTGCTCTGCTGCATATCAGGCAAGGGACGGAAGCCCCGCCCGCCTTTTCCGGCGTGTCCGCAAAACCGGAATCATACGGGCAGCTATATCAGAAATTAAAAATGAAAATGAAAACAGGAGGCAGCAAATTATGCTGATGCAGGAGGAAAGAGAGCTGGTTGTTGAATACGGCAGGAAAATGAGCACCGACCGTCTGAGCACGGGAACCAGCGGCAATATCAGCGTCTGCAACGCGGAAAAGGGACTGATGGCCATCAGCCCCTCCGGCATGGACTATTTCTCCACCACGCCGGAGGACGTGGTCATCACGGACCTGGAGGCCAACATTGTGGACGGCGTCCGCAAGCCCTCCAGTGAGTGGGCGCTGCACACCGCGTTCTATCGCCACAAGCCCCACGCCAGGGCCGTGGTGCACACCCACTCCATGTACTGCACCACCTTTGCCGTGCTGGGCCAGCCCCTTCGGGCTGTCCACTATGCAATCGGCGACACCGGAGCAGCTACCGTCCCCTGCGCGCCGTACCGCCTCTTTGGCACAGCGGAGCTGGCAGAGGCCGCCATAGAGGCCTGCGGCGGCAGCGACGCCGTTCTGCTGGGCAACCACGGCCTGGTGGCCTGCGGCAGGGACCTCAAAAGTGCTTACGGCCTGGCCTGTAATCTGGAGTACGTCGCGGAGCTGCAGTACCGGACCATGTGCATCGGCACGCCCAATATCCTGACGGATGAGCAGATGGCGGAGGTCATGGAGCGATTCAGGTCCTACGGCCAGCCCGGCAGCGGCAAGGCCGGATATTGAGCGGGGCGGAGGTCCCGCGGAGATCTTCACCAGCCTCCGGATGGCATTGAACACACCGGCATCAAATGCGATCTTGCAGGAGAGCCAGCCCCGCGCTCAGCAGGCGCGGGGCTGGCTTTTTGCCTGCGGCGGGGAAAGCCTCCTGAAGCGCCAAGGCAGACGCCCCTGTGAAGCCGTATCCTGGGAAAAATTTTCCCGGTCTCAAAATGCCGCGATACCTTGCAGCTGCCCAATCGTTACCGGCTGGTAACTGCCCATTCGTTACCTGTTGGTGCCTATGCCACAAGATTGTGCGTACATTACGAAAGCCGCCAGCCGCGCTACCATGGGGGCACAGATCAGAAAACGACAGGGTGTTCTCCATGAACGAAAAAGCAAAAAAATACGTGGACCTGTTCCGCCGGGTGAAGATCGCAGCCGCCGCCACGGTGGATGCGGAGGGCCATCCCCAGGCCCGGATCATCAACGTGATGCTGGCAGAGGACGATGGGATGTATATTGTCACCTCCAGAGGCAAGCCCTTCTACAAGCAGCTGGTGGAGACGGGAGAGATCGCCCTGGCAGCCATGTGTCCAGACTGCCAGTCCCTGAAATTCACCGGGAAGCTGCGGGTCGTGGACAAAAGCTGGGTGGACAAGGTCTTTGCGCAGAATCCCGGTATGAACGAGGTCTACCCCGGTGAGAGCCGTTATATCCTGGACGCCTTCCACATCTACGCGGGCCATGGCGAGTGGTTCGACCTGCTCCACTATCCCATCAGCCGGGAGACATTTGCCTACGGCGGGGACACGGAGGAGTACAACGGCTTTGTGATCCAGGATGCATGCATCGGCTGCGGCGCCTGTGCCTCAGCCTGTCCCCAGAAGTGCATCACTCCCGGAACGCCCTATGTCATCAACTGGGCGCACTGCCTCCAGTGCGGCCGCTGCGCGGAGGCCTGTCCGGCAGACGCAGTGCGCCGCCTGCACCCGTAAGCGGCTCATGAAACTGCTGCAAGGGATTTTGGGCCTGTACGCCCAGCGGGCAGACTGGTTCGCGGGATTGCTGCTGGCCCACATCGGCCTGGCTCTGACCGCCATCGCCATGTCCGGCATGATCGGTCTTTTGACAGGCATCTGGATCGCGGAGCATCCCCGTATCGCGCCGCCGGTGATGGGCGTCTGCAACGTGCTGTACACCATTCCCGCCATCTCCCTGCTGGGCATCCTGATCCCCTTCAGCGGGATCGGCAACAAGACTGCCGTTATTGCCCTGACGGTTTACGGCATCATGCCCATGGTGCACAACACCTACGTGGGACTCACCACACTGGACCCGGATATTCTGGAGGCAGCCAGGGGCATGGGCAGTACGGGGACACAGGCGCTGTTTCGGGTGAAGCTGCCCATGGCCGCCGGAGTCATCCTGGCGGGCGTGCGGAACATGGTGGTCATGACCATCTCCGTGGCTGGCATTGCCTCCTTTGTGGGGGCCGGTGGCCTGGGCGTGGCCGTCTACCGGGGAATCACCATTTACGATCCGGCCATGACGGCGGCGGGCAGCATCCTGATCGCCCTGCTGGCCATTGTCTGCGATCTGGCGCTGGGCGCGCTGGAGCGCTATTTCAAAAAGAGAGGAAGCTGAACTTATGAACATCCTGAATCGACTGCAGGCGGCCGTCCTAGCCATCCTGATGCTGGGCACCCTGACCGGCTGCGGCGGAGGCGCCGCCTCCGGAGGGGAGACCGGCTCTGGCGACCCTGTCCGGATCGCCACCAAGCCCATGACGGAACAGTACATCCTGGGAGAGATGCTGGGCCTTCTCATTGAGCAGGCCGGCTATGACGTGGAGATCACTAAGGGCGTGGGCGGCGGCACCAGCAACATCCAGCCCGCCATGGAGAGCGGAGAGTTCGACCTCTATCCGGAGTATACCTCCAGCGGTTGGGTACTGGTGCTGGACCACCAGGCCGAGGGTGTGGATGATGCAGAGATGTTCACCCGGCTTCAGCAGGAGTACGAGGAGAAGTTCCACATGACCTGGGTGGGGAAGTACGGCTTCAACAACACCTTCACCGTCGCCGTCCGGGGCGATGTGGCGGAGCAGTACGGCCTGGAGACCACCAGCGACCTGGCCGGGGCGGCCGGTGAGCTGACCTTCGGCGGAAACCCGGACTATCTGGAGCGGGAGGACGGCTTTCCAACCCTGTGCAAGACTTACGGCCTGGACTTCCGGAATGTGGTGGACATCGACATCGGCCTGAAATACCAGGCCCTGGCCGGCGGAGATATCGACGTGACCAACGCCTTCACCACCGACGCCCAACTGGCGAATCCGGACACAGACCTGGTGACGCTGGAGGATGACAAGCTTCTGCAGGTTAACTACTTTTGCTCCTCGGTGGTGCGCCGGGACGCATTGTAAAAATTCCCCGGTCTGGAGGAGGTGCTGATGCAGATGGACGGTATTCTCTCAGACGGGGAGATGGCCGCGCTCAACTACCAGGTGGAGGTGGAGGGCCGGAACGAGCGGGATGCGGCCAGGGACTTCCTGCTCCAGAAGGGCCTGCTGGAGGCGTGATATGACCCAGCCGATCATTCGCTTTCAAGGCGTCTCCAAGGCCTTCGGCACCCAGACCGTTCTGCGGGACTTCTCTTTGGATGTGGAGCCGGGCGCATTTGTGTCGATCATCGGCCGGTCCGGCTGCGGAAAGACCACCGTGCTGAAGCTGGTAAACGGCCTGCTGTCGCCGGACACGGGCCGAGTCCTGATCCAGGGACAGGATGTGGCCCGAATCGACCCGGTGGCCCTGCGCCGCCGCATCGGCTACGCCATCCAGAACGTGGGCCTGTTTCCCCACATGACCGTGGAGAAGAACATTGCCTATGTGCCCGCCATCTCCGGCCTGGAGGAATGGAAGGGGAAGCAGTGCAGAGAAAAAGTCGCTGCCCTGCTGAAGCAGGTGGGGCTGGACCCGGCGCTGGCGGGGCGGTATCCCCGCGCCCTCTCCGGCGGGCAGCGCCAGCGGGTGGGTATCGCCAGGGCGCTGGCCGCCGGTCCGGAGCTTCTGCTGATGGACGAGCCTTTCGGCGCGGTGGACGAGATCACCCGGGGCCAGCTGCAGGATGAGCTCCTGCGCATCCACCGGGAGAGCGGCATCACCGTCCTGTTTGTGACCCACGACATCGCGGAAGCCCTGAAACTGGGGACCCGCACACTGGTGATGGACGCCGGGCAGATCCAGCAGTATGACGCGCCCAGCCGCCTCCTGGCGCACCCGGCCACGTCCTTTGTGGAGCGGCTGGTCCGCCGCAGCCGGGTGTTTCAGACCCGGGCGTAACGTCTCCGGCAGACCGGCCGTCCGCTGGAAATGGACAAAAGAGAAAAGAGGTCCGAAGGACGTACGTCCTTCGGACCTCTTCGCTTATGGGGATCAGCTTGCCAGCATGCTGGGCAGCCAGGTGACCAGCGGCGGGAACACCGCGCAGAGCGCGGTCACGATACAGATGATGATAATGAACGGTATAACGCCCCTGTAGACCTCCTGGATTTTGATGCTCGGAGGCAGGATGCCCTTCACATAGAACAGGGCGAAGCCGAAGGGCGGCGTCATGAAGCAGGTCTGCAGCAACGTGGCGCTGACGGCCACCAGCCACAGCCGGTCGAAGCCGAAGGTATCCATGATCGGCAAGAAGATGGGGAACACGATCATGACGATGCCCAGCCAGTCGATGAACATGCCCAGAAGGAACATGATGACCATCATGATGGCGAAGGCGCCCCACTTGCCGATACCCATGCTCAGGACCCAGTCCGCGATGATCTGGTCACCATCCAGAGACATGAACACGCCGGTAAAGGCAGCTGCGCCGAAGAGGATGATGAACACCATGGCGGTGGTTTTAGCGGTGTCGATCAGAGACTCATAGAGCATCTTCCAGCTGAACTGCTTGTAGAAGATCGCCAGGATCAGGGAGAACAGGGCGCCGATGCCCGCGGCCTCCGTGGGGGTGGCGATGCCGCCGAAGATGGAGCCCAGCACGCCGAAGATCAGAATCAGCGGCGGGATCAGGTTGATCAGGGAGCCGGTGATGCGCTTCTTCAGGGGCATCTCCGCCAGCTCCTCGGGACTCATGGCCGGGCCCCAGTCGGGATGGATGTGGCAGACCACCATCAGGTAGATGATGTATCCCAGGGACAGGCTCAGACCGGGGACCATGGCGGCGAAGAAGATCTTGCCGACGGAGACCTCTGCGTAAGAGCCCATGGAGACCAGCATGATGGAGGGCGGGATCAGAATGCCCAGGGAGCCGCCGGCGCACACCATGCCGCAGGCCAGGGAGGGTTTGTAGCCGCTGCGCAGCAGCACGGGGAGAGACAGCATGCCCATGGTGACAACGGAGGCGCCCACGATGCCGGTGGTGGCGGCGAACACGGTGGAAACCAGGATCACGGCCAGACCCAGTCCGCCCTTCAGGGGCCCCAGCAGGTAACGGATGGACTCAAACAGGCCGTCCGCCACCTTGGAGTGGGTCAGGAAGTTGGCCATCAGCACGAACATAGGGATGGCCACCATGGAGTAGCTTTGCATCTGGTCGTAGATCTTTGTCATGGCGATGGTGACGCCGGGGGTACCCCAGGCCAGCCAGCCGACGATGACGCCGGCGCCGCCCAGCACGAAGGCCAGCTCCTGGCCCAGGACAAGGCCCACGACCATCAGGCCGAACAGGCCGAGGATCAGCGCCACGCCAAGCGTGCCGGCGGGGATCTCAGCGGCTGCAACCAGCCCCTGCAGTTGTTCCAAAATCGCAGTCATCCCTGCGCCTCCTTTCCGTTCGCGGAAGCCGTGACGAGTCCCTCCACATGCTTGAGGATCTCAGAGACGGCCTGGATGGCGAGCAGCACCAGCCCCACGAACAGGCAGAGCTTCACCGGCCAGGTGGGCGCGGCCCACACGGAGTAGGTCTGCTCACCGGTGGTATACGCGTTCAGGAAGAAGGTCCAGCTGGCGGGAACGAGACCCATCAGGAAGGGGACCAGGAAGATCGCGTATGTGACGATATGCAGGATGTGCTGGACCCGGACAGGGAACATGGCGTAGACCACGTCCACCGCCACGAAGGCCTTTTTCTGAAGGCCGTACGCGCTGATCAGAATGATATAGCAGGCGAACAGCATCACGATCAGGTCCTGAGTCCAGATCTGCGGCCGGTTGAAAATACGGCGCAGGATGACCTCGCACATGATGACGGCAAGGATTGCCAGCGACAGGACGGAGAAGATCCGGCCCAGGAAGTCGTTGAACTTGTCGATGCCATTGTAGATTGCTTTGATGGCTTTCATCAGAAATTCACACCTCTTTCATAAACTCTCTCATCAGTTGTTGAAGAGGCGTTCATTCGCCGCGGTTGAAGCCGAAGCCGTAGTCGCCGGTCCAGTCGCGGTAGTTGTTGGCAGTCTCACGGTAGGCCTGCATGGACTCATAGACCATCTTGAAGTTGGGGTTGATCTCGCACTCCTCCTTATAGGTCTCGATGCAGGTTTCGCGGATAAGCTGCATGTCCTCGTCGGACAGGCTGGTGACCGTGACGCCCTGATCCTCGATCATCTGATTGGTGACGGTCATATCATTGTAGATGTAACGGGAGAGCTGCTCACCGCAGCAGAGGCGGGCGGCGCTCTCAAAGGCCACCTGATAGGCCTCAGGCAGGCTTTCCCAGGCCTGTTTGTTCACCATGACGCCGTTGACACCGGCGGACTGATACCAGGCGGGGGCGCACCAGTAGGGGGCGACCTCCTGCAGCTTCAGGGAGTCGTCGGCCTTGGGGCCGGAGAACTCGCCGCCGTCGATCACGCCGCGCTGCAGGGACTCATACAGCTCGGAGGCGGCCACGGTGGTGATGTTGATACCCAGCTTCTGCGCTGCCTTGCCGGCCATGACGCCGCCCAGGCGGATCTTCATGTGCTGCATATCCTCGATGGAGGTGATGGGGGACACGGAGCGGATGCCGGACTCGGAGGGGTTGGTAACCAGCGGGAAGTACTCCATGTTGTACTGGCCGTACATCTCCTTATAGCAGTCCATTCCGCCGGCCTCATAGATCCAGGTGTAGTAGTCCAGGGCGGTGAAGTCGTCCATGATAGTGGACAGCAGCTCAAAGGCCGTGTCCTTGCCGGACCAGTAGCCGCCCCAGTCGCCGCCGCACTCCACGGTGCCCTGGCTGACAAAGTCGAACAGCTGGCTGGCGGAGCACAGTTCGCCCTCGGAGTAATTGGTAATGATGAACCGGCCGTCGGTCAGCTGGCTCACCAGCTCCGCGAAGCGCTGGTCCACGGTGAAGTGGACGTTACCAGCGCCCCAAACGGAACCCATCTTCCAGGTCACGACAGGCAGGCTGCTGTCGCCGCCGGCAGCGGTGGCGTTCAGATTCGCGGTGTCCATGATGCCGCTGTCGGCAGATGCGCAGCCGGACAGCAGCACGGCGGGCAGCAGCAGCGCCATGGTCAGGAACAGTGCAAAAAATCTCTTTTTCATTTCGCTTTCTCCTTGGTCTTTCCTAATTTCACACAGGTGCAGGGGGAAGTCACTCAGTTCCGGGGATCGCCTTCTTTCCGTTGGCCGCAGGGCCGTATTCAAGAAGCTCCCGCTGTTCCGCCGGGGAGCGCGGGAGAACATCTTCCACAAGCTGGGCCGCCCATATTCTGGCGGCGGACATCAAAAGAGCCCGCTCTTTTCTGAGAGTCGGCTCTGCTTGACCGGAGGCTCCTCGCCGCGCTTGCGCAGCTGCCCGCGCAGGCGGCTCAGAGACACTGGGGACATACATAAAAAGGATGCGATGTGCTTGATGCTGACCACGTCCGCCAGCTCGGGATAGCGGCGGAGAAACCACTGGTACCGCTCCATGGCGGAGCTGATGCCGAGAAGGAGCTTCAGCTCCCGTTCCAGCTTCAGTTTCTCCAGCAGGTAAGAACTATACAGCTGCTGCAGCTCTGCGGACTGCTGGAACTGCTCCGCAAGGAGCTGGGTAGGGATGGACAAGAGCACACAGTCCGTCACCGCCTCAAAGTTGATCGGGAAGGAAGCTGTCAAGATGCTGAGACTCAGCACGGCCTCTCCAGGCCGGTAGAGGAAGCAATCCGTGATATCCCGCCCTTTTTCATCCGTCAGGTAACCCCGAATGACTCCGCTGACCAGAAACGGGATCCAGTCAGAGCAGGCGTCCGGCTTGGCGACAAGCTGCCTCTTTTTGCAGGAAAAAAGCCTTGAGGCATCTGCGAGACTGGCGGCCAGATCTGTATCCTCAAGGTGGAGGATCTCCTCCAAACAATCCTGAATATGCATCGCATCTTCCTTTCTTTCGCCGCAATTATACAAAATTGCAGGGAAGATTGCATTAACACAGGTTAATTTTTCTGTCCTCAAACAGAAAAAAGTTAACATTTTATTCAAAAATTTTTTAAATGCAAGAAACGGATGACACACAGAAGGCTATCCTGGGAATCACCTGGGTGGAGAGCGGAATTTCTGTTGAAAATCTATTGACATCGTGTCAGAATACGGCTATAATGCAGATACTGACACTATGTCAATAAGGAGACCTGCAATATGAGAGCGAATGTCTATTTCACAAGGGAGATCACGCCTGAAAAAGTAGTGGAGCTGTATCGTGCCCTGGGCGTGGAGCTGCCCGGCAAGGTGGCCGTGAAGGTCCACTCCGGGGAGAAGGGCAACCAGAATTTCCTGCGTCCGGAATTCTGGTGTCCCATGGTAGAGGAGGTCCACGGCACCATCGTGGAGTGCAATACCGCCTATGGTGATGCGGCCGGCGGTGTCCGGGATCATACGGAGTCCCACCGGAAGCTGCTGCAGGAGCATGGCTGGACCAAGTACTTCGACGTGGACCTGATGGACGCCGAGGGCCCCGACGTGGTGTGGCCCATCCCCAATGGCAAGGTCCTGAAGGAGAACCACGTGGGCAAACACATCCTGCATTATGACTCCATGCTGGTGCTGGCCCACTTCAAGGGCCACCCCATGGGCGGCTACGGCGGCGCCCTGAAGCAACTGGCCATCGGCTGCGCCTCCCGGGCGGGGAAGGCACTGATCCACTCCGCCGGGAAAACCGATGACCGCTTCAAGACCTGGGAGCAGCACGCCAGCTCCGTGGTCTTTCCAGAGGCCATGGCGGATGCTGCCTCCAGCGTGATAGAGCACTTTCGGGGCAAGATTGCCTTCATCAATGTGATGAAGAACCTGTCCGTGGACTGCGACTGCTGCGCCGTGGCCGAGGATCCCTGCATGAAGGACATCGGCATCCTGGCCTCTCTGGACCCAGTGGCCATCGACCAGGCCTGTATCGACCTGGTAATGCAATCCGATGATCCGGGCAGGGAACACTTCATGGAGCGGGTGAACAGCCGCAACGGCATCCACACCATCGAGGCCGCAGCGGAATTGGGCTTCGGCTCCCGGACGTATGATCTGACCGAACTGTAAGCATTGAAAGGAGCAACCTGCAATGAGCAAGATATTGATCGCCTATTTTTCCGCCAGCGGCGTCACGGCCCGCACGGCGAAGGAGATGGCAAAGGCCGCTGGAGCGGATCTGTATGAGATTTGTCCGGCAGAGCCCTATACCGCTGCGGACCTGAACTGGATGGACCAGAAGAGCCGCAGCACGCTGGAGATGAACGATCCAGCCTGCCGCCCCGCCATCGCGGCACCGGCGGCGGATCTGGACCAGTACGACACCGTGTTCGTCGGCTTCCCCATCTGGTGGTATGTGGAGCCCCGTATCGTGGACACGTTCCTGGAGAGATCTGATTTTTCCGGCAAGACGGTGATTCCCTTCGCCACCTCCGGCGGCAGCGGGATCGAGAAGGCGGAGCAGAGCCTGAAGTCCCACTGTCCCCAGGCCAACTGGAAGAAGGGCAAGCTGCTCAACCACATGGATGCGGCCGCCTGGACCAAAAGCGTGCTGGATTCGGGGTGCTGAAGCGCCGGGGCCGCAGGACACCGGCCTTGAGCAGGCGTTCCCAATACCCGGCCCATCCGGCTGGGTGAGAGCTGTGGACGGACGCCCCGTGTTCTATTTGACACAGCGATGGGAAACCGGTATCATGTGTTTGAACAGCACTGGGACCATAGGCGCGGAATGCGTGCCGGAAACCCATGGAAACAAGAGAGGGAACTGCCATGCCGAGAGGATCAGAAGAGCTGACGAACGCGCGGAAAGCGGAGATTGTCAATGCCTGTGCCGTACTCTATGAGACCAGGAGCTTCAAGGAGATCACGCTGAAGGAGATCGGGGAGAAGACCTCTTTCACCAGAACGTCGATCTATAACTATTTCCAGACAAAAGAGGAGATCTTTCTGGCTCTGTTCCAGCGGGAGTACGAGGCATGGATCGAGGATCTGGACGCCCTGCGCTGCGGACACCGGAAGCTGTCCGTGGATGCTTTCTCCGACGAGCTGGCCCGCACACTGGAGCGGCGGGAGCGGCTGCTGAAGCTGATGGCCATGAATCACTATGATATGGAGGCCAACAGCCGGATCGAAAATCTGGTGGCGTTCAAGAAGGCGTATGGCGGCTCCCTGCTGGCCGTGACCCACTGCCTGGAGAAGTTTTTCCCCCGGATGACGGATGAGGACGTGCAGGGATTCCTCTATGCTTTTTTCCCGTTCATGTTCGGTATTTACCCCTATACCGCAGTAACGGAGCAGCAGCGTACGGCTATGGAGCTGGCGGGCGTCGGCTATGTCCGGATTTCTGTCCGGGAGCTGACGCGGTCGTTTACCGCCAAGCTGCTGCAGGGATTTCAAATGTGAGGGAGGAGGTCCGCCGGACCCGGCGTTCCGTTTCCTGTCTGAATGACAGCCCTGCGCCGGACCGGCGCGGGGCTGCTTTTCTTGGGTGGAAGCGGCGGAAGACTGTGGGGATGCTGCCTTCCCGACAGGAGCTGCCGGGAAGGGAGCTGAAATCCTGGAGGGCCGGTTGGAAGCACCCGGACGCTGCGGCCCGCTGGCCCATGCGCCCGCCTCCAATCAAGCATAGAAGGCCGCCCTTGTAGGTGCCCGGGACCGTTTCTCAAACCGGAAGGGTGCCATGATCCACCCCGGTATGTTACCGAAAAAGACTGCGGCTCCGCATTTTGGGGTTTCCATTTTGGGAAAATTGGGCTATGATGAAACAAAATGGGCCCCGATACCAGCACAGGGCAGAAAGGCGTTCCTATGGATATCAAACAGTTGTATTATTTTACGGCGGTGGCACAGGCGGGCAGCTACTCCAAGGCAGCAGAGAGTCTGGCGGTGTCGCAGCCCACGCTGTCCGTCACGGTCAAAAAACTGGAGGAGGAGCTGGGTGTTCAGCTCTTTTACGCCTTCAACCGGGAGCAGCACCTGACCGACGAGGGTCTGCGCCTGTGGACCAAGGCCAAGCAGATCCTGGACCTGTATCAGGAGACGCTGGACGATATGAAGACCACCAACAAAAACAGCTCCGGCAAATTCACCCTGGGCCTCTCTCCGCTGTTCGGCGCCTGCTTTTTCGGCGACTTGATCCCCAATTTCTCCATGGAGTATCCCAATATTGAGATCAAGATGATTGAGGACGGCGCCTACCGCATCGACCAGCGGATCGAGCGCGGCGAGGTGGATATCGCCGTCACGCTCAATTCCAAACGCCTGTCCTCCTTTGCTTACTGTCATTTTTCCACCCAGAGGAACGTGGCGCTGCTTCACAAGAGCCACCCGCTGGCGAAGGAGCCCTCCGTCACGGTCTCCCAGCTCCGGGATGACTCTTTCGCCATCTTCAATCAGGACTTCATTCTCCACGAACAGATCGTGGACGCCTGCCATGCGGCCGGTTTCCGGCCGAAATTCGCCCTGCTCAGCTCCCAGTGGGATTTCATGGTGGAGCTGGTGTCAAAAAACCATGCGGTTTCCATCCTGCCCAAGCCGGTGCTGGACAAGCATCCGGATCCCAACGTGTGCTGCGTGCCCATGAGCGAC
>ENA-UONQ01002486-UONQ01002486.1-human-gut-metagenome-genome-assembly--contig:-CS26-NODE-2486-length-12440-cov-4.392168_pt1 | contig 12440 bp, 11 predicted proteins | sample MGYA00242460_ERZ724007 | MGnify/ENA metagenome assembly ERZ724007
AGTTTTACCATCTTTATGTTGCAGACTTTGGATACCAGCGGCACGGTTCTGGATGCTCTTGGATTCGCTTCCAGTACGTATACCTCTCCATCCTCAATCGCATACTGCATATTCATCAGGCCAACAACATGCATTTCTTTCGCAATGCGGCTAGTATAGTCGCGGATTGTATCTACCTGATCTTTCGTCAGATTTCTGGATGGAAGGATGCAGGCGGAGTCTCCGGAGTGGATACCGGCAAGCTCGATGTGTTCCATTACAGCCGGTACAAATACATTCTCTCCGTCGCTGATGGCATCCGCCTCACACTCTGTCGCATGGTGCAGGAAACGGTCAATCAGAATCGGACGGTCAGGAGTAACGCCTACGGCTTCCTTCATATAATATGTCAGAGCTTCATCGTCATGAACAACCTCCATGCCGCGTCCTCCGAGAACGTAGGAAGGACGAACCATTACCGGATATCCGATGCGGTTTGCAATAACGAGAGCCTCATCTACATTGACAGCCATTCCTGACTCAGGCATTGGGATTTGAAGCTTGTCCATCATATCGCGGAACAGATCCCGATCCTCCGCCATGTCAATCGTCTCAGGCGTGGTTCCGAGGATTGTTACGCCGTATTTCTTAAGATCTGCGGCCAGGTTAAGCGGTGTCTGTCCGCCAAACTGTGCAATAACGCCCAGCGGTTTTTCCTTATGGTAAATACTTAAAACATCTTCCAGAGTCAGTGGCTCAAAGTACAGTTTATCGGATGTATCGTAATCGGTGGATACGGTCTCCGGATTACAGTTAACAATGATAGTCTCAAATCCCAGCTCTTTCAGGGCAATTGCCGCATGAACACAACAGTAGTCAAATTCGATACCCTGGCCGATACGGTTGGGACCTCCTCCGAGAATCATAATCTTCTTATTGTCGCTGCATGGACTTTCATCTTTAATATGGTAGCTGGAGTAATAATAAGCAGAATCTTCGGTGCTGCTTACATGAACGCCTTCCCAGCCTTCCACGATTCCTGCCGCTGTTCTGGCATCACGAACAGTCTCTTCCGAAATTTCCAGAATTTCACTCAGATATTTATCCGCAAAGCCATCAAGCTTAGCCTGACGGAGTACTTCTGTCGGAGGTACCTGTCCCTTATACTGCAGCAGTGCTTCTTCCTCTTCCACCAGTTCCTTCATCTGTTCGATAAAGTAGTGCTTAATCTTGGTAAGCTCAAAGAGTTCGTCTACCGTTGCGCCTTTTCTCAGAGCTTCATACATAATGAACTGACGCTGGCTGGTCGGTACATGGAGCATGGACAGGAGTTCTTTTTTCGTTTTCTGGTCAAAATCCTTCACATGGCCGAGTCCGTAGCTGCCTCTCTCCAGGCTTCGGATTGCTTTCTGGAATGCCTCTTTATAGGTCTTTCCGATACTCATAACCTCGCCTACGGCTTTCATCTGAGTTCCCAGTTTATCCTCAGAGCCTTTGAATTTCTCAAATGCCCAGCGTGCAAATTTAATTACAATATAATCGCCGGACGGAACGTATTTATCCAGAGTGCCGCATTTACCGCACGGAATCTCATCCAGAGTAAGCCCTGTTGCCAGCATGGCAGATACGAGGGCAATCGGGAAGCCTGTTGCCTTGGATGCCAGAGCAGAGGAACGGGAGGTTCTTGGATTAATCTCGATTACGATGTCTCGGTCAGTCTTCGGATCATGTGCCCACTGCACGTTTGTACCGCCGATTACTTCAATCGCCTCAACAATTTTGTATGATTTTTCCTGTAAACGTTTCTGGACTTCTTCTGAAATAGTAAGCATTGGTGCGGAGCAGAATGAGTCGCCGGTATGAACGCCGAGAGGATCGATGTTTTCAATAAAACAAACGGTGATCATATTGTTTTTAGCGTCACGTACAACTTCCAGCTCTAATTCTTCCCAGCCTAAGATGGATTCTTCGACGAGTACCTGGCCTACCATACTGGCCTGAAGGCCTCTCGCACAGACTGTTTTTAATTCTTCTACATTATATACAAGGCCGCCGCCCTCGCCGCCCATCGTGTAAGCCGGACGAAGCACAACCGGATATCCCAGTTTATCGGCAATTTCAAGAGCATGCTCTACGGTGTAAGCAACCTCGCTTCTTGCCATCTCGATTCCCAGGCTCTCCATTGCATGCTTGAATTCGATACGGTCTTCCCCGCGCTCGATTGCATCAACCTGGACTCCGATTACTTTTACATTATATTTATCAAGAACTCCTGCCGCAGCAAGTTCAGAACAAAGGTTAAGACCTGACTGTCCTCCCAGGTTAGGAAGTAATGCGTCCGGTCTCTCTTTATCAATGATCTGTGTCAGTCTCTCAACATTAAGCGGTTCGATGTATGTTACATCTGCTGTCTCCGGATCCGTCATAATCGTCGCCGGATTAGAGTTTACCAGTACAATCTCGTAACCAAGGTTTTTTAACGCCTTACATGCCTGAGTTCCGGAATAATCGAACTCGCATGCCTGTCCGATAATAATTGGACCGGAACCGATAATCATCACTTTGTGAATGTCGTTTCTCCTCATGTTTTTTCCCTCTCATTGTCTGCAGTTTACATTTTCTAAAAGCCGCTCAGAAGTCCTTTTTGCCAAAAGACCCCAGTAAGGCATTATCAAGATTATAATAGAAAAGTTCTGCCTTGTAAACCGAAAAAATGCGTTTTTCTCTTTCCTTTTTACATTTTTTATGATATGCTAGTAAAAATATACTGGGGTATTATTTTAAAAAGCAGAAAGGATTCGTCAATTTTTATGAAAAAAATCGTAGTAATTGACGGCCAGGGCGGCCGGATGGGAAAAACTGTGGTAGAACAGCTTAAGAATACATACCCGGATCTGCCTCTCACAGCCATCGGCACCAACAGTATCGCCACTTCTGCTATGCTGAAGGCGGGAGCTGATCTGGGCGCCACAGGAGAAAATCCTGTTATCACGGCCTGCCGCGATGCCGATTTAATTATCGGGCCCCTGGGAATTGTCATTGCCGATTCATTGCTGGGTGAGATCACACCGGCAATGTCCTCGGCCATAGGCAGCAGCCGGGCCCATAAGATATTGATACCTGTCAGCCAGCACTGCCACCATACCGTGGTGGGATGCGGGGATATGCCGCTTAGCGTATATATCAGACTGGTATGTGAAGAAGTGCAGAAGTGGATTTAACGGTGACCCGTACGCACCGCGCACAGGTCACCGCCATCAATTAAAGAGGGGAGCCCCTTAGTCAGTTCATGACTCTGCGGCTCCCCTCCTGCTCTGTATTTCTTTCTTAATCCGTAACAGTTCAGACAGCATGAACTGTTACCTTAATCTGTCTCAGCGATTATGCTGTACGGCCGGGCGTGTAGCCTTCTTCCGGCTTCTTTGTCTGCCAGGACCCTTTCTTTCAGAGCTTCCACACTGGAAAACCTCTGCTCAGGACGTATAAAATCGGTTAGTCTGACCTCAATCCACTTATCATAAAGATCAGCATCCAAGTCGTATATATAGGTTTCCACTCCAACCGGGTGTTTTCCTTCTATTGTAGGCTTTCTGCCGATATTTGTAATACCGTTATGGATATTTCCGTCTATCACTACCTTTGAAAGATACACCCCGAATGCCGGCAGATGCTTCTGCTCTCTCGGTTCGATATTAACCGTAGGAAATCCGAGTGTCGTACCCAAATGCCGGCCATGGATGACACGGCCATGGATCATATACGTATATCCCAGAAGTTCGTTTGCCTTTTTAATATTTCCCCGGGCCAGCTCTTCCCGGATATAAGTGCTGCTGATTTCCCTGCTTCCGTCCAGCGCCTTGTCTACAATCACCATTTCATAGCCGTATTTACCGGCCAGACTTTTCAGCAGCTCCACATCTCCCTTTCTCTGATATCCGAAGCGGAAATCAGTTCCTGTCACAATTGCCCTGGCCTTCATCTGGCCGCACAATATATGGGAAACAAATTCCTCCGGCTGCATATGGGCCACTTCCTGGTTAAAAGGATATTCAACGAGATAATCGACTCCTGCTTTCTCCAGGTTTTCCCTCCGCTCGGCATTTGTCGTAATCATCGTCTGGAGTTTCCCTTTCATCAGAGTCCCGGGAGCCGTCTCAAAAGTGAAAACCGCAGTTTTATACCCTTTATCCCTAAAGCGGAATACTTCATTCAGAAGTTTCTGATGACCTCTGTGAAGGCCGTCAAATTTTCCAAGTGTAACAACCGTCGGGTCTTCTATATTAAATTCTCTGGTTCCGGTAATATACCGCATACTAATCTCCTCCCAGAAAAATTTTCTTTGGTTTCCATTTGCCCTCATCTTCGGCATACAGATAAATACCGACAAAACGACGGCTGCTGTCATAGACACGGATTGCCGTCTCCTGTCCGTCTTTTTTCCAACCGGCCGCCGTCCCGTCAGGTACAAAGCTCAGAGGAAAGAAATTGCCGTTGTGAAGCAGCCTGTCCAGTTCCTCTCCTTCTGAGACAAACTCCGGCAAGGATGAAAACATCTGATCGACCGGAATGATTTTTTCCGCCAGCCGGCCTTCTTCCACCAGTTTTTCCACTTCCCCCAGGCGCAGGCTGTCTTCTATCTCAAAGCGGTCCACCCTGGTTCTGAACAGCTTCTCCATGCATCCGCCGCATCCCAGCTTGCCGCCGATATCATGGCAAAGCGTCCGGATATATGTTCCTTTGGAGCAATCGACGCGCATAGTGACTCTGGGAAGATCCACATCTTCTATCTCCAGGCCGTAGATCTCCACCGGCCTTGCTTTTCTCTCCACTTCTTTCCCCTCGCGGGCCAGCTCGTAGAGTTTCCTGCCGTTTACCTTCAGCGCGGAATACATCGGCGGAATCTGTTCATAATGGCCGATAAAGCTCAGGATGGCTTCCCTCACCTGTTTTTCATTCAGGCCGGACGTATCCCTCTTTTGGAGGATCGTACCTGTGGTATCCTGCGTATCTGTTTCTATTCCCAGTAACATGACGGCCCGGTACGTCTTTCGCTTATCAGTCAGCATATCGCAGAGCTTTGTGCCTTTTCCGAGACATACGGGAAGCACTCCCTCCGCTTCCGGATCCAGTGTTCCCGTATGGCCTATCTTTTTCTGTTTTAATATACCGCGCAGTTTCGCAACCACATCGTGGGATGTGTAGCCCGGTTCTTTGTATATGTTAATTATTCCATGGATCATTTGTTATCATGCTCTTTCATCTGCTGTTCAATATGTTTTGAAAGATTATTCAGGACATCATAAGCACTTCCGCTTATTGTACATCCGGCTGCACGGACATGGCCGCCGCCGCCGAAATAAGAGGCAATTTTGCTCACATCCACATAATCGTTGGAGCGCATGCTGACCTTATATACATGAGGTTCTTTCTCGTAAATGAAAACGGCGCACTCGACTCCTTCCGTAATCCGGAGCTGATCAATAATACCGTCCAAATCATTGCTGTCCGCCCCGTAAAAATCAAGATCCTTCTGTTTCAGTGCTGTGAAAATGCAGCGTCCGTCCATAAACAGGAAGCTTTCTAAAAGAGCGCGTCCCAGTACCTGATTCTGTACATAAGTCTTCCGGTAAAAACTGTCGTCGATAATCTTAGCGCTGTTCAGGCCTTTGTCCACCAAGTTTCCGGCAATCTCCATCGTTCTTTTGGACGTATTGCTGTATTTGAACACACCTGTATCGTGAACGATTCCCGTGTATAGGCATTCTGCGGTATTCCTGCTGATTTTGCTGTCTTCCAGCAAGGTATAAAGCACCTCACTGCAGGAGCTGGCAGAAGGAACAACATGGTTCTTACCGGCAAACCCTTTATTCGTCACGTGATGATCAATGCAGAGAGTCGCCCCGGCGTCCTGAAAATAAGGCAGGAAGATTCCAAGCCGTTGTGCATCGCTGCTGTCCAGTGTAATACATAATTCATAAACTTTTCCCGGCTCCATCTCCGTTTTAATCCGGTCAAAATTTTTCATATAAGAAAACTTTCCGGCCGGATGGTCTAAATACAGATCAACGGTGAGCTGCGGGTAATTTTCCGACAGATAATTATACATACCAAGGCAGGTGCCGACACAGTCACCATCCGGATGGAGGTGTCCTAACAGGACAACATTGTTTACGCCGTCAAGAACTTCATTTAATAAATTACTCATCCTCTATATCATCTCCTGCTCAGCGATAATCCGGGCGCTGTGCGCACAGATTACCGGATTCAACGATAACCTCTGCACGCTCCGCGCACAGGTCACCGCCACCAATCAGACAGCCTCCGAAATTCACCGGAGGCTTAACCATCTATTATTCGTTTGAGGTGTCTTCCAAAAGCTCTTCTTCCGAATCCTCTTCTTTAGCTCCGCTTTCATTCATCCCTGCCGTCACTTCGTTAATCAGTCTCGTCATATTGACGCCGTACTCGATCGACTGATCCAGGATGAAGCTGAGTTCCGGAGTATTTCTCAAATTGATTCTTTTGGCCAGCTGGGTGCGTATGAAGCTGGCCGCACTCTTAAGCCCCTGAACTGTATCTTTGCCAGCCTCCTCGCTTCCGAGAACACTGATATACGCCTTGCAGAATTTCAGATCCGGAGTCACCTCCACCGATACAACCGTCGTCATGGGATGAATTCTCGGATCCTTTAATTCACGGCTGATAATCTCGCTCAGCTCTTTCTGAACCTCACTGTTAATACGTGTATTTTTAATGCTGTTTTTGCGCATTATTCATGCCTCTCTTTCCAACGATGTAAAACGTCTTCCGTCTTTCACCGCCATCAGTCAGGCAGAAGGTTCCCTTAGCGGGGAACCTCTACCATTGCATATGCCTCGATCATGTCGTCTTCCTGTACATCGTTGTATTTCTCGAATACAAGACCGCACTCATATCCGGCATTGACTTCCTTGACATCATCCTTGAATCTCTTCAGGGATGCCAGAGGTCCGTCAAATATCTGCTCTCCGTCCCTGGTAATCCTTACCTTGCAGCCTCTCTGGAATTTACCGTCCAGAATATAGGAGCCGGCAATTGTTCCGACACCGGATGCCTTAAAGGTCTGGCGGATTACAGCGTGGCCGATAATCTGCTCTTCGAAGATTGGATCTAACATACCCTTCATGGCTGCTTCCACGTCTTCGATTGCCTGGTAAATTACACGGTAGAGACGCATATCTACTTTTTCACGCTCTGCGATTGATTTGGCCGTAACATCCGGGCGCACATTAAAACCAATAATAATGGCATTGGACGCCGCTGCCAGGCTGACATCGGACTCATTAATTGTGCCGACGCCTCCGTGGATGACTTTTACAACTACCTCATCATTTGACAGCTTGACAAGACTCTGTTTTACTGCCTCTACAGAACCCTGAACATCGGCTTTTACGATGATCGGAAGTTCTTTGACATTTCCGGCTTTGATCTGTGAGAACAGATCGTCTAATGACAGCTTAGCCTTAGTATCTTCAATTAATTTATTCTTACCCTCGGAAATAAATGTTTCCGCAAAGCTTCTTGCTTCCTTCTCATTCGGCGTAGCAACAAATACTTCTCCTGCCTTCGGCACATCGTTTAATCCGAGAATTTCTACCGGAGTGGACGGGCCGGCTTCTTTTACGCGGCGTCCCTTGTCATCCATCATTGCACGTACCTTGCCATAGCAGGCTCCTGCCGCAATCGGATCTCCGACACGCAGCGTGCCCTTCTGTACAAGAACAGTAGCAACCGGGCCTTTACCTTTATCAAGTTCGGCTTCGATTACAAGGCCTCTTGCCGTACGGTTCGGATTAGCCTTAAGCTCTTTGACTTCGGCCGTCAGAAGGATCATCTCCAGAAGCTCCGGAATTCCTTCCTTCGTATGAGCGGATACAGGAACGAAAATAGTGCTGCCGCCCCAGTCTTCGGATACCAGTTCGTATTCAATTAACTCCTGCTTAACCTTCTCAATATTGGCGCTTGGCTTATCAATTTTGTTGACCGCCACAATAATCTCGACGCCGGCTGCTTTTGCATGATTAATTGCCTCGATTGTCTGAGGCATAACGCCGTCGTCCGCTGCGACTACAAGGATTGCGATATCGGTCGATTTCGCGCCTCTCATACGCATGGCCGTAAATGCCTCATGTCCCGGCGTATCCAGGAAAGTAATCTGCTGACCGTTAATTTCCACCATATAAGCGCCGATATGCTGTGTAATACCGCCCGCCTCTTTGGCCGTCACATTCGTCTGGCGGATTGCATCCAGAAGTGATGTTTTTCCATGGTCAACGTGGCCCATAACGCAGACAACCGGCGGTCTTTCCGCCATCTCTGCCTCGTTCTCGTCCTCCTCTTTAAGGAGTTCTTCGATTACATCTATTTTTTCTTCCATTTCGCAGAGTACATCGAATTCCATGGCGATTTCTTCCGCCTGCCCGTAATCCACTTCCTGGTTGATCGTTACAACTTTTCCCTGAAGGAAGAGTTTCTTTACAATAACGGACGGCTGAAGCTTCATCTTCGCGGCCAGTTCTTTAATTGTAATCACTTCAGGAATAATGATGGTCTTAACCACTTCCACCTTAGGCTCTTCTCTTTTTGGCTGCGGCGGCAGTACAGGAGCTTTTGTTCCCTTGCCCTGTTTTGCGTGGTTTCCGTCCTCACGGTTCTTCTTATCGTATTTATCACTCTTATAAGCATTCTTATTCTGCTTGTTGTTCTGCTGTTTCTGTACAACCGGCGTCTCAAAGGACGGCTTCGGAATATTCAGTCCTCTTCCTCCCTGACCGTCACGGTTTCCCTGATAGCCTCCGGTTCTCTGGCCGTCACGGTTCCCCTGATAGCCTCCGGTTCTCTGGCCGTCGCGGTTTCCCTGATAGCCTCCGGTCCTCTGACCGTCACGGTTTCCCTGATAGCCTCCGGTTCTCTGGCCGTCACGGTTCCCCTGATAGCCTCCGGTTCTCTGGCCGTCGCGGTTTCCCTGATAGCCTCCGGTCCTCTGACCGTCACGGTTTCCCTGATAGCCTCCGGTTCTCTGGCCGTCGCGGTTTCCCTGGTAACCTCCGGTCCTCTGGCCGTCACGGTTTCCCTGGTAGCCTCCGGTCCTCTGGCCGTCGCGGTTTCCCTGGTAGCCTCCGGTCCTCTGACCGTCACGTTTTCCCTGGTAACCGCCGCTCTGGCCGTCACGGTTTCCCTGATAGCCGCTGCTCTGACCGTCACGGTTTCCCTGGTAGCCGCTGCTCTGCGCTGCCGGAGCCGCTGCCGGTGACTGCGGAGCTGCTGCCTGTGAAGCTGCCGGAGCCGTTGTCTGGGGCTGCGCGGCTGCCGGCTTTGGTGTACCCGGCACGCTCTGAGCCTGAACCGGTCTTTCCTGAGCCTGGTTTCCGGCTCCCTGTACACGGCCCGGCTGCTGAGGACGGCTGCCGCCGTAACTCTGGCCTGCCGGACGGTTATTTCTCATCTGAGTACTGTTCTGTGGGCGGTATACTGCCGCAATTCTTTTCTTCGGCGGTTCAGCCGGTCCTTCTGTCCTGTCAGATGCTGCTTTTGATTCTGCTTCTTTTATTTCTGCCTTTACTGGCTCTTTCCTGATTTCTTCCACTCGCTTAGTTTCCGCCTTTCCTGTACCTGGTTTTGAAGTCTCCGTCACCGGCGTCACCGCCCTTTGTGATGCATGCCCTGCGCCCAATGTTCTTCTGACAATAGCTGCCTGGTCATCTGAAATGCTGGATGCATGGCTTTTGACATCAAACTGATTCTTCTGTAATATTTCTAGAACTTCTTTATTGGTTTTACCCAGTTCTTTTGATAATTCGTTAACTCTCATACTCACTACCTCCGTTCAGCTCCATCTGTTTCACGAGTGCCTTGGAAAAACCTGCATCCAGTAAGGCCAGAGATGCCCGCATCTCTTTTCCCATTGCGTGCCCCAGTTCTTCTTTCTTTCCGAAAAAGTAAATCGGGACCTTGTAGTAAGTACACATATTCTGGAACATCTTTCTGGTATTGTCCGATGCTTCTTCCGATACAATCACCAAATGAGCCTTTCCGCTTTTCACCGCTTTCTCAGCAGCAAACTCACCGCTTGCGATTTTGCCCGCCTTTGTTGCCAGGCCCAAAAGGTTCAATATTTTTTTACTGTTCTCCAATATTGTCCATCTCCTTTTCAAGTGCTTCATATACTTCCTTTGGAATGGCCATTTTCAGAGAACGCTCCAGTCCTTTATTCTTCACCGCTTTTTTATAGCAGTCCTTAGATGGACAGATATAGGCGCCGCGGCCGTTTTTCCTGCCTGTGGCATCAATTATAATCTGATCATCGGTTGTTTTCAGTACCCGGAGCATTTCTTTCTTATTCTTCATCTCTCCGCACCCGATGCACTGTCTCTGCGGTATTTTTTTTGTACTCAACGTTTCTCACTTCCCAATCTTCTTTTTCTTTAATGACGCCCGTCAAATCTTACTGCTCCTGGTAGTTTTCCTCCCCGAGGCCTTCCTCTGCCTCATTGCCTGCAAAATCCACATCCCCGAAAGCTGCCGTGCCGTCTTCCTCTGCGTGATTCTCATCCGCACCGGCTTCTTCGCTGAAACTGTCAAAGGGTTCCTCGGCATATCCCTCAAAGCCCTGCTCATATCCCAGCTCCAAGTCATCCAGAAGTCCGGATTCTCTTGCCTGTGTCTCACTCTTAATATCAATCTTGTACCCGGTCAGCCTGGCTGCCAGTCTCGCATTCTGTCCTTCTTTACCAATCGCCAGTGAAAGCTGGTAGTCAGGTACAATTACCTGTGCTTCCCTCGCGTCCTCATCGGCCGCGACAAAGATAACCTTTGCCGGACTCAGGGCATTCTCAATCAAGTACGCCGGATTCTCATCCCAGTTGATGATATCAATCTTCTCACCGCGAAGCTCACTGACGATTGCATTCACCCTGGCTCCGTTCAGTCCTACACAGGCTCCTACCGGATCCACATCCGGGTTGTTGGAATACACTGCAATCTTAGTTCTGGAACCTGCCTCCCGGGCAATCGCTTTGATCTCGACAGTTCCGTCCTTGACCTCAGCCACTTCCGATTCAAAAAGACGTTTTACCAAATCAGGATGCGTTCTCGAAACGGTGATCCTCGGTCCTTTATTGGTATCCTTTACTTCCAGAACATACAGTTTGATACGCTCTGTCGGTTTGAATACCTCACCTTTTACCTGCTCGCTTTCATTTAAAATCGCATCTATCTTTCCGAGGTCGATACAGATATTACGGTTTACATAGCGCTGTACAATTCCTGTGACAACATCCTTTTCTTTGCAGTACCAGTCATTGAACAGGGCCTTTCTTTCTTCTTCACGGATTTTCTGGAGAATCACGTTCTTGGCATTCTGTGTAGCAATTCGTCCGAACTCTTTGGAGTTAATCTGTACATGGACGATGTCGCCCAGATCGTATCTGCCGTTCATCATCTTTGCTTCAGCAAGACTGATTTGCAGCATCGGATCTTCCACGCTCTCAACGACTTCTTTCTCGGCATAAACGGAAAAATCACCGGTTTCCCTGTTGATCGTAACCTTTACATTATCTGCCTTTCCAAAGTGGTTTTTGCAGGCTGTCAGTAAAGAATTTCAATTGCCTCCAGAAGAATATCTTTGCTGATATTATTTTCCTTCTCCAGCACGTTTAACGCTTCAATCAACTCTTTATTCATTTTCTTTTATCCTCCTACCGTCTAAAAATCAAAGGCCAGACGTATTAAAGCAATATCTGCTTTTGCAAATATCAGATCATTGCCGTCTTCTAATGTAATTGTAACCGTATCTGCATCATAGGACTTCAGCGCCCCCGTATATTCCTTCTGCTTGTTAAGAGGCTTGTAAAGCCTTACCTCCACATCCTTGCCCATGCTCCTGACGAAGTCTTTTTCCTTCTTAAGCGGCCTGCCAAGTCCGGGGGAGCTAACCTCCAGAATATAGCTGTCATCTATAAAGTCTTCCTTATCAAGCCATTCACCGAGTTTTCTGCTGATAATCTCACAGTCGTCAACGGCGATACCGCCCTCTTTGTCAATATAAGCACGCAGATACCATACTCCGACCTCCCTGACATATTCCACGTCCACCAGTTCAAAATGGTGTTCCTCTAAAACCGGAAGGAGCCATGCCTCTACTTTTGCTTCGTACTGTTCTCTTTTTGTCATATCTACACCACCTTTTTAAGCAGGTAACTGACTTTTTATCTCCACGCATATCTTTTCCCTCAGCATTGAAAACCGGGCTTTGCACAAAGTGAAAGAGTGGACATCCGTCCACTCTCTCTAGTCAGTCTATTATGTTATCTTGTTTAGTATAACACCTTTTTCAATAAAGTGAAAGGTTTTCTTTTTTAATAGGAAGAAATCGCTTATCTGCCGTAACAGTTCAGACAGGTCGCTGTTACTAAAATATATGG
>ENA-UONQ01002495-UONQ01002495.1-human-gut-metagenome-genome-assembly--contig:-CS26-NODE-2495-length-12402-cov-4.468616_pt1 | contig 12402 bp, 7 predicted proteins | sample MGYA00242460_ERZ724007 | MGnify/ENA metagenome assembly ERZ724007
ATAAATGTACACGCTGGTTTTCACCGGACCGAGCAGGAAAACCGCGCGATTCCACGTCACAAAGCACGTTGCAGACGCACAAAGACCCAGAAACAGCAGATTTGCCAGATGAACCGGCTGCGTCCACACGCTCAAACCGGACGGAAACCCTTCAATCACCGCAGGAACGAGCAAAAACAGCAAACCGTATCCAAAAATGCGGCAGGTAAGCGGAATAGTACGGTAGCCCATGTGACCAAGCTGGCGCACGAGCACCGAGTACACACCCCAGACCAGAGCCGCGCCTACGCCGAGCAGTGCACCAATCGGGCTGAAATGCAGCTCACTGACGCCCGCGAGCGACACGAGCGCGACACCCGCCATCGCACAAACAAAGCCGAAAAAGAACCATTTGCTGAGTTTTTCGTGCAGCACGACCGCTGCGATCAGCGCGGTAAACAGCGGCGCTGCCGCTACGATAATACCGACAAGCGACGCGGAAATGTACGTCAGCGCAATATTTTCCATCAAAAAGTACAGCGTAACGCCCGAAAGACCGGCCAGTGCAAACAATCCCTCATGCCACCGTTTCTGCGGGCGCATGAGGCCCTTGCCCACGAGGAGCAGCGCCAGAAAGCCGAGCGTGAACCGCACCACCATAATCTCCAGCGGCGTGAACGCGCGCAGCAGCACCTTGGTAGAGACAAATGTCGTGCCCCAGACAAGCACGCTGAACGCGCCGAACAAATGCCCCTGTATTCTGCGATTTTCCTGCATGATATTCTCCTTGTCAGCGAAAACAGGCGGTTACGGCTTGACCCAGTTCTCCTGTCCTGCGAATGCGTTATACGGTGCCGGATTGAAATGATTGATCAGACCGCTTCTGAGCACAACCTGCTGCCGCTCAAATGCCAGCGGAATGAGCGGCATTTCGTTCAGAAATGTCGTGTACAGACCCTCCGTATTCTCGCCGCTGCGGTACGCCGTGATGGCATTGCTCATGTCCTCACTCGAGTACGATCCATAGTTCAGTCCGCCCTGCGGAGACAGCAGCGGGCGCAGATCGAAGTCCGGCGTCAGCTGGGTTTCGCCGTAGTACGCGTCGAACGAGCCGCTCTGCAGCATGGAAACATAGGTATCATACGGCTCCTCATCCACCGTGACATTGACGCCGTTCAGCGAATTCCACGAAGCCGCGACCTGTTTTGCCGCCGCTACCTTAAACGCGTTGTCCGAGTTGACGAGCAGGCGGAACGAAAGCTGCACGGTCGCCGCATCCGTCACTATCGTATCGGTTACTGCGGTATCGGTCGAGCCGGAACCGTCCGTAGAATCGGTCGAATCGCCAGAGTCCGTATTCTCATTGTCCAAAAGCACAACTTCCCCGTCCGAAACCGTCGAATCGGTCCGTTTTTTCGGCGTGCGCACGGTCAGAAAATCCACCTTGTAATCGGTATCGCTTGCCCGGCCGCTCGTATAATAGATAAAGTCGCCGTCCTCGTCGTAGTAGCCGTCCTCCTCGGAAGAGTCCGAAGAAGTGTCCGAATCATCATCGGAATTGTCCGTAGAATCCGAATCTCCGTCCGAAGAATCGGTATTGCCGCCGCTGCCGCCTGCCGAAGCCGCACCCTCCTGTGCCGCCTCGCGCAGCAGCTGTGCCGCAGTCATCAAATCCGCCGACAGGCTGTACGACACGCCGGTGTCCGCCGGCTGCGGATTGATCGGCAGCACCGCCGGATCGGCATAATCCTGCAGCTGGGTTGCACACAGACCCTGATGGCTGATCGCCATAGAAAGCGCCTGCCGCACTTTTGCATTCGTGAACTGGCTGTTATTGTAATTCAAACCGATATAATGCAGCATAGCACTGCTCACCGGAACGGTATCGACCTCGCCGGTGAATGCGATATTCTGGTCGTCCGGCGCAATACGAGCGCTGCGCATGATGGATACATCGCCGGTGCGGAAGCTGGTGTCCGCCGCATCCGCGCGCGTCATTTTGACCAGCGTAATGTGCCGAATGGTGCCGAGAAAGCCGCCGTGCCAGTTCTCGTTGGCCTCCAGCGTCCATGCGGCGCCGTTCTGAACCGGCTTGTACGGTCCGGTGCCCTCTGCGAACTCTCCTTCGTCAGTCGTACCCGCCCGATAGATCGGAATATCCAGCAGTTTCGGGAAGTTGATATTCGGCGACGCAAGCGTAATGCGGACCATGCGCTTTGTCACCGCTTCGATCGAGGAAACCTCGGTCAGTCGGTTGTGGTACGGCGAACTTTCGTTTTCCAGCACAGTCTTGAGACTTTCGGAAACATCACTTGCCGTCAGCTCCGCACCCGACCAGAACTTGATGCCCTTTTTAATCGTAAAACTGAACGTGGTTCCGTCGCTCGTATAGTCCTCGCACAGCTCGTTTTCGAGTGTATAATCGCTTTTTATCTCAAAAAGACCCTCGTAAAGCGCCTCACGCAGCATGCTGTTGACCTCGGTGCCGTCCATGACCGGATTGAGCGTTGTGCCCGAGCGATACCACGCCAGACCGAAATACGCGTCCGACACATCCACGTTGTCTACCGGTGCGCCGTCGCCGTCGTTTCCCTGTCCAAATGGGAACGTGCAGCCGCTGAGCACGACCAAAGCCGCCATTGTCAGCGCCAGCGCACGTTTTTTCCAACTTTTCATTGTATTGATCCTTTCGCTTACAGACAGATCATGCCGCCCTGCACGCCGCGCACGCCGTGCGTTACGCGGTGCGACCAGAACTCATCCGAATGACACATGGTGCAGATGCCGCTGTCGATCACATTTTCCGCCGAAAGTCCGGCCTCCTGCAGCAGCTTTACGCCAATGCCCTGCAGGTCTACATGGAATTTCGGACCTTTCTCCATGATGAACGGATGCACCTGTGCACCGAGCAGCTCTTCCATCGCTTCCGGCACATCCGCATCAGTCTCGAAGCACTCCTGCCGGATGGACGGACCGAGCACGGCGATCAGGCTTTCACGTTTTGTGCCGAGCTGCTCTGCCATCACATCAACGGTTTTCGGCAGGATGCCTGCCGCCATGCCGCGCCAGCCGGAATGACACACGCCTGCGGTATGCGTCGCCGGATCATATAATAAGGTGACAACGCAGTCCGCGTAAAAGCCGATGATGGGCGTGTCCGCGAGTGCGGTCACGATCGCGTCCGACTGCCATTCCATCGGGCGGTGCAGACCCATGCCGACCTTGTCCTCGGTCACGACCGACACCTGCGTGTCGTGGATCTGCTTGGTGAGCGTCATGCGCGTCTCATCCACGCCGAGCGCCTCGCCCAGCAGGCGGTAGTTTTCGCGTACATTCTCCAACTCGTCACCGCGGTTGAAGCCTAAATTCAGGCTTTCGCACGCGCCTGTGCTCACACCGCCGAATTTGGTGGTAAAGGCATGCCGCACCGGAATCCGTCGGCAGGTATAATATACGAAAGAACCGCGCTGTACGCGGCACATAGACTCGTTCATAGTCGTTCCTCCTCGTCTCTTCCATGAGGGAATACAGAATTATTATAGCAAATCGCCCTGCTGTTCACAAGAGCGCACACCGACCGTTTCCAAAAACCGCGTATGTCAGCTTGTCTTTTTCTTGACAGTTTGACGAATAGGCTTTACAATTAAACATAGTATAATACCTGCTGTAACAGAGCCGGTGCCAATGGTGAGCACGGCTTTTTTCAAAGGCATTATCATGAACCGCCAATTCCGATGCGGATTGACGGAACCGCATTTTTCTTTTGACAGCGCAAAACCCTGATTTTTTCGAGCGAATCTTCGCTTTTTCGGCGTATTCTGCCTTTATTCTTCGTGCAGTGCTCATGCGTGCTGCGCGTGTTTTACCGTGGAATCAGCTTGTTTTCTGCCGAACTGCCGCTCTATTGAGAAACAGCACCGCAGATCTGCGGTATTGTCTTGGTTTTGTGCCGTCTCCCAAAATTCGTAAATAGGAGGACACACCAACAGACATGAGCAACATCATCATACCGATCATCACCGGTATCGTGTGTCTCGCAGTAGGCGTAATCATCGGATTCCTGTATCGCAAGAGCGTTGCGGAAAAAGAGATCGGCTCTGCCGAGACCGAGGCCACCCGCATCATCAACGAAGCGATCAAGGCCGGCGAGACCAAAAAACGCGAATCCATACTCGAGGCAAAGGACGAAATCCACAAGCAGCGCGTCGAAGCCGACCGCGAGCTGAAGGAACGCCGCAATGAGACCCAGCAGCTTGAGCGCCGCCTGATTCAGCGCGAGGAAGCACTGGACAAGAAGAGCGACATGCTCGACCGCAAAAATGATGACCTTAACCGCCAGCTGGACGCAAGCCAGAAGGAAAAGGAAGAACTCGAGCGCATCAAGCTCGAGCAGGTAGAAAAGCTGGAGCAGATCGCCAGCATGACCCGTGACGAAGCACGTGAGATGCTCGTCCAGTCCATTGAAAACGAAGCGACCCACGATGCAGCCGTCAAGCTGCGCGAGATCAATCAGCGCCTGAAGGACGAGAGCGAGCAGACCGCCCGCGAGATTATCTCGACCGCAATTCAGCGCTGTGCCGCCGATCAGGTATCCGAGGCGACCGTTTCGGTCGTTCCGCTGCCGAACGACGAGATGAAGGGCCGCATTATCGGCCGAGAGGGCCGCAACATCCGCACGCTGGAAACCCTTACCGGCGTAGACCTCATCATCGACGATACGCCTGAGGCCATCACCCTGTCCTCGTTCGATCCGGTTCGCCGTGAAATCGCGCGTCTGGCCCTTGAAAAGCTGATCGTTGACGGTCGTATTCATCCGGCTCGCATTGAGGAAATGGTTGACAAGGCTCGCCGTGAGGTTGAGCAGATCATCAAGAGCGAAGGCGAGCGTGCTACCTTCGAGACCGGCATCCACGGCATTCATCCGGAGCTGGTCAAGATCCTCGGCCGCCTGCGCTACCGCACCAGTTATGGTCAGAACGTCCTGCAGCACTCCATCGAGGTGGCACACATTGCCGGCATGATGGCCAGCGAACTCGGCCTCGATCCGGTTCCGGCACGCCGTGCAGGTCTGCTGCATGATATCGGCAAGGCCATCGACCACGAGGTTGAAGGCAGCCACGTTCAGATTGGCGTAGACCTTGCCAAGAAGTACAAGGAATCCCAGCCGATCATCCATGCCATCGAGGCACACCACGGCGATGTAGAGGCTAAGACCATCGTTGCATGTCTGGTTCAGGCAGCCGATGCCATCTCCGCTGCACGTCCGGGCGCTCGCCGCGAGAACCTGGAGAACTATATCAAGCGTCTGGAGAAGCTCGAGAGCATCGCCAACGAGACGCCCGGTGTTTCCGGTTCGTTTGCCATTCAGGCAGGCCGCGAGATTCGCATTATCGTCAATCCGGAGAAGGTTTCGGACGACAAGATGGTGCTTCTCGCCCGCGAAATTGCCAAGAAGATCGAGAACGAGCTGGATTATCCCGGCCAGATCAAGGTCAACATGGTACGCGAAACGCGTGCGATCGACTACGCAAAGTAAAAGCATACCCCGCAAGAGATTCTCTTGCGGGGTATTTTTATGCCCTTTTTCAGCTTTTAATCTTTATTGCAGACGATGAACCGCACGCCGCCCTTTATATTTTCCGCCTTGCATGTCAGGCCGTGCAGAGCGAGTATTTTCTGCAGAATGGCCAGTCCCAGTCCGTGTCCGCCTGCACGGTCGCGCGCCTTATCGCCGCGATAGAACATCTCGAACAGGCGCGGCAGCTCGGTTTCCGGAATGGGTTCGCAGTCGTTCTCGACGGTCAGCAGGTGATTGCGGCTGTTCGTCAGCCGAACGGACACACGCCCGTTTTCCGGCGAATACTTGGCGGCATTCTCGAGCAGGCAGCCGACGGCACGCCGCAGCAGCGTTTCGTCGCCGCGGATACGCACGCCGTCCGCGATATCGGCGGTCAGGCGGCGCTTTTCGAACAGCGGCGCGTACTCGGTCAGCATATCGTTTACAAGCGCGGTCAGATTGAGTGTTTTGCGGTTTTTCAGCTCGTCCGTGCGGTCGAGACGGGTGTAATCCAGCATTTCGCGCACCAGACCGTTCATGCGGTCAGTCTCCTGCTCGATAGCGGCAAGATACCGCGCGTTTTCCTCGGGAGAAATGTCCTGCGCGATGGCCTCGGCGTACCCGCCGATGAGCGCAAGCGGCGTTTTCAGGTCGTGGCTTGCCGCCGAGACAAACTGCTGTCGTTTGTCCTCGAGGTCGCGTTCGCTGTCCCAGCGGGCGTGCAGAGTCGCCGCCATTTCGCTCAGCGCACGGTTGAGTTCACCGATTTCGTCTCCGCGCTTGAGGTCGGGTTGGAACTCATCGAATGCAAGGTTTGCAACCAGATTTGCTTCTCGCGCCGTGTCAACCAGTGGGTCAGCGACCATGCGGCGCACGATTTTATAGAAAATAAACAGGAAAATCAGATACAATGCAATCGTGATAAGCGGCATACCCCAAAAGAGATCCTCATATGCAGCTTCCTTGTCAATCGGCGCAGTGGCCATGACCATTCCATGTCCATATCCGATCGTGCTGGACAGGGACAAAAAGATAGTAAAATATCCCCCTGTATGATCCACTTTCACATTTTCTCCGTTTATGCACCGCAGTTTGGTTTCCAGATACTTTTTTTCCGCAAAGTATACTTCCATATTCGAATCCTTGTCAAAGCACCATTGCGGCATTTCTTCCCATTGACCGACCTCTTCAACCGGTGTCTGTGCCGTCCATTCATAATCATACGCACCTACGCAGATTCGGTTCGGAATATATATCGTATGACCATTGTTTTCGATTTTTTTGCCATATATCATTGCAATGTATCCCACGTCATCTGAAAAGCCTTTTTTCGGCCCGTATACCTCACGCATCTCACGAATATCCTGCTCGGCAAAATTGCTGATGTCAATATCGGCATCGGCATTCTTACCATACAGCAGCAGCGGCGAACGCATCGTGACCCAGTTTTCCTGTCCATCATAATACTGCACGACATACGCTTTTTCACTATCCCAGATGGAATATGCCAAATCACAACGCATTTTATCGTATTCCGGCGTATTGGCCGACGGCATATCATCAGGGTCATACCCTTTTTCTACCAATGTGTGTTCAACACGCCAGCAAATATCGTTAACTTCCATACCTGCCCTGTACGCTGCGACAACCTGTGCGTTTTCAATCAATTTGAATGTCCACAGTCCAACAAACACCGCCAGAATCACCGCCACAACCGCGGTCAACCTTGCCGCGATGCCGATCTTACGAATCCGCTTTGTCATGTCGATCCCCCCAATCGGTAACCCTTGCCGTACACCGCACGGATATGCTGCGAGGCGGTTCCAAGCGCCTTACGCAGACTGGCAATGTGCCGGTCAATCATGCGCTCGTCACCGTCGAAATCCGTGCCCCATACCCGCTCGATGAGCAGGTCGCGTGACACCGTGCGTCCCTGTTCGCGCAGCAGCAGCTCGAGTATCTTCGCCTCCTTGGGACGCAGATTCACCGGATTTCCGTCCACCGTTACCGTGCCCGAGGCCGTATCCATCAGGATATTCGCGTAGCCGAGCTCACTCGCGCCCAGCCGCAGCCCGCGGGCCCGCCGCATGAGCGCCTGCGCCTTTGCCACCAGCACCGGAAACGAAAACGGTTTCGTGATGTAATCGTCCGCGCCCGCGCGGAACCCTGCCAGCGTGTCGCCCTCCTGCCCAAGTGCCGTGACGAAAATGACCGGAACGTCGCTCTCCTGCCGCACCGCTTCGCAGACCTCCAGCCCGTTCAGATGCGGCATCATCACATCCAGCACCAGCAGGTCGAACGGCTGCGCCTGTGCCAGCACGAGCGCCTGTTCGCCGTCATACGCCGGTGTTACCGCCACGCCTGCCGCCCGAAAGAAATCCTGCATCAGCGCGGATAACGCCTTATCGTCCTCTGCCAAAAGAATGTGTCCTGCCATGGGAATGCCCCCTCTCTATCTGTCATCGGTCTATCCTTTTCCTGTATTTAGTATAGCATAGAATTGTCCATTCTTTATCCAATGAAAAAAGCCTTTCCGAAATTTTTTCGGAAAGGCTTTTGTATAAGTTCGATTTAGACGGCTTCTTTACGCCTGCGGCGGGATACAGCCGACACCATCCAGAATAAAGTGCGGACGGTATGCGTAATTTTCCACATCCTTGCGGGTAGTGCAGCCGGAGAGCACCAGAACGGTGTCCAGACCGGTTTCGATGCCGGCAACGATGTCGGTGTCCATGCGGTCGCCGATCATAGCCGCCTCGTGCGAATGCACGCCCAGCAGGCGCAGACCGGTACGCATCATCAGCGGGTTCGGCTTGCCGACATAGTATGCGGTCTTGCCGGTGGCCAGCTCAATCGGAGAAACCAGTGCGCGGCATGCCGGAATGATGCCCTGCTCGGACGGGCCGGTCAGATCGGAGTTGGTCGCGATCAGGCGCGCGCCCTTGTTAATCAGATCGACCGCCTTGAGGATGGTCTGATAGTTGTAGGTGTTGGTTTCACCCGCGATAACGTAATCCGGGTCAACATCGTTCATCACGATGCCCGCCTCGTACAGCGCACCAACCAGACCGGGCGCACCGATAACATACGCAGATGCGTGCGGCTTCTGGCTGGCGATGAACTTCGCGGTAGCCAGCGCGGAAGTGTAGAAATGCTCCTCGCCGATCTCCAGACCCATGCGGGCCAGCTTCTGCTGCAGCTCAAGCGGCGAACGCTCGGAGGAGTTGGTCAGGAAAAGGAAGCTCTTGTTTTCACGCTGCAGCCAGTCTACAAATTCGGTTACACCGGGCAGCAGACGGTTGCCGTGATAGATAACACCGTCCATATCGCAGATGAAGCCTTTCTTCTCGCGAAGCAGCTCTAATTCTTCGTTCATTGTGCTGATCTCCTTTCGGTAACGACCCATGCTCAAACAGCATGGCCGGAAATCTTTTTGTCCATTCTTATTATGCGGAAAATTTCCGCGAACGTCAAGAGCCAACCGAGGAAAAAATGTTAAATCCTCGTAAAGAGCTGAAAAGAGAGTGAGGAGTGAAGATTTTCTTCTCCGGGCGCATACCAAGGGACACAGGCGGCTCTGCCGCCGTGTCCCGCCCCGCGAACGCAGTTCGCGGCATAAAATACGCGGTTTGCTCGCATAACCGCATCCGCAAGGCAGGCGGTGCGCACCGCCGAGCCTTCCGCGGGCGCCCATGTTCACGCCAACCCAAAAATCCCGCAGGGATTTCTGCACCCAGAAAACCCGTCACGCCGCGGAGCGCATAAAATGGAGCGCCTCCGGCGCGACAAAAAAGTCAGGACATGCGCCTGACTTTTTTAACAAACACGAAAACACCCCGAAAACCGGAAGGTTTTCGGGGTGTTTTCGTGCAATAGGTGTTCCCGCCCTGCCCGTAAAGCGGGCACGCGCGGCGACACCGTCCCTCGTACCAAAGGCCGCAAAGCGGCCTTTGGTACGAAGCGAGAGCCTTTTACGGCTCGAGGCGGTTCATATCACGCGGGAACATAGAAGCCTCGCGGATGTTGTTCAGCTTAAGCAGCTGCATGGTCAGTCGCTCCAGACCAATGCCCAGACCGCCGTGCGGCGGCATGCCGTACTTGTGCAGCATGGTGAAGGACTCAAACAGCTCGGCGTTCATCTTGCGGGCCGCCAGCTTGTCCATCTGCTCCTGATAATCGTGGATACGCTGACCGCCGGTGGTGATCTCCAGGCCGCGGAACAGCAGGTCGAACGACAGCGCCAGCTTCGGATCCTCCGGATCGTCCTTCGCGTAGAACGGGCGCTTTGCGGACGGGAAGTGAGTTACAAATACGAAATCGGAATCGTGCTCCTCCTTTGCCCACTGGCACAGCAGCACTTCTTCGTCTGGGTTGAGGTCGTAACGGTTCTTGGACTTGTGGCCGAACTTCTCCTCCATGATCTGCTTGGCCTCGTGGAAGCGGATGGTCGGGATCTCCTTAATCTCCGGAACCTCGGCGTTCAGCATAGCGAGTTCCTCAGCGCAGTGCTCCTTAACGTAAGCCATAACGGACTTCAGCATGCCGGTCTCCATTGCCATTACATCGTACATGGAATCAATGTAGGCCATCTCGAAGTCCAGACCCATATACTCGTTCAGATGACGGGAGGTATTGTGACGCTCTGCACGGTAAACCGAGCCGATCTCGTATACACGGCCGAATGCACCGGCGAGGTACTGCTTATGGAACTGCGGGGACTGTGCCAGATAAGCCGGCGTGCCAAAGTAATCCAGCTTGAACAGGTTTGCGCCGCCCTCAGCGCCTGCAACTACGATCTTCGGGGTGTGGATGTGGGTGAAGCCCTGCGACTGCATGTACTGTGCAAAGCCGTCAGCGATCGCACCCTGTACGCGGAAGATCGCCTGCTTGCGCGGATGACGCAGCGTGATCGGACGCAGCGGCAGATCAACATCGAGGGACAGGCCCATATACTTCTTGCCGAGCGGTACCGGCAGCTGGTCGTACGGCTTGCCGAGGATGGACAGTGCGCTCAGAACGACCTCAACGCCGTGCTCTGCACGCGGCTCCTCACGAACGGTACCAGTAACCTCGAGTACCATTGCGTCCTTGACGTCCGAACGCTTGATGCCGCCGATCTCGTCACCCTGGAAGGTGCACTGGATCAGACCGCGCTCAACGCGCATTACAACAAAAGAAAAGTCAGACATATCGCGTACACGGTGAACCGTGCCGCGGAACGTGACCTCGCTGCCGACTGCTTCGCAGACGCGCTTTACGGTGTCAACGTACTGACCCGCTTCATGAATCATTTCCATAATATTACGCCTCTCTGTTTACAATTTTCAGATAGAGTTATTGTAGCATGGATTTACTGCCGTGACAAGGTTTTACCAGTGAAATCCACGCTGTTTTGACAATTTTTCTTATCGTTTCAGCCTGCGGAGCACCGCCTGTACTTCCTCGCGGCCCTCACCGCTGACGATAATGCACACCGCATAAACGCCTGCACCGACCACGACAGCCGCGCCAAGGCGAATGAGATTGCCGACCGGCAGCAGCGTGCACGCAAAGGCCGCCGCACCGCACAGCAGCGCCGAAACGATGATGCGCACCAGATTGATCGGTGCCACACGGAACAGGAATCGGCTGCGCACGCGCACACAGGTAATGATAAAGTAGGACGCAAATGCGACCACCGAACCGAGCGCACCGCCCGTAAATCCGAGGGTTTTGAGCAGAATGACACTCGAAACCACCTTGATAACTGCTGCGATCGCGCTGTTCTGCAGAACGTGTACAGTGGACTGCTCCAGCTCATACGCCTTGTTGGCGTACTCGGTCAGACCCATGAACAGCATGGCAAGCGCGGTATACGCAATGACCGGCGCACCGGCGGCATACTTCGCGGGGAACAGAAACCGGCTGAGCGGCAGCGCCACCGCAGTCAGACCCGCAACAGCAGGCACGGCGATCAGCAGATACAGCCGCACGCCCTGATCGAGCAGCGGCTTTGCCGCGGCTTTGCCGCCCTCACGCCAGCCGCGCAGCACGGCAGGATACACGCCGCGCATAATACCGACCGAGATCATCGTGAACAGACCACTCGCGATCGAGTTGTTATTCGAGTAGTATGCGTACAGAATGTTGCCGTAAAAACCGACAACGAGGTATTTGTCGATCTGGTTGAGCAGCGCCACCGAGATAGAAACGCCCATCAGCGGTACGCCGTATTTGAGGAACCTGTTCAGCAGCGGCTTGGAGAAATACTTCAGCCGCACAACAACCGGCAGGCTGAGCGCAAACACCGCACCGATGGTCGCAACTCCGTCCGCAATAGTGTTGGCAAAGATGGCCGGGAACGGCGACGGATAATTCGACTTGCCGCCGACAAGCGCGAATGCAACCGCGAGCTTGAGCACCGCCGAGGTCAGCGACCACAGGATGGATGCTTTGACGCGGCCGAGCTGAATCAGCGCCGCATTGAGCACCTGAAACGCCGTGTAGGTGCAGAACATCAGCGCACCGCCCAGATAAACCGGACTTTGCGTCACAGCTGCCGTAATGCAGCAGCCGATGGCAACGAGCACGCACAATCCCACATAGATGGTAGAAACCGTGGAGAACAGGCCGCGTCCTTCATCGGCGCGGTACTCCTCACCCACATAGCGGGTGGCGGAATTCGCCATCCAGCCCGCAAGGATGAGGTACAGCAGCTGTATCGTGGTGTTGGTCAGGTTGAATGCACTGACCGCACCCTCCACAAAGATGTGGGAATACAGCGAGGAACACCCGATGACGAGCAGTCCCTCGGCCACCTTGGCCGGCAGGAACAGCATCGCATCGCGCGTCATGGTATTTTTAGAGGACAAAAGAAAAACCCTCGC
>ENA-UONQ01002497-UONQ01002497.1-human-gut-metagenome-genome-assembly--contig:-CS26-NODE-2497-length-12390-cov-6.596514_pt1 | contig 12390 bp, 9 predicted proteins | sample MGYA00242460_ERZ724007 | MGnify/ENA metagenome assembly ERZ724007
GTTGCGGTCCACCAGGAGGAAGTCGGCCAGCAGGCCGGAGCGTATGCGCCCTTTGATGCGCTCCTCACCGGAGGCGTAAGCGCCGCCTGCGGTATAAGCGTACAGCGCCTGGTAGGGCGTAAGGGCCTGCTCCGGCAGGAAGGGGCCGTTTCCGGTGAAGTCCCGCCGGGTGACGGCGCAGTAGACCCCCTCCAGGGGGTGAAAGCACTCCACCGGGCAGTCGGTGCCGAAAGCCATGTGGAGGCCCAGCCGCTCCATGTCGCCCCAGGCGTAGGAGTGGGCCAGGCGGTCTCCGCCCAGTCGTCCGGGGGCGATGTGCATGTCGCCGTTGATGAACACCGGCTGGACAAAGGCGGTGACATCCAGCTCCGCCATGCGGCGGAGCTGTCCCTCCGACAGGATCTGACAGTGCACCATGCCGTGACGGGGGTGCAGCCAGGGCAGCTCCGCGCGGGCCCGCTGGAAAGCGTTGAGCACCATCTCAGCCGCTCCGTCTCCGATGGCGTGGATGGCAACGGCCATATTGTGCCGGTGGGCGGTGACCACCAGCCGGTCCAACTGTGCCTGCTCCGGGTAGATGGGCAGGCCGCAGGTGTCCGGGGCGTCGGAATAGGGCTCCCGCAGGAAGGCCGTCCGCGCCCCCAGGGAGCCGTCGGCCAGGAGCTTCACCGTGGAGATGCGGAAGCGGTCGCCGCCGCCGAAGCAGGCCCCGCCCCGGGTGAAGAACTCCTCCAGGGTCTCCGGCTCGGTGAGCAGGGCCTGCTCGGCAAAGCGCAGCTTCAGCGCCCCCCGCTCGGCCAGCTCCCGCAGGCCGTCCATGAGGGCGTAGGGCTCCTCGTCCGGCGCATACTTGAAATCGTCGCTCTGTATGCTGGTCAGGCCCTCCGCCAGCAGGTCGTGCTGGGACTGAACTACCTGCTCCAGCAGGGGCCTCAGGCCCACGGAGGGGATGGCGGCCTTGATGTCGTCCAATACGTTCTCCTTCACTACGCCGTTGGGCGCTCCGGTCTCGTCCACCTCGGCAAAGGCGCCGTAGTGCCCCACCGTGTCCCGGTTGATGTGCAGCAGCTCCAGAGCCCTGGAATTGAGCGCCCCCACGTGGAAGCAGGAGCGCAGGATCAGGATGGGGTACTCCGTACTCACCTGGTCCAGCTCCCGGCGGGTGGGAAAGCGCCGCTCGCCGGTGAACTGCTCCTGGTTCCACCCCTCGCCCAGAAGCCAGCGGCCGGAGCCGGCCTCCAGCCCGGCCAGCCCCCGGCGCAGGCGCTCCTGCACCTCCGCCAGAGAGGTACAGCCGAAGAGGTTGACGGACAGCTTTGTTTTGACATAGTGGATGAAGTGCAGGTGGGAGTCATTGAAGCCGGGCATTACAAAGCGGCCCTGGAGGTCCAGAGTCTCCCAGGCTCCCCTGGAAAAGCGGCGGGCTAAGTCCCCGGCGTCCGCCCGGCCGCCCACATAGGCGAAGTATGCGCCGTCCACTACGGCGGCCTCCGCCATCGGGCGGGCCGGGTCCATGGTGGCGATGGTTCCATTGGTCAGCAGCAGCATGGGGTTTCCTCCTCTCCGCATTTAGTCCCGGAACGGGTCGGGATCAAAGTGCTCATCCAGGGCTGCCAGAAACTCGGCCAGCACCTCCACCGTCTGCTCCACATCGGCCAGAGAGCCCACCTCACTGGGGGAGTGCATGTAGCGCAGGGGAATAAAAAGGGTGGTCACGGGCAGGCCCGCACCCGTCTGGTTGAGCTTATCCGCATCGGTGCCCATAACGCCTGGGGTGACGGCATACTGCAGGGGGATTCCCAACCGCCCGGCGGCCTCCTCCAGCGCCCGGTTGAGAGGCGCGCTGCACACCGAGCCCTTGGCCAGGGCGGGGCCGCCGCCCAGCTTGATACGGCCGAAGCGCTGGGGGGGCATACCGGAGAAATCAGAGGTGTGGATCACATCCACCGCGACAGCCAGCGTGGGCCGCACCCGGCCTGCTGCATGGAAGGCGCCCCGCATGGTGGTCTCCTCTCCGGTGGTGGTGGCCGCAAAGACGCCCACCTTCGCCCCCTTCTCCCGGGCCCGCAGCAGAGCGTGGAGCACGGTATAGGCGCCCAGGCGGTTGTCCAGCCCCCGGCCGGCGATGCAGTCGTTCTCCAGCTCGTCCACGGCATAGGAGTAGGTGACGAAATCCCCGGGGGCGACCAGCTCCAGGGCCTCCGCCCGGCTGGTGAAGCCACAGTCGATGTAGAGATCGGTCAGCTCGATGTCGGTGCGCACCTCGCCGTTGCGCAGCAGCAGGCCCATAACACCGGTGAGCCGCTTCCGCCCCAGCACCGTCACCCGCTTACCCTGAGCCAGTGCCAGACGGATGCCGCCGGCCTTGCCCACCTGGAGGTAGCCGTCGTCGGTGATGTGGGTCACCCGGAAGCCGATCTCGTCGATATGTCCGCACAGGAGCACCCGGAAGGGGGATGCGCTGTTGATGGAGGAAATCACATCCCCCGCCAGATCGGTCTCCACCTCCGCTCCCTGCTCCCGCATGTAGGCGGCCACCTTTTTCTGAAGGGGGATCTCCCCGCCGCTCACCGACTCGGTACGGAGCATCTCATATAAAAAAGCCTTGTTCATGACCCTATCGTTCCTTTCTAACGCCGACCGGCCATGCGGTCTTCCCTGCGCAGCAGGAGCTGAAAGCGCACTCCGTCGGCCCAGTTGGAGGCCCAGATGTCCCCCTTGTGAAACTGCACAATCTTTTTTGCGATGTAGAGGCCCAGGCCGAAGTTGCCGTCCGCCCCCTTGTAGAACTTTTGAAACAGGACGTTCAGAGTCGGCTGCGGGATGGGCGCGCCGTCGTTCTCCACGGTCAGGAGGTAGCCGCCCTCCTCCTCCCCGGTCAACTCCATGCGGATGTAGCTGGCCGCATAGCGCAGGCCGTTTTCCACCAGATTGTCAAAGACGGTCTGGAGCGCAGCCGCATTCCCCGACACCGTGAGGCCGGCCGGGACGTCCACCTCCAGCCGGATACCCCGCTCGTTGCCCCGAAACCGCCTGCGGCACTCCTCCATCAGTCCCCGGAGCTCCACCGGCCGGAAGTCGCTCTGTTTGCCCAGCATGTGATCGAAGGAGGAGACATAGAGCAGCTTCCTGATCCCTGCCTCCACCGCCAGGCTCTCCTTCATGATGATGTCGATGGCCTCGGAGCCGTAGATGCCGTCCTGATAGGCGGCGCAGCAGTTCTGGATGACCATAATGGGGGTCTTGAGCCCATGGGACACACTCTGGTAGAAAAACTCCTCGTCCTCGTTGAGCTCCACCACATTGCGCTGAATCTGTGACAGGGTGTTGACGAGCGTCCCGATTTCGTCCCGGCGGGCCACCTGCAAGACCGGCTCACTCCAGTTTTTGCCCTTGATGCGCTCCAGATTCCCTGCCAGCCGCTCCAGGGGCTCGGTAATGCGCCGGGCCGCCAGCTTGGCGGCGAACAGGTTTGCAATGAGCAGCAGGGGGAACAGGGCGGCCAGCCCATACCACTGTCCGGGCTCCTCCGGCCGGAGCAGGAGGAGGACGTACAGCAGGATGGCGGCCAAAGTGAGTCCCTCCGCCAGTGAGAGGCAGGCCCAGAGCTGGACGCTCAGGGGCCAGTCCTGTAGCCAGTATCTAGTCGCAAAGCGATTCATGTCTCTCCCCCGTCAGGCAGTAGCCCAGGCCATAAAGCGTACTGATTTCGATGCCGGGCAGCTTCTTGCGCAGGCGGCGGATCGTGTCGTCTACCACCCGGTCGGAGCCATAAAAGGTATAGCCCCACACGGCGTCCAGGATGTCGCCCCGCTTCAGGACGTGCCCCCGGTTAGCCGCCAGATAGAGCAACAGGTCGTACTCCTTCACCGTGAGGCTGATACTCTCGCCGCCGCAGTAGACCAGGTGCTTTTCCAGATGGACCGTGTACGGCCCCACCTGGACCTCCGCTGTTTTAGGCCGCCCCCCCTTCAGCAGCCGCTGAACCTTGATAACCAGCTCCCGCACCAGAAAGGGTTTGGAGATGTAATCGTCCCCGCCCAGCTCCAGCCCGGCCAGGCGGTCGATATCCTGGTTGCGGGCGGAAATGAAGATCACATAGCTGTTGGGATTCTTCCGCTGTACCTCCCGAAAGACGGTGAAGCCGTCGATGTCCGGGAGCATAATGTCGATCACCCACAGGTCGGTGGGCTTGTCCAGCCCCTGCACAGCATCCTCCCCCCGCAGGTAGCTGCGGACGGAGTAGCCCTCCTTCTGCAGATATTTGGTAATCAGATTGTTGAGAACGGCCTCGTCCTCCAAAACGCTGATCCACATGCCGCACACACCTCTCTCCCCAATTGCTCAGGAGCATAATACCAAGCCCGTAATACTTTGCTATTATACCATATTCCCGGGGCGGCTGGTAGAGGATGCCGGAAAGAAAGGGCGCCCCCCATGCGCGGCAGGTGGCATGAGGGGCGCCTCGGCTCAGCCGATCACCGTATAGTACTGGAAGTCCCACTGGCCGACCGGGGTGCGGCCGGGGCCGGAAACCTTGCCGTGGTCAATGACCTGGGTATAGGTGGTATAGTAGATCGGGCAGATGACCATATTCTCCATGAGGACATCCTCAGCCTCCTTCAGGTAGGCGTCGCGCTCCTCCCCGGAGGTCTTGGCCGCCATCTTCACGGCGTTGTCATAGGCCTCGTTTTCCGGGTTGAGAATGGTATCCCCGGGCACGCCGGAGTAGGGCTTGTAGCGCCAGCGGACATCGTTCATGCCCTCGGCGGTGAAGAGGGAGAGCATGGTCATGGGGTCGTTGTAGTCGGCGCTCCAGCCGGTGAAGGCAATGCTCCAGTCGCCGGAGTTGATGGTGTTGGTGAACACCGCGTACTCCTGCACCTGCAGGTTAACCTTGATGCCCAGGTTTTCCTGCCACATCTGCTGCACCGCCTCCACAATCAGGGAGTTGTTGCCGCTGTCGTAGTAAAGGACGTTCAGCTCGGGGAAGCCCGCCCCGCCTGGGTAGCCGGCCTCAGCCAGATAGGCCTGAGCATCCTCCACCTTGGCGGAGTAGGGGTCGATTTCGTACTCCTCCACCACGTTTCCGTTCTCATCCAGCGCCCGCATACTCTCGCCGGTGGACAGCTTGAAGGGAGGCGCCACAAAGGCGGAGGCGGGTACAGAGCCGTCACGCAGGATCTGGTCGGTGATGGTGCTCCGGTCAATGGCCAGGGACAGGGCCTTGCGCACATTGAGGTCGTTCACCACGTCGGCGTCCATGTTGAACTGGAAGTAGCTGTTGCCCAGGGCGGGCTCGCTGGAGAAGTTGGGGTCCTCGGCCAGCAGGCGGGGAATCTCCGCGCCGGGCAGGATGGAGGTGACGTTGATTTCGCCGGCCTCATAGCCCTGGAGGGAGGTGGTGGCGTCGGAGATGAAGAGGATGCGCACGCCGGCCAGATTCACATTATCGGCGTTCCAGAAGTTGGGATTCTTTTTCAGCAGAATGTGGGAGCCCACCTTGTACTCCTCCAGCATGAACGCGCCGTTGGAGACGCATTTGGCGGGATCCTTTTCCCAGCCCTCGCCGGTAGAGGCCATATCCTCGCGGCAGGGCATGTAGGTAAACCAGGACACCAGGTTCAGGAAGTATGCGGTGGGCTGCTTCAGCTCCACCTGGAGGGTCTTGTCGTCCAGGGCCTTGACCGCCACTTCGTCCCGGCTGCCTTCGCCGCTGAAGTACTCATAAGCGCCCTTGATGTAGTCGGTCATCAGGAAGGCGTAGGGGGAGGCCATCTCCGGGGAGCAGGCCCGCTTCCAGGCGTACTCGTAGTCGTGGGCGGTGACCGGCTCGCCGTCGGACCAGGTCAGGCCGTCCCGCAGATAGAAGGTGTACACGGTGTCCTCAACGCCGTCGGCGTTGGCCGAGAGCTCGTAGCGCTCGGCGGATGCCATCTGGACGCCGTCCCGGGTGTCGCGCACCAGGCCGTCGTAGAGGTTCAGAATGACATGGCCGCCCATGCTGGAGGTGTTAAGCTGGGGGTCCCAGGTCTTGGGTTCCTCGCCCACGTTGTAAACCAGGTACTCCGAGGATGCACCGCCGGAGCCGGAGTCCGTTCCGGTGGGCTGCGGGCTGTCGTTCCCGCCGCCGGAGTTGGTGGTGGGCGCGCAGGCCGTCAGCCCCAGGATCATGGAACCGGCCAGCAGCATGGAAACGAGATGCTTCGCTTTCATAATATGCCTCCTTTTTCCTCATTCCCCCTTGCGGGGGTCACTCTATGGCAGGCAACCGCATGGTTGCTTCCCACCTCGGTCAGCGGCGGCTCCTGCTCGGCGCACAACTGCGTGGCGTAAGGGCAGCGGGTGCGGAACCGGCAGCCGGAAGGGGGATCGATGGGGCTGGGGATGTCCCCCTGCAGCATGATGGGCTCGCTCCTGTGCGCCAGCTCCGGGTCGGGGAGGGGCACGGAGGAGAGCAGGGCCTCGGTATAGGGGTGGAGATGGTTCTGGTAGATTTCCTCGCTGTCCCCCACCTCCACCAGCTTGCCCAGGTACATGACGCCGATGCGGTTGGAGATATGGCGCACCATGGACAGGTCGTGGGCGATAAACAGGTACGTCAGCCCGAACTCCCGCTGGAGATCCTCCAGCATATTGACCACCTGGGCCTGAATGGACACGTCCAGGGCGGAGATGGGCTCGTCGCAGACGATGAACTCGGGATTGACCGCCAGGGCGCGGGCGATGCCGATGCGCTGGCGCTGGCCGCCGGAGAACTCGTGGGGGTAGCGGTTGGCGTGCTCCCGCATCAGGCCCACGTGGTCCAGCAGTTCATAGACCCGCTGGCTCCTCTGCTCCTTGGTGGTGAGTTCGGAGTGAAGATCCAGCGCCTCCCGGATGATGTCCATGACCGTCATACGGGAGTCCAGGGAGGCATAGGGATCCTGAAAGATCATCTGGATACGCTTGCGGTAGGGGAGCAGCTGGGGGCCGGTCAGATGGCTGATATCCGTCCCGTCGTAGAGGATTTTTCCCTCGGTGGGCTCATAGAGCCGGGTGATGGTGCGTCCCAGGGTGCTCTTGCCGCAGCCCGACTCGCCCACCAGGCCAAAGGTCTCGTGGCGCAGGATATGGAAGCTGACATGATCCACGGACTGCACTACTTGTTTTCTGCGGCCCAGCAGGCCCATGGGCTTATAAAAGTATTTGGTCAGGCCCTCCAGCTCCAGGAGCTTATCCGTCGGCACGCCGCATCGCCTCCTTCCGCTGAACATACTCCGGATTGACGGGGGCCTCCTCGTGGAGGAGCCAGCACATCGTCCGGTGGCCATCCTCCTGGAAATAGGGGGGCATCTCCTCCATACACACATTCATGCAGTAGGGGCACCGGGTGCTGAAGGGACAGCCCTTCGGCGGGTGAATCAGGTTGGGCGGGGTACCGGGAATGGGCTTAAGCCGCTGCTTCTCCCCGCCCGTGACACGGGGGATGGAGTCAATCAGACCCATGGTATATGGGTGCTTCGGGTGGTAGAAGATCTCCTCCACCGTGCCGTCCTCCATAATCAGCCCGCCGTACATCACCACCACCTTGTCGCACAGGGTGGCCACCACGCCCAGGTCGTGGGTAATCAGGATCGTGGTCATGTCCAGCTCCCGGTTCAGGCGCTTGATCAGGTTGAGGATCTGGGCCTGGATGGTCACATCCAGGGCGGTGGTGGGCTCGTCGGCGATGAGCAGCTTGGGGCTGCACGCCAGAGCAATGGCGATCATGGCCCGCTGGCGCATGCCGCCGGAGAACTCGTGGGGGTAGTTGTGAATTCGCTTCTCGGGGGATGGGATACCCACCATACGCAGCATCTCAATGGCCCGCCGTTTGGCCTCACCCTTGCCGATATCCTCATGCTCCTGGAGCATCTCCATGATCTGGTTGCCCACAGTATACACCGGGTTGAGGGAGGTCATGGGGTCCTGAAAGATCATGGCAATCTCCTTGCCGCGCACCCGGCGCATCCGGCGCTTTCCGTAGGAGAGGATGTCCTGGTCCTGGAAAAAAATCTCTCCGTCCACCACCCGGCCGGGGTGCTGAAGCAGGCCCATGATGGACAGGCTGGTGACGCTCTTGCCGCTGCCGCTCTCTCCCACGATGCCCAGCACCTCGCCCTGGTTCACATCAAAGCTGATGCCGCGCACCGCCTTTACCTCGCCTACGTGGGTGAAAAAGGAGGTCTTTAGATTTCGAACCGAAAGTAAACGTCTTGACATATCGCAAACTCACTTTCTCAGCCGCGGGTCCAGAGAGTCCCGCAGTCCGTCGCTGAACAGGTTGAGCGCCAGGATGGTGATACTCATGATGAGGGCGGGGTAGAAGAGCTGATAAGGGCTGGTGTAAAGGCTGGGCAGCGCGGCGTTGGCCAGCGCGCCCCAAGATGCCTGGGGCTTGGAGACGCCCAGTCCGATGAAGCTCAGAAACGCCTCGGTGAACATGGCACTGGGGATTTGCATGGTCAGGGCCACCATAATGGGGCCCATGGCGTTGGGAATAAGGTGGCGCACCAGGATCTTCCGGGTGGGCACACCCAGCAGGACGGCGGCGGAGACAAACTCCTGCTCCCGCATAGTGAGCACCTGGGAGCGGACGATGCGCACCATGCCCACCCAGTAGGTCAGGCCCATGGCCAGAATGATTGAGTGCAGGCCGGAGCCCAGCACCACCATGATGAGAATGACATAGAGCATCATGGGGATGGAGCTGATGGTGTCCACAATCCGCATCATGATGTTGTCCACAGCGCCGCCGAAGTAGCCGGCAATGCCGCCGTAGAGCACGCCCACGACCAGGTTTACCAGGGCGGCCACCACGCCCACCAGCAGGGAGACCCGGGCGCCGTACACCACGCGGATGAACAGGTCGCGGCCCAGGGAGTCGGTGCCCCAGATATAGGTCTTGTTCAGGACGGTTTTGGCGGGGGTGATCTGCGCCCCGTCGTAGAACACACGGAAGCGGTCGATCTTGTCCTCCAGGATGTGCTCGGCCTCCCGCAGACTCACCGTCTCGGGGGCGTCCTCCCCGTAGTACTCCCTCAGGTACTCCACCTCCGCCACGGTGACGGGACTGCCGTCGCCGTGGGCAGCCTCCTGGGTGATAAACTCCGATTTGGCCCGGAAGTACACGCCGTAATCCACCAGCAAATCCTTTCCGTTGATCTCATATAGGTAGGTCCGCCCGGCTTTGTCATCCTTGACCAGGGTGGAGGCCCCAAGCAGGTGGCCGGAGCCGTCGGTGTCAATACACTTGTAGTCGCTGGTGACATAGACGAAGCTGTTACCGCCCAGATCGTAGATTTCCAGCTCCGGCGGGATGTTGGCGTACCGCAGGTCCTGTTCCTCGTAGGAATAGGGCCAGAACATGGGCACAAAAATGGCGGAGAGCACCACAATCACCACCACCACCATGGACAGGAGCGCGGTCTTGTTCCGGCACAGCCGGTGCCAGCAGTCCTGCCAGTAGGTCAGGCTGGGGCCCCCGATGGCCTCGGAGGCCAGGGCGTCCCGCTCCGCCGGCAGCCAGCGGCGGTCCGTTTCCTTCATACTCATGCGCGCCTCCTCAATCCAGCTTGATTCTGGGGTCGATTAGGACGTAAACGAGATCCACGATCAGCACGGCCAGGACCAGCAGTACGGCAAAGAACACCGTAATGCCCATGATCAGCGGATAGTCGCGGTTTACAATGCTGTCGGTGAACAACTGGCCCACGCCGGGGATGCCGAATACGGTCTCAATGACAAAGGAGCCGGTGACAATGGAGGCCACCATGGGCCCGATGTAAGTCACCACCGGCAGCAGGGCATTGCGCAGGGCGTGCTTGTAGATTACCTTGAATTCGGAGATACCCTTGCTCCGGGCAGTGCGGATGTAGTCCTGCTGCTGCACCTCCACCAGGCTGGTGCGGGTCAGGCGGGTGATGAAGGACAGTGGGAATGCCCCAATGACCAGCACCGGGCCGATATAGCCCGCCACCTCGTCCACACCGAAGGCGGGCACAAGACCCAGGGTTTTGCTGAAGAGAAACAGGAAACCCGTGGCCAGCACAAAGCTGGGTATGGTGGAGCCCAGGGTGGACAGCACCATGAAAAACCGGTCAATCAGCTTGTTCTGGCGCAGCGCGCACACCGAGCCGAACAGGATTCCGGCAAACACCACCACCAGGGAGGCGTAGATGCCGATGGTCAGCGAAAAGGGGAAGCCGTCGGCTATGACCTTGTTGACAGTCAGGCCGGCCTTGGTGTAGGAGACGCCGAAATCCCCCCGGAGGAAGTTGCCCAGATAGATGATGTACTGCTTCCACAGCGGCTGGTCCAGGCCGTACTTGGCCATCATGGCCGCCTCAATTTCGGGATTGGGCATCTTCTCCGCGGCAAAGGGGTTGCCGGGGATCGCTTTCATCAGAAAGAATGTGATCGTGATGATAAAAAAGATGGTGACCAATGCGGATAAAATTCGTTTCAGCACATACTTGAGCATACAAACTCCTTTCTGAACAGACAATGCCTCCCCGGTCTGTCCCGGCCTGATAGAGAATACAGTGCTTTAATGTGTTACAGAATATTATAAATCAAAATTGTCTTGAGAATATCGACAGTTTATGTGAAAAATCACATATTTTTGCGTTCCATTTCGGTCTGCATCAGGTCGGGATGGGGCGTAACATGCCAGATATGGACATCCCGGTAGTGCTCCAGCAGCAGGAAGTACCAGTTGCTGTCGAACAGCAGCAGCCCCGCGAGGGCGAGTGAGGCCAGCCCGGCGGCCCCACCGGACAGGCCGGGAAGCAGCGCCGTCCCCTTCCAGATGTCCCACACCGCCGCCGCCCCCACCAGGCCGAGGCAGAGCAGGCCACACCGCCGTCCCTCCGGCCGGGCCAAGGCGCGCACCGCACGGCCCAGCCAGAGCAGGCCAAACAGGCACAGGAAAGCCCACAGGCAGGTCTGTGGCCAGCGGTTGTCCTCAGGGACCAGCCGGGCGCACAGAAACAGGAGCCCCAGCGCCAACTGCACCGTAAGCTGCAGCAGCCCGCGCAGCTCCTCGTAGAAGGCGGCCTGGGCCGGATGGGCAAAGGATGGCCCCTCCTCCCGGGCAGACAGGGTGCGGAGTAGCGCCCCGCCGCAGCCTGCCGCTCCCCCGGCCTGGAGGGCGGCCGCCAGCCCCGCCCCGGACAGGGAGAACAGGAAGCGGCTCCGGTCAAAGGCATCCAGCAGCACCAGCTTGACGGCGGGGATCAGGTTGGGCAGATTGCCGAGCAGGGCCGCCGCCAGCAGGAGCAGAAAGAGCAGGGAGAGCACCGTCTCGCCTCGCTCCCCCACAAGCCGGCAGAGCAGCCACAGGGCCAGCAGAACCACCAGCCAGGGCAGGAGCCCCGCGCCTCTCGCCGGGGCGGAAGGACTGGCCAATATCCGGAACAGCAGAGGCAGCATGCCGCACAGCGCCAGTGTCTGAAGCCAGCGGAGCAGACGGCCCAGTCCCGGCCTTGCGCGGGCCCTTTTGCGGCACAGCATTCCCTCCAGCAGGGCGGACAGCTCGACCCGCCCGCCGCAGCCAGGCTGGTAGTAGCGCCACAGCCCGGCCAGCGCCCCCAGCGGGTGCAGCCAGAGCAGGGAGAACACCAGATACCAGAACAGGGCTCCCGCCCCTCCCAGGCAGAGCGCCGCCATTGTCAGTATCCAGGCCATGGCGCCGCTGTCGCCGGGGAGCCCCGCCAGAAGGGCGCGCACGATGGCGCGGCGCTGCCCCTGGGCACACTCCTCCCCGAGAAAGCTCCACAGGGAATGCCGGTACGGTACCTCAGCAAAGATCCGCCGGTATCCGGCCCAGAAAAAAAGCCCCAGGCAGGCGGTAAAAAAGAGATAAAATGGGTTTTGCAGCATCCGCGTCCCTCCCAGTGGCGGCTGCGGCCGCCGTCCCGGCCGCAACCGGCAAAAATCTATTTTCTGAATCATAACACACTTCCCCCTGCTTCTTCAATCTGGATCGCGCGTCCCCTGCCCCGGCTGTGGGCGGCCACACGGGCCGCCCCTCCCTTTCCGGGGTTCCGTTTCCGGCGGGCTATCTTGCGGCGCTTGGACGTAGGGGCGGGGCTTGTCCCCGCCCGCGGGCGGCCACAAGGGCCGCCCCTACTTCCGGGGTTCCGCTTCCGGAGGGCTATCTTGCGGCGCTTGGACGTAGGGGCGGGTGCCCACACCCGCCCGCAGGCCGTTCGGCAGGACAAGGCCCCCGCGTCCGGCGGTACGCCGTGCGCGGGGGTGCTTTTATCTCCAGAGGAGGTAATCAGAATGGCAAATTATACACAGCACTATCACCTGCACCAGTGGGAGCCGGAGGACAGCTTCCTCCGCACCGACTTCAACGGAGAT
>ENA-UONQ01002500-UONQ01002500.1-human-gut-metagenome-genome-assembly--contig:-CS26-NODE-2500-length-12378-cov-4.258135_pt1 | contig 12378 bp, 17 predicted proteins | sample MGYA00242460_ERZ724007 | MGnify/ENA metagenome assembly ERZ724007
CAAACAACCAAACACCACAAGAAACACAGGTATGCCCTTCGGAGGCTTTTTAGGTCCTCCCTCGGAAACGGCAGATCTGACTAGAATACTGCGCCGCCGCTTAGCTTTTGTCAGTATAGCACAGCCCATGAAAATATGCAACCATTTCTGTATATACAATGTAAATATACACGCGCTCCGCGGCCTTCATTTTACGTCTTATTAACGGATATTGCAGAGTTTCCATCATCGCTTACCAAACAGAAATCCGGCCGCGAAATGCTCCGCAGCCGGTCTGTTTATTTTTTCCGCTCCGTCATGGCGTCCGCCAGCGTACAGAGAAACTCCGTGCTCCCCTGCCATTTGCAGGCTCTTAAGGCTTCCTTTGCCCTTTCCGTATAGGCCAACACCCGGCGTTCGCATTCCTCCAAGCCCAGCAGGGTCACATAGGTAGACTTCCGGTTGGAGGCATCAGAGCCGATTGGCTTTCCAAATTCCTCCGCGCTGCCAATCACATCCAGCATATCGTCCCGAATCTGAAATGCCAGCCCCACATTGGTGGCGTATACCCGTGCCGCCTCGAAGCAGCGTTCCTCCACCACCCGGTGGCCGGAGGATGCCGCAACGCCCATCATGCACGCGGCCCGCAGCAGCGCGCCGGTCTTTTTATTGTTGATGACGGTCAGCTCCTCCGCAGTGTGGAGGACCTTTCCATCTCCAATGGTATCAAAATACTGTCCGCCGCACATTCCCTGTTCACCGGCTGCCTCCGCCAAAATTTTGGCCGCCACAGCCGGAGCAAAGCTCCCCTTCTCCTGCCATGGACCTTCAGCGGAAAGAACCGTTTGAAAAGCGGCCGCCTGAAGAGCATCGCCCGCCAGAGTCGCCACACACTCGCCGTAGACCTTATGATTGGTGGGTCTGCCCCGGCGGAGATCGTCATTATCCATGCAGGGCAGATCATCGTGAATCAGCGAATAGGTGTGCAGCATTTCCACACCGCAGCCGTAATCCAACGCTTCCTCCATGGCGCCGCCGGCGGCCTCGCAGAATTTCATAGCCAAAATCGGCCGTATCCGCTTGCCTCCGGCCAAAAGACTATACCGCATGGCCGCCTGAAGACCGTCGCCGGGGAAAAATTCCGCAAGCCGCTTTTCCACCAGCGCCTTCGCAGCGGAAAGCTCCTTTTCAAAATCCGTCATACGTCAGTCCTCCGTGCTCTCAAACGGCAGCTCCACAGGCGCACTGTCAGGCCCCTTCATCAGCTTTACTACCTGCTGCTCCGCCTTGTCCAATTCTGCGGTACAGGCGTTTGCCAGCTTCGTTCCCTCTTCAAAAAGGCTCAAGGATGCCGCCAATGCGGCATCGCCCTTTTCCAGAAGCGCTACAATCTCCTCCAAACGGGCCAGCTTTTCCTCAAAGCTCATTTTTTTTACAGCCATCGTCTTCCTCCTCTATGGTGTTGACCACGGCGGTAAAGCCGCCGCTTCCTAAAGTCACATGAACATATTAACCCCGGCTCAGCTCCGCGCTGCGCCGCAGCACCTCCCCCGCCTCATTGCGGGCCACGGCATAGCCGCGGCTCAAAACCTTCAAGGGACTCATAGCATCCAGTGAAGCCGCAGCGGCTGTAAAGGCTTGCCGCTTCCTTCCGATTGCGGCCCCGGTCAGGTCCCCCAAGCGCTGTTGAAGGTGCGCCAGCTCCATCCGCCTATCCTGTACATAAGCAAGGTGATCAGTTAAGACTCGCTTGCGCTTCAGCTCCTCCAAGCGCTCCCGCAGAGTGCGCAGTCGAACCGTTTCGCTGCCGGTCAGTCGGTTTTCCAAATCGCCGAGCTGCCGCAAAAGCGCTCCCTGATCCGGCACCGCGATCTCAGCGGCATTGGAGGGCGTAGACGCCCGGGCATCCGCCACGAAATCCGAAATTGTCACATCCGGTTCATGGCCCACCGCCGAAATCACCGGCGTTTCACAGGCATAGATAGCCCGTGCCACCCGTTCATCGTTAAAGGCCCACAGATCCTCCATGGAACCGCCGCCCCGACCGGTGATAATAACATCGCCGATTTTCCACTGGTCCGCATAGCGGATGGCCCCCGCGATCTCCGCCGGCGCTTCCGCCCCTTGGACCCGCACCGGCAGCAAAATCACCTTTGCCAAGGGATAGCGCCGCCGCAGGATTCGAATCATGTCATGAACCGCCGCTCCGGCGGCGGAGGTCACAACGGCGATTCTATTTGGAAATTTCGGCAGAGGCTTTTTATGCTCGGAATCGAACAGCCCCTCCCGGTACAGCTTTTCCTTCAGCTGCTCAAAGGCCACGGAAAGATCGCCTGCTCCCTCCGGGGTCAGGGATTCGCAGTATAGCTGATAGGCACCGTCCCTTGGAAATACACTGACACGGCCGACCGCCAGAACCTTCATGCCGTTTTCCGGGCGGAAGCGCAGGCGCATGGCCTGTCCCTTAAACATCACACAGCGAATTGCGCCCGTCTGGTCCTTCAAGGAAAAATAGTGATGTCCCGACGGATACATTTTATAGTTGGATATTTCGCCCCGAACGCAGATACCGGAGAGCATGGGCTCCTGATCCAGCAGGAGCTTCACCAGCTCATTGACCTCTGTGACGGTGAAAATATGTCGTTCCATTGCTCACTCCTTATCCAGCCATCGGCCAAGGCAGGCCGAAGTCCCTGCTTCTACGCGCCGTGAAAGCTCATCCATGTGGAGCAGGCGGAATATCCACACGCGAAGCACATCCATCAAAGAACAGATCCCGTAGATGCCCAGCGCCGCGCCCAATACCAAAAGCAGCATAACCGGCGGTGTTTTGGCCGCCAGCACCGAAAATCGGTCCGCCATTCCATATTCCCAAATCAGAGGATGCGCGTGGATAAGATATACGCTGAAGGCCAGCGGTGCTACCCCTTTAATGAGCTTTTCAAAGCAGGGCGGAATCGAAAGCTGTGCAAAGCACAGCACCAGCGCGGCCGCCGCCAGCAAAATCGTCGGCGAGGTATAGCTGGTCAGCAGCACCTTATCACAGGTGCCGCGCTCCGCAGCTATCCAGACCCGGTCTGCCGCCCAATGCACGCTCCACGTGAGTACGGCGCATATTGCATAGACCGCCGCCCACCCTCCGGAGCCGCGCTTTTTGCCCAGACAGGACAGCCGTAGACAGCCTCCCAAGAGATATAAGCAGCTCAGCCACAGGACACTGTAGCCGTTATCCGTGAGGAAAACATCCCTTTGCCGCAGCGTTGGCAAAACAGAAAACACGAGAACGATGAAAAGCGCAAGAACCCTTCTCTGCCGCTCCGAAAGCCTGTCCAACAGCAGATTGAAAAACGGGATGAACAGACACATCCCGAAATAGGCGGTCACATACCAATATTGCCGGAACAGCACCGGGAAAAATGCGCGGAGCACCCGGTCCCCATCGACACTGCCGGGCAGAAAAGCGGCAAATACCGCCGTAATGCTAACCGTATAAAAAGTGACCCGCAGCCACAGCGCAATGGCTCCGCTGTACCGAAAACGATGCTGAACGCCAACGTAGCCGGAGATCAGACCATAGCAATTAACAGCGCAGTAAGCCCCCGCCTCCAGCAGTTTTGCAGCTTCATAGCCTGCCGACAGAGGCGCCGCAGCGGACAATACGCCGCCCTTATTCAAGATGTGCAGGATGATGACCATCCACATGGCCAGCATCCGCAGCAGGTCGATTCCGTAATTGCGCCGTTCCATCATCCGCTCCTGTCAGGTAAAATCAAAACGGCAGAGCATACGGCAGCTTTTGCCGTATCCGCTCTGCCGTTTGTGCGCCGCTTGTCACTGTGAAATTTCCTCACGCGCAAAAGTACCCAGAATACCGTTCATAAACTTAACAGTCTCCGGCGTTTCATATTTTTTGGCGATCTCCACCGCTTCATTGATAGCCGCACCCGTGGGAATATCCTCCATGTATAAAATCTCATACATGGCGACCCGCATGATTGCCGAGGCTACCAGCGGAATACGGGAAAACTTCCATCCCTTTGCATACTTGGAGATATATCCGTCCAACTCCGCAGAATGCTCGTCAACGCCCTTTACCAAGCGCGTGATATACGCCGCCTGCTTGGCGTTGGGCGCATCGGCATACAGCGAATCCTCACCGGCCAGCTCCGCGAAAGCCTCCGGCGTCAGACGCTCCTTCAAAAGCTCATCAACGGTCTTGTCTGTAAAGCTCAGTTCATAGGAAAGATGGGCGGCGATCTCCCGCGCGGTATTCCGTGTCATAACGTTTCTCGTCCTTTTCTCTTGTAATGGGTTTACGCCAGTGTCACACCGCCGACATGGATATTTACCGTTTCGACTGTGCAGCCGGTCATGGCGCTGACTGCGGAGGCCACCGCCTTCTGCGCGTTTTCAGCAACCTCCGGGATGGCGTGGCCGTAGGCCACTGTCAGATATAGGTCCAGTGCCAGTCCGGTCTCCGTCATTTCGATCTTAACGCCCTTGGCGTTTTTCTGTGCACCCTTTTTATTGGTCACAAGATCGGCAACGCTGGAGCCGAGGGTCCCCATTGTGCCGGAAACGCCCTCCACCTCACGGACAGCCCCCACGGCAATAGCCGCGATGACCTCCTCAGAGATGTGGATGCTTCCCTTTTCGTCGGAAAGTGTCATATAACCTTTATTTTCAGCCATTGTAGTTCTCCTTTTGGCACGCGGCAGTGAGCCGCAGTCAATACTTGATTATCTAATGTGCTATTTTAGCATGGATTTTTGGAAAATACAACAGCTAATTTGCGGCCATGATTCGAATTGCGTTGGCGGCATAGCCTGTTTCGGTCATGGCGATATCCGTAATTTTCGCAACATCCGTGGCGTTCAGCTCCCCATCCTTTGTAGAGACCACAATGCTCAGAGAATCGTCTCCCATAAACGCAACGCAGTCCTGATACCCCTTTGCCGTGACCAGATTTTCAATCTGTGCCTCCTTCAGCGTGTAAGAGGCCAAAACCTGAATGCTTTCGGAGGCTTGGTTTGCCACTGACTGATCGGCGTCCTCCTGCTTGGCAGCGTCCTCCAGCAGAGAGATAGCGCTGTCCCGGGCCTGCTGACGGGTCAGCCGCGCGGAGGCGAAATAATCATCCCCCTCATAAACCGTGCTCTCTGCAAGGGTTCCTTCCTCCTGCCCCGAGACCAGCGCGGCTTCGCCCAGAATTTTAGTACCGGCCTCCTCCGCCTTCTGCACTGCCTCCTCCGAGGAATATTTCCAGTTCAGTCCAACTGCCGCGCAAACCAGCACCGCCATAGTCCCCACCACGATATTCCGCTTGATGTTTCCACGCATAGAGCCTTTCCTCCTCCATATAATTACGGACATTTTGCCACGGTGATGCGGTCGCTGCTCAGGCCGGTCAAGACGGACACCGCCTCTGTGACCGCCAGCCTGACATCTGCCCGGTCGCCCCCCTGACAGACCACCAGCGCCCCCCGGTACGTGGGGTACAGAATCCTCGTCACAATGGGGGCCTCCTGATCGTTCAGGTCCAGAAGCACCGTTTCCGATGTTCTGGAATAGTCCTCCGGCGCTGCCGTGCTGCCGCTGTAGCGGAGCTCCGAGTTCTGCGCCAACTGCCGTTCCCCATTGCTGTCCGCCGTCAGCAGCACCCGCACGGTACCGACGCCTTGAATCTGCCCCAGAATACTCTCCAGCTCCGTCTGAAGCTCCTGCGCTGAAATCATATCCATCTGCTGCGCGGTTTGGCCAGTCTGCGCCGTATGCTCTGTTCCACCGGGCCATAACAGCAGCCCTGCGCCCACCAGCAGAATCAAGATCGCATATTTGTATCGGTCCCATAGCTTTTGCACTCCTTTAATTTTCATCAAGCCACACCTGTCTTTCCACGGGTATCCCCAATTCGGCCTCTATCCAGCGGGACAGCTCCCGAGACGGTGTACCGGTAAGCTCCGCAGATACAGGTACCGGCACACCCTCGCTGTTTTCCTCTGTCCCGACCTTGATACGGACAGTCAGCCCCATACGCGCCGCCTTGTCCAATATATATGCCTCCGTTTCACTTTCTATGAGCGTTCCCAGCTCCTTTTTCCGTTCCTCCTCAAGCTTTGTCCGATAGGTCTCTACCTGCTTTTCGTATTCAGCAAGGCCCATGTGAACATCGTCCGGCAGCGCTGCCTTTCGAACCGGCTGCAGCAGTACCAGTAAAAGCAGCAGCCCGCCGATAAAGGATGCTGTGTCCCGCAGTGTTCCCTTTGGCGTGATGTACTGCACAATGGACAGCAGCAGCGATACCGCCGCAACTGCTGTCAGCCATGTCCGCACCGCCGCGATCATGCGGTCACCGCGGCCACGGAGGCCAATATGGAGATCAGCAGAACTAACGCGCAGCTCCCTACCATTCCAAGCAGTAATCCGAACGCACTGCCAAGGCCGCCAATAAGCCCGCAGAGCTCCGAATCTCCGATTGCCGCCGCGAAAAAGTCGGTCAGCTTGTACAAAAGATACTGAATGCCGATTCGCAAAAACGGAACCACGCACAGCGCCAGAACGCCCAGCAAGCCGAAAACACCCAGCGTCCCCTTCAGAAGTCCGGCTCCCACCAGCACTGTTTCCGATGCCTCCGCAATGATTCCCCCCACCACCGGCACCACACCGGAAATTGCTGTTTTTGCAAGACGCACACGGACGCTGTCCGCTGTTCCCGCGAAAATACCGCTGACAGTGAGATACAGCGTAAACGCCAGCAGCAGCCCTGTCAGCAGCTTGGTGCAGATTGTCTTGATGGCCACCGCCACCGCCAACAGCCGCCGGTCACCCAAGCTGCTCCCGGCAGCCAGCGTCCCAACAAACAGGTATACCAAGGGCATCAGCAACCCGCAGATCAGCTCCAGCAGCAGGTCCGCAAAAAAAACTGTGGCCACCTGCCGCACCGTCGCCCCGGCGGCACCGCCCGCCACTGCAGAAGCCGCCGCCAAGGCCGGCAGCAGTGCCTTTGAAAAGGTGCTCATCTGCTCCATAACCGCCGTACCGGCCCCCATCAGCGTGTCCAACTGGCCGATGGTCAAAAGTGTGACCGTCAAAACTCCCGCCATGGAGAGAAAGCGGCTCGTATCGCCGGTTCCCTTCTGGACGCCGCCCACCAGTCCGCACAGCACAGTCGCCAACAGCACCGAAGCGGCGCCGCGAAGCTGACCCTTTAAAATTGAACCGGCATTTTTCGCAAGATGCTCCCAAATCGCGCCGAGTCCCTCCGCAAGGCTGTCCGGCCCCCAATCCTTAACCTGACTTAATATCCGATTCGTTTCGTGGGGAAGCGCGTCCGCGACCACAGAAAGCTCATTGTCTGCCCGGACATTGACTGTTAAAAAAAGCAGTGCAGCACATAGGAGGCCGCAAAATTTCAGATAGTTCACCAAATCAACTCCGTCAGTAAATCCAAAACCGCGCTCAGCAGCGGCAGCGCCGTTACCAGCGCGCAAATAGCCCCGGCGAATTCCAGCACGGAGGCAAGCGCATTCTGTCCCGCGTCCTTACAAAGATTGCCGCCGATTCGAACGATCAGTGCAATGCCGATGGTCTTATAGAGCGGCAGAAACAGCGTATCCGATACGCCACTGTACCCGGTAAGCCGCTTTAAAAAATCAAAAAGCTCCCTCACCGGCGCGGCTAACTGCATCAGCACGGTCACGGCGGCGGCCAGCGCCAGCAGCAGTGCGATCTCCGGATTACTTTTGCGAAGAAGCAGTCCTGTCAGCGCGGCGATTACACATAGGACCAGTGCCCTTGTTATCTGCTCCATCTCAAAGGTCAAACAGGGTCTTGATCATCTGGAACAGTCCGCTGATCTCCTGCACCAAAATCATCATGACTACCACAAGCCCTGCCAGCGTGGTCATCATCGCCTGTTCCTCCCGGCCGGAGCGAATCAGCAGTTGGTTCAGCACGGCCACCAAAATCCCCACGGCGGCTATTTTAAAAATCAGATCAACATCCATCGTACATTCCTCAAATCAACAAAATCACGAGCAGTGCGCTGGTGGAAAAGCAAAGTGCGGTCATGAGCTTTTCCTCTGCCGCGCTTTCCTTTTCAAATTTTTTCAGGCTGGATTGCAGTTTTTCACAAGCAAGTGTAATTGCTTTACAAATGCCGATTTCATCGCCTGTCCACGCCTCTGCCAGATGGAAAAGCGCTTGCTTGTCCCCCTCCGGCAGCGGCAGGTCCTCCGCCGCCTGTCTCCACGCTGTCAGGCAGGGCGTTCCCGCCCGGAGCGACCTTGCCGCCGCTAAAAACAACGCGGCGTTTTTAGGCTCTCTGCCTTCCGCAAGGCGCATCAGCAGCGTCGGCAGCGGCGTCCGCTCCAGTCTGATGGCCGTTTCCATTTCCGCAAGGGCCGCTGTCAGGTCCGATAAAATTCGTCCGCGCTCCTGCCGCTCCCGGCGCCGCAGATACCAGACACAGCCCCCCGCCGCAAAAACAAAGATGCTCCCCACAAGCCTTATCATGGCAGATTCTCCACTGCATAGGCCCAGCCGGCGCTTCCCCGCCGAATCAAAACGGCTTGACGGAATACCCGTCCCTCCAGCAGTGCGCGGTACAGCGGCTTTGCCTGCAATTCCTCCACGCTGCCCGCATGGATGGTGGCCAGCAGCCCGACACCGCAGCCCGCTGCCTGCGCGATGGCCTGAAGATCCTCCTGGACTGTGAGCTCATCCAGCGCGATGACCTGAGGGTTCATAGCGCGGAGCACCATGGGAATTGCGGCGGCCTTCGGACAGCCGTTCAGGATGTCGGTCCGCGGCCCTACATCCATCTGCGGCTGCCCCCGATACATCACCGCGATCTCGTCCCGCTCATCGATCAGCGCGATTCGCTGCGGCGGGACCTGTTCGCCCCGGGACATCAGCCGCACCAAATCCCGCAGCAGCGTTGTCTTTCCGCCGCCGGGGGGCGAGAGCAGCAGCGTGCTTGCAAAATGCTCTCCCCGGAAAAGCCGGGGCACCACCGCCGCGCCGATGCCCTTTTGCTCCCGGGAAATGCGAATCACCGCAGAGGATATCTGCTTGAGATTTGTGACCTGTCCGTCCTTCATGACCGCCGCGCCGCACAGCCCCACCCGGAAGCCGCCGCGTACCGGCAAAAAGCCCTGCCGCAGCGTTTCAATGGAGGCGTAACGCGAAAACTCCGCCGCGATGTCACAAAGCGTTTCCAACTCCTCCACCGTCACGATGATCTCCAAGGATTGCTCACCGGCGGGCAGCAGCACCGACATACAGCGCCCTGCCCGTAGGCGGAACTCCTCCGCGTGCTCCTTGACCTCCTCCGGTTGCTCCATTGCGATTCGCCGCCGGCTGGGCAAAATGGCCGCCGCCAATTCGTAGCGCAGCGCATTTCCATGTTTCTCCACGGGACTTCCCTCCTTTTGTTGTTAGTCCACTGTATGACGGCTCGTCCGCAGATATGCAGTAAAAAGGGAGACTTGCTGCAAGTCTCCCTCTTTGCCTATTTATGACAGCAGGCGCAGAAATTCTTTGCCTCCTCGTAATTCTCCGGCAAGGACACAGTATTGGGCGGGAAAAATTCGCCCACAGGGAACGAGATGTTGCGGAACAGGCTGCACGGATCATCCGTATTCCCGCAGGAGCACTCCTTCTCCGGCATACAATAATCATACACCGGCACAAGAAGCTGAGAATCCCGTTCCAGCCGCACAATGGAGAACTGCCCCAGTGTGATATAGATGCGGCGCCCGTCATCGCCGCCGCAAAGCTCACCGCCAAAGCACTGGCTGATGGCCGGCGGCACATCTCAAAGATCACAGTCTCACTCTCTGCGGCAGCAGCCGCTCTCCACGATTCTGGCGTCCAGAACGATTGGGTCGACAGCCTCCACAACGGCCTCGGGAAGATTCGAGCGGCGCAGCAGCGGAATATCCGGTTCGCCGGAACGGAATTTGGAGGAGAAAATTTTCGCGCTGCCCTCGCTGCCAAACAGGATGGCGCGCTTATCAAAGACGCACAGGCCCTCCACTGTCACCGGAGCTGGACAACTGGTATACGCCTGCAGCGTCACGGCATAGAAGAACCGCATATCCACAGTGTAAAAGCCCCGGTTGAAATTGACCGGCTCCACATCCACATAGACGTACAGCAGATCGGCGGAGCCGCCCTTAACGGAGAGCGCCCGGTTGATAACGTCTACGTATTGGAGCTTGGGATAAAAGCGCAGGTCCTCAATGCAGTCCTTATCCCGGCAGGAATCGTAGATCTTGCGTGTATGGATGCAAACCGCTTCCCGAATGCTGCCAGTCCCCTCCACAGGGCCGGGCATAACTTTCTCAGGCATTGTGATACCTCCTAAACGATGTAGCTGAAAGAATCGCTTCCCTCAGTCCAATCTATGCACCCGGTAGCCGAAGGTGAAAATAAAGGCAGCCAGAGGAAAAACTCTCTGGCCGCCTTTTCTATTCTTTTTCAGAAAAGCTCTACGCTGCTGCTGTGCGGATTGATGAGGCATACATAGCTGCGGCCGCGCCCCAAGGCCAGCGGCGAACCGTCCGGCAGGCTGTAAACGAACGGACTGTTCCGATCCTTTCGGCTCCAATGGATTTCCTCGCTCTGCCCGCCGCGGTACAGCGTTCCGCTACCCTCGCCGGTGGTGCGGACCTTTTGACGTCCCTCCTTATCTCCCGAAATCGTGGAAATATCGGTCTCTAAAAACAGTACATTCACGGCGACTACCTGCTCGCCTGTATTTCCATCGATATACGGTGCCTGATACTGGCTCACCAGATATTCTCCTCTGTCCGCGTCATAGTCAAACAGGCCCGTTTTATAGCCGGTGTAATTCAGCTTGATGTGTTCCGCCGCCGTGCCGCCGGTCAACGGCTCATCGGTAAACGCCTGTGTATGCGAATAGCCCTCTCTATGGGTCTGCGAATATTTACTATCATCCCAAAAGCTCTGAATCCGTTCCCCGGAGGTCAAAAGACTGTGTTCATAGCCCTTCGTTTTGCGGCGCTCGACGTCCCGCCAGAACACGGCGTCATGACTGGCCCCACCATTGACCCCGTCAATATGCTCCACCTTCCACGATTTCAAATCCGCATACGCCTCCGGGCTGCCGCCGGCGTGAACGTAGAGCGCGTCATGACCCAGTGCCAACTCGATATAATAGGGACGGGCAGAACGGATGCTGCCGATGCTGCCGACATCTTCCAAGGACTGATAAACCGCCAGCATTCTGGTAATGCCGCCCTCGGCGGGCACCTCATAGATGATGTCCGCCTGTGAATTTCCAAGCTGCGGCTGCGCCTTTTTCAAATTATTCAGCATCACCGCCACAGGACGCCTCTGCTCATATTCCGGCTCGATGGGCAGCCCGGTCAGTGGATTGGTTCCCGTGGGAACATCGGGAAGCGGCTCCACCTCCGGCTCTGCCGCAGGCTCCTCTATCACCGGCGGGGTCTCCGGTTTCTCCGCAGGCGTCGGAGCGGATTTTTTTCCGCATCCGGTTGTCAAAAGCAGCAAAAGTGCCAGCAGGAATGCCGATTTTCTTTTTCTCAATTCCTTCACCCACCCAATAATGTCTTGATAAAAATTATACTATCAATCCATGCCTGCCTCCGTCAAGAGAAATTTAGACAAACGGCGATGCAAAGCGTCAATTTTCATCTGTACTTTCCACGCAGACTGCGGTATACTAAATAATAATGTATCAACAACAAAAGGAGATTTACTATGGCCCCAAAGGGATTCATTCAAGATAAGCTGGAAATCAAGTTTCTGATTTTGTACCTTGCGGCCAGAGTCATCGAACCGGTCCCCTTTGACACCATGCTGGACCTGACGCTCTGTGATGACGCCATTGATTACTTCGATTTTTCTGACTGCCTCGCCGATCTGGTACGAACGGAAAATTTGACCGTTGATGAAAAAAGCGGCTTCTATTCCATCACGGAAAAGGGCCGCCGCAACAGCGAGATCTGCGAGACCAGCCTCCCCTACTCCATCCGGCTTCGGTGTGATAAAAACCTGACCCGGTGCAACCGTGCCCTGCGGCGGAAAAATCAAGTAAAAAGCGCCACGGAGCCGCGCCCCAACGGGACCTATACCGTTTCCCTCTCTCTTGATGACGATATGGGAAACATCATGGACCTAAAGCTCATGGTCCCCAGAGAGGATATGGGAAAGCTGCTGGCCGCGCGCTTTCGGAGGGCGCCGGAAAAGCTGTACAGCCAGATCATTGACCTTTTACTGAACGCGCCGGACTCCGACAACGAGGAACAATCAAACTGAAAAACAAATATAAAAGAGACCGCCTGAACAGGCGGTCCGAGACTGTCGATAAAGTGGTAAATCCTCCGCAACGGTAAGGAAGGGTGTGCGCGG
>ENA-UONQ01002505-UONQ01002505.1-human-gut-metagenome-genome-assembly--contig:-CS26-NODE-2505-length-12356-cov-9.612633_pt1 | contig 12356 bp, 17 predicted proteins | sample MGYA00242460_ERZ724007 | MGnify/ENA metagenome assembly ERZ724007
TAAAGTTTTACAACAGTATCTTGTGTTATCCTTGCTGTATCAGCCAAAGTATATGCGGCGCTTGATGCACCTTCCCACGGCTGAATATACATAATATTTGTTACCTTTTTAATTGACCACACACTCTTATATGCGGTCCCGACTAAAACAAGACCCGATGCAGGGTAGTCGATTAATTCAGAAAACAAATCTTTAAGTTGCGAAATTGTGATATATTTACCTGCGACGTCAGATACTACTTGAAATGAAATAGCATATGCTCCGTCTGTTTTCATACAAATATTATGTTGGTACTTTTGGCTTGAAATATTTTGTACTATAAAAACTTGAAATCTAACAGTACTACCTGCGATCTCGGTACACATACCTGTCCACGCTACAACAGAATTATCAACGGATTGTCTTGTTATGAAAAAACATTTTTCACGAATGTGAGGTGTTCTATTGAAATTTGCCGTTGAAAAGTTGAAATAATTTCCTGTCGATGCGTTTCCAGTTAATCCCATGCTAATAAATAGCAAAGGGCTTTCTTTTACCTCGTGAAATTCCCCGCTTTCCATCGCGCCAGCGGCTTCCCATTTCGCAACACCAGTGTAGGTAACTTCTGCCCCGTCCATAGAAACATCGGTACTTGTCGGTTTTTCCAAACTCATAGAGTTCGGCAGACTTGTAGGCACATCGAAAGTACCCGCTGTCCAATCGGTACCATCGGTGTATTTCCCCTTTAATTCAAACTTTGCCATGATTACACCTCAACTACTTGTACTGATGCGATGCCTTTTCCCGTAGCACCCGGCGAACCCGCTGCACCTGTCGCACCTTTAATTGATGTTCTATATCCTGTCGATACGCTATTTCCTTGTATAGAAGTAACTTGACATACTTTTCCGTTTGCGTTCACGAGAAAATCATCTACCTTTATCCCCGAAGGCATTATATTTGATAGAAGAGTTGAAATAGGTGTAGTCCCCGTCGTAGTATCCGTGGTGTAATAGAACCCTACACCGTCCTTACCGCTTGTACCATTGGTGCCGTCTGAAACTGTAAACGTACCCGCGGTATAATCCGTACCATCTGTGTATTTACCTTTTATTTCATAAGTTCTTGTAGCCATTTATTATACCTCTATAATTTGTACTGATTGAACGCCGCGTCCGTCTTTCCCTGGAACACCGGGCACGCCGCTTACATAGATTTCCCATACGCTTGTATCTGTAGGAGGAACGCCTGTAGTATCGGTTTCCCCTACGTGTACATAGCCTTGCCCGTCTTCGGAATATACAACAGCGTCGTTTTTGCTGTATACTGTTGCGCTATCGTATATTCCTTTATAGTTTAACCCTCCGAGCAATAACGCCTGTTTCAGCATCAATTCCATGCGGTACAGCAGTTCCGCGACGGTTTTAGGCTCATGTTCCGATGCTGAATAGGTCTTGTCATTTATTGTAGCCATCTAGATATCTCCTATAGAAATTTTGTATCGTAACGGTATTTATGAATATGGGATTGAAACTATCCACGAATTTATAAATAATGTTACGGTTCCGCTCCGAGTACGCGAGCCATTTTTCGAACGGATTCCCCGTTTTGGTCGAGTTAAACGTACGTTCCCTTGAACCTAAACTTGTTCCTGTGCCCTCGGAAGTATTCATATTCCTCGAGGTAAGCCCTGCGTCAGTATCCTTGTTGTACTGGTTCGGTACGTTCGTAAACTTGCTGTCCCCGCTCGCGTTCGTCGTTGAAGTAGATGTTGCGCTCGTGTTTTCGGTATAATCTTCGGATTGGTCTTGGAACGTCATTTTCTGCGCGTTCTCTACGTTTTGTTTCATGATATAGAACCCACGATTCCATATGTTCGTAAAATACTGCTGAAACTCTTCAATGGTTTCGAACGCCATTTCGCGGAACGCATACTCGTTCATGATGAGCGTTTCGATATCTGAAGTACCCCAGTTTTCCCCGAGGTACTCCACGTTGATATCGCCCGAGCACATATCGAATACACCTTGATGCGGTTCACGGGGAGAAGTAATCCCGCCGATAATCAAATCAATCTCTTTCAGCGTCAGCGTCAAATTCGCCATCTTTCTTCTCCTCCTTTTCATTGAACCCGTTCAAGTTTACCTTTATGTTCACGCCGCCCCAATCTTCCGGCCATAGCCGTTTCGCCTGTTCCAAAGCATCGGTACGGTTTTTTAGGCGTTTGGTTATATTCATGTTGTATTGGTCTGCCGTGACTTCGATTTCGGAAGTTATCTGCCGTTCTTTCTTTTCGTTTTGGTTATGTGCTATGCCGAGGAACTCGAACATTTCGTTTTTGTAGTTCTTGATTTCCTCGGATAATTCTTTCCCGAAATACTGCGCGTTGGTGCTCAGCGTCTTGAGATACGGCACGACCCGGGATACGAAAGCGTCCTCGTTATCCTCGGTCGCAAGCAGTAACTGTTTGATTTCCAAAGACAATGCGTTGGCGGTCTTGATAGTGTCCTCGTCGCTCGTGTCGACACCGAACAGCATCGGGAGTTTTATCCAGTTTCGGTTGACCTTTTTCGCTACTTCGCAGTCGGCTACCATCGCGGCGTACAGTTCTATCGCTTGAAATACCGTGAACGATGTGTTACCCGCCGTAAGCGTAGGAAAGAAGAAGTCGGAAACGATAACGCAGTCCTTATTGACTATCATGTCTTTGAAATACTGCGACCCGCCGAACGCCGCGTAAGGACGCACCACGCCGAACTCACCGTAGCAGTCCAGACCGTAAGAGCCGGTAAACGGTAACGCGAGGTATGTCTTTTTCCGTACCATATGCCCGTCAAGATTTTGGAACGAGTAATAATACGGGAATATCGCCACGCGTCCGCACCGTGCAATCATGCTTTCGATACGTTTACTGTCGAATCTTGTACCGCCTACGATTTCCTTTGGTTTAGGTAAGTTCTGCCAATCGAAAATTGATATAGCCGTTTCCTGGAAAGAGTTCATGTATAGCCGTTTCACATGATTGCGGAGTTTCGCCCTATCACTTTTCTCGACCTTTGCGCGCGCCGCCTGTGCGGTCAGTTTAAATATTTGCTCGCGCAGGATTTGGTTATCCTTTTGCGATTTATTATTGGCGGCCTCGAGTTGCATAAGCCTGTCGTTTAATTTTCCCATTTTACACCGCCTTTTCTGGATTTTCTATAGTAAAGTTTTTCATGTTGTTATAATCGTACCACACGCGCACACCTTTCGAAAACGTATCTTCTACTTGGCTACGTTCCATCTCATCGAGGAAAACCTCATCGGTGTTCAATACGGTATCGTCCGCGCGGTAGTAATCGAAAATAGTATGCTGTTGGAAACTGTCGGAAATATCAATCATGCTTTCGAAACCGTAAGCCTTGTGGTATGCTTTTATTTGATCTAAAAATACGTTTTCATATCTCATAAGCCTTACGTATTGTTTCGTTCTGATATATACTCCCAATGAAGAATTAAACGATACGTTATCGGGCGTATTCCGTATATCTTGTATTTGGAGTTCCTGTAGTTTCCTTTCTTTCGCTTGGTTGTTGTTCAGCGTCATATAATTTCCCATGGTATCGAGCGCAAAATTTCCCGCTTGTTTTATCGCGTTTAATCCCGCAAGTTGCGGTGCCGCCATGTTTTTATTTATACTTGCTGAAATATTTCCGCCTACTAATGTAGTCCCTATTCCTAATATAGTAGATGCTAAGCCTGTTGCCGTACGTATTCCAAGATTTCCCTGTTCCGTCTGTTGTTTTACTTTTAATCCTGTTATCTGCGCATTATAGTTAGAGCGGTACCATTCTGCGTACTGTTCTTTATAATCCATGAACGCAGTATCAGTTTGACCTTGGTTAAAGTTATTCGCCGTATATTGGTTCGCTTCGTCTACCCACGATACCGTGTATACGTATGGCGGGAGCAAAGACTGTTCAAAGTAAATCGGTGTCGCTTGGTTTATACGCCTTAAATCGAGTTCGATGGTTGAACTTCCCGCAAGAATATTCGCTTTTTTATAGGCGGGCACACTGTATTCGTCTATCGAAAGAGAGTTCAGCAAAACTTGCGTGGTATTCCCTTTTGTTACAGTGAGTGCTTTCACGCTTGTCGGCTGTGGTTTATCACCGCCCGTTGTCAACGGTTGTAGTTTAAATTCGTACCCATCGTTTACTTGATTTATAACAATTTTTGTCGGGTTTGAAGTACTGTTTATTGAAAATCCCGCAATACCTTTTGTACTTGTAGTAATCATTGACGAAATTATTTTGAACCCTGCTAAAAGGTTTGATGCGAACTCTTGAAAATGCGAGATATTAAAAATTTCAGTTTCAGTTCCGTCTGAATTTTGAAAATAAAATTGAGGTTGTTCTCTTCCCTGTATGATACTTTCGGTCTGTGTATCATAGATAAACGGTAGTATCACATTATAAAACGGATACATCAATCCATTTTCTGTATAAGTATCAAATTCAGAGTCCCAATATGTTTGAAATTTATCTACTAAACATGAGAATATCACAAATCCCAAAGCATATTTAGAATTTTTCAATAAAAGGTTGTTTTCCGATACAGTATTAAATAATTCTGTAGTTTCAATCTCTTTATACGTTCTTTTTTTCGCCGTCAGTTTATTGCTGTTATACGTACACATCGACGGATAGAACCTTGCGAATTTCAACTGCCAGAATATATTGGACACTAAATCCTCGTCGCAGACCATGCGGCATACAATATCGTTTACATACTCGAAATCCCGGATGAAATAATACCGCGTCACGCTCGGCTCGGTATCGTCGTTGTTCACGTAATACTTAAACCGCGCATAATTATATTTACGTTGATACTCGAGATAGTTCCCCTCCAACCTAAACGGGTCTGTAGGATTGAACGGTGCTTTTATGATTTCCGTTTGAACTCTTAAACTGTTGAGGGAGAGTTCACGGTTTTCTTGTGAACTCCCCACAAACAGATTTTCTTCGTCAATCGTAGTCATATAAAGTTTGATGTCTACAAACATATTTGACTACTCCTTTTTAATTTATTACGCGCCTGCGGCTACGTTGGAAACGCTGATGATACGGTCGGACTTGAAGTCATCTGTAATGACCAACGGAACATTTACATACGCGGGGCACATATCGAAACAGTAATCCTGGATTTCGTTGTAGTACGTGGTACGCGCGTTCAGAGGTTTTGAGATAGCGGATTTGAACCCGAGGCCGAACTTCACGGCGTTGAAGTCTACGATACGCCCGATGAGTTTACCGCCCGTAATAGTCGCTTTCGTCATGTTCATGGGGTCGAGGTTGGTATTCGCGGCAAGCGTCGTAGGATTGAGCGCGTCTACCTCGATGATACGGGAACGCTCTTCCTGCATACCGTAGTTATCGCTGTCCTCGGAACGGAACAGGAACGGTTTCAGATACTGCTTGTAGGTGAACTTCTGCGCGAAGTCAAACGCGAACTGCGTATCGATGATAAGCACGAAATCGCCCGTACCTCTCGTGGTGTTGAACTTAACTTTCTTGTACTGCATGTTCGATTCGGGGTATCTCTGCATTGCAAACACTTTATGCATGAACGCATTGAGGGACGCCGCATCGCTGAATTTCTGTACGTTGGCGTAGGTATCGTATTGATACTCTTCGCAGTTCAGAACGTTGTTTTCCATGGCATACTCAGCCGCGTTATTCTCGGACTGGAGCACCGCAAGTTTGCCCATGATAAAATCATCGAGCGAATTGTTTTTGAGCGCCATCAACACATCAGCCGCATCGTAGTCAATCATACGCTCCATTTTCGCGTTGATTTTATAGATAAACGAAAGCGGGTCTTTGCCGTAATCGAATGTTACGTAAGGGTTCGTAATGGTCTTAGGCGCATATTTCTTCCCGCCGTACAGATTATCCGCACCTTTATCTCGCGCCTGTACAAGGACTTCCTGGAACATACCGTTCAGACTCCCGCCGTTCATTGCGGCGTAGCCTTTTTCAAGCCCGCGCAAAGGGTTATCAAGTCTTGCAACTTCCACGCGCTGGGTCTGTACGTACGACATCAGTTTGTTGAAGATAGGCTCCAACGTGTTTACGATTACGTTCGCGTCTGCGGTATTGATGGCGGTGATTTCCTCATCGGTCACTCCCGCGGCTTTCAATACCTTTTCATTACTCATCAAATGCGACATTGTTTATACTCTCCTGTTTTTAAAATATTCGGCAACTTGTTTTGCCTCTTCCTCGTCTTTCTTTTTCTGCTCGTCCTCGGGCGTTACTTTCGCCTGTGCGCCGAGCAGTGCGTTCTGCTGTCTGAGCAGTAGTATTTCATCTTCCAACGCTTTTATTTTCGCGTCTTTCTCATCATCTGTTGCGGGGGGCTCCGGCTCTGAAGTGGCGGCAGGCTTGAACCCCTTATCCGCAAGCCGTGTAAGCAGTTCGTTAAATTCTTCGTCCGTCATTATTCATGCTCCACTTGGTCTTTACGCTGTTTCAGTTCCGCGAGCACACGTTCATACTCCGCAATCTGCGCATCCAATTGTTTCAATTCACCGTCTTTGCGGTTGAGTTTATCATAGCACGCCGCGCAAACGTCGAAATCGTTGTACTGTTTCGCTTCGGACACTTTTACTTGTGCACCGCACTTATCGCATAAAAATACTGCCATAGGTTCTAACTCCTTTTCTTTTTCTTTCTGCTTTTCTTTATTTATATTCATCACCTTTTCGGTGTTTTTGCTACGTGCTTCTTTGAACGCTTTCCGTAGTTGCGCTATCAACAACAGTATCCACGTTGCAAGGCAGGCGGCGTAGGTCGCTATTCTAAACCCGAAATCTAACCATTCACTCATTTCTTACTCCTTTTTGTCGGCAATATATTTACAAAGGTATCGAACACCTTCGCATTCTCGAACTCGATAAGCCCGCTTTCGAATATCTCCACGATAGCCGTTTCAAGGCTTTTCAGTATCAACCTGTTATCGGGGCGACATAACTTGATATCGAATACGTAAGTCGTGTAATTATTCCGCGTCGGTTCCGTGATATAATACTTGTTCCGCTCCAAAGACTTCCAAAATGTGACGCGACGCTCTCCGTCCGAGAGATTATACATAGCCTTGCGCTTATCTGGCTTACCCGTAATATATCTTACGTTGGTATTCACGTATGCGTTACCCGTCGAAAACATATCCTCTTCTTTCCCTCGTGTAATCATACCGACGATGCTCTCTTCTCGTGCAGCAAGCCACTTCGGGTTCGGCTTGATATGGCACCATACCGCAAGCGGCTTTATTGGATAACTCGGCTTATAAATCGTATAAGATTTTTTGATTCCGTAGGAAATATCGAGCGGCTGTTTGAAATTGAAATTTTCAAGAAATATATCGTACGGCTTTGTAATGTTGCCGCATAATATAACCATACAATTGCGACGAAATCGAAAAACTGTTTCCAAAAAGTGTAGAAATCCATGGTATCTTTTATCATCTGACATTTTCGGGGTAAGCGGGATAAACTCATCGAAGAACGCGGTAGTTGTCTTTTCAATGTTATTCTTGACGAACTCTTCCATTTCCTCGATCTGTTCCTCGAGTTCCTGTTCCCGCCTTGACTTTACGGCTCTCTGTCCTACGGGCGATACCGCACCGCGGAACTTCCCGTACGTGGAAAGAGCGACCGCATATCCTACAATGATACCGTCGATTATCACTTTATTTCCCATGGTCGTGTATTGGTGACCTTTGTACTTTTTATCGTCCAATAGATAACTGTCCCAAAACGCGCCCGCGAGCATATTATCCACTTCTTCTTGCGTTTCGCGCACGAGTACGAAGTACTCGCCTTTCTTGAAATACTTATTCAAGATATGCTCATGCACGGGGTAGGTTTTTCCCGCTCCGCGCACGCCCGTCAATATTTTTATTCTGAATTGGTTATAGTCAAACACTTTCCGTGCCTGGCTCTCGTAAATGCTGTTTCCCATGGATAGATAGGGGGGCGGGTAGCCTGGTCTTTCGGACACTATGGGACGGCTCGCGCCGATTAAAATTGCGATAAAACCCAAACATTACTACTTTTTCGCCCCCTCTCCCTGTTTATATTATACTACATTTATGTGAATTTGTCAATAGTAAAAACTAATCTTCATCTGTTTAAATTCCCCTTCATCCGGCATTCCCTTCCTCCGACAACTCTTTTTCGGCTTGCTGCATAAAGAAACCGTGTACTCCCAAATCACTTAATATCGCTTGTTGCGATATTCCTTCATGCTCTCTGTTGTTCAACGCTAATATGTACGCTGTTTCGCATAAATCCAACGCCCTCTCCGCCACTTCCGCGCGATGTTTCATTTCTGCCATTTTTTCAATGCCGGTTTCTGCGGCGGCTTCCGCAACAAGTTCAGCGGCTCTCGCGCGGTGTATTGTAAACGCAAGTTCATTCTTAAAAACGAATGATTTGCGCTCTGCCTCTTTTACGTCGCCTATCCCCGCCTCGATAAGGGCGCTTGCTTTCAACATAGCCTTGCAATAGGTATCAGCATCTGAATGCTTTGAGTAATCACATTCGCAGCACGCGCCTGTGCAACCTGTATGATAAATGATGTCAGCAATCTTCTTTTTCAGTTCGTCATTATTCATTTATTTCTTCCTCCCGAATAATCCACCGAACATACCGCCGCCGCCCTCGTAATTCATGCCGTGCGCCGTGCGGTAGTCGTCTCGGAACATAGCCAATGTATTATTCAGTGATGCGATTTCCTCTGCAATTCTTACTTTATTGTCGATTATAGATACTATTTCTTCTGCACATTTCTCGGTAGTTTCGGATTTGCAACCGATATACGCGCTGATAATCATTTCAATTTCAGTTTTTAAATCAGTCATCTTCTGCCCCTCTCCTCTACTAACTGATAATATTTCAAACTCTGTTCCACGAACACTACGGGCTTGATAAAACCGTAATCCGATTGTTGTAGCAATAACGTTTCAAACCCGCCGTCGATAAATTGTTGATGGGTAGGAGGCTCCATAATGCGTCGGCCGGACAATCTTATGTCTTGCATGATTTCGCCGTCCTCGTTGGCAAATATCGCGCTGTAATTGGATATTTCCTTTACCGCAAACTCAAGATAGTATTGACGTAGTTCCACTTTCCCGACCAAATCGGAGTACCTGGAATTAAACCTTAAATCCATTTCGATGGGGGCATCTGATACGAAACCGTCCGTGTTGGCGTATATGATATGCTCCCAGTTCGATTGCAATAACCTGCAAATCTTGACTTTGGCCGAGCCGTTCACGTACAGATACAACGGATAAAACGCTTTCTTGTCTTTCGTTTCATATGTTATCGTCGTGTTTACTCTGTTTTTCTTGTCCCCGCCTATCATGTACTCGTACACGGGATATTGGTCGTTCGCTCCGAATGAGCCTATCAACGTATTGTTTTTCGCCTTGTTATACTTACGTATAGGCTTATCCGGCGTGTAGATATTGTCCTCGATAAACTTATCGAATATGCTTTTCTGCATCTTGTATGAGTATTTGAACTGTATCGCGTATTCCACGTCGTAGAACTCTTCCAAACATTCCAACATATCCTTTGTAAGGTACGTATTAAACGGCTGTCTTTGGTTTTCGATGAATTTATCGAACAATCCGAAAAAGTCGTATACGATGGGAATACAGCGGTATACGCGTATCTTGGCAATATACCAATGCTTTACGGGTACCTCTATCAATCCTCTTGTGCCTTTCCCCTGTGGAAATAACGAGTTATATAATTCAGACGGGAACGACGCGCGGATGTCGTAACTGTATACGTCCTTATAATTTCCCGCCTTTTTCAGATACATGAACGCTTTCACGCTTTCTTTCGTTTTCTTCCACGTGATGAACTCTTCCTCCTCGGGTTGCGGAAATATCTTGTCAAATTTGTATCGGTTGATGAATTCGTTCTTGCAACCAGTTACGCACTCCATGAACTCAGCCTTTGCCGTCTGCGTGCACGTGGGCTTGAAATATGTATCCGTAAGCATCAGACGCTTTGCCGTTTCCGCGTCCGTATAGTCCTGCAAGAACTTCTTTTCGTAGGAGCATATCGTTATTTTTTCTTTTTTCGTGCGATATATTTCCATATAATCGCCGTATACGTTCCACGACATGGTTTTGTCCGACGGGTCGCGTTGCTGATGGAATTCGGGATTATTCAGCAAACACCATATCAGCGACGGCTTGCAGATGGAAAACGATACGAGGATGATAAACGAATTTTCAGTGTCGTATTCGTTAAAACCAAGTAAGGCCTCTATATTTACAGTTATTGCACGTTCCCCGTCTGTTTGTGTTGTAAATACGTGCGTTTCCAATCCTCTTTCGGTTGTTTTTATATCCGGATAAAATAATTTCATGCCAACCCCCTTGCCTGGATATATGTTTGCGCTATCTTTTTCAGTTCTTCCAAATCGTTTATTTTTCTGATCTGGCTTTCGTCAAGTTCTGTGTTCTTGATTATCCAATCCTGTAGAGGTACAGGGTCGGACGGTTTATGCGAGTAATCGTGAGGAACGTACATAAACGTACCTTTTTTCAGTAATATTTCGGTCTGTTTTACATCGAAATTTGTGCCGTAGTATTTGTTTACCTCGTTATAAAATTCTCGCTTAAAACTCTCCTCGTCGGTCGCAATGCCTTTTAGGTATTTCAACGCTTCCAATATCTGTTGCGGCTCGTAGTGCCCTTTCTTTTCTATGACATCGCTCAATTTATACGGGATTTCCCGAAGTATCTTCGTATATTCTTTGTCCATGCCGAGGAAATCGGGAAACTTCGCGTTTTTGCTATATTCCATAGATAATTTTATCGATTGCTGTTGTACCTTTGAAACATTTGCCACTATATCTTTTATTTCAAATACGCTCTTTGCTTGACCTTTTATTCCGACCGTGATGTTGGATTTGTTTCTATGGATATAGTTATATCTTGAAATTGCCATTTCATACGCTCCTTATATGCTTTCGATACTGCTGAAAAATGTGCTCCGTCTATATATCCCGCAAGGATAATCAAAGTATTGCGCAACTCTTTCAAATTCGTTGACGAAAGGGCTTTTTTAAGCCCCTCCGCCATCGTTTCATAATCTACTACTATATTCATATTAAAAAGGGCAATCTGCATTCGTCACATCGAAATTTTTCGGTGCTTTATCGTTCCCTTTCTTAGGCTCGATGAGTTCCAAATCACGTACAAGCACGTTCACAGACCTGCCCTTGCTACCGTCCTCGCGCGTAAAATCTCGGATGCGTAACTCGCCGTTCACTGCTACTTTATCGCCTTTTTCTACGTAAAGTTTAAAGATTTCTGCCGTCTTATCGAAGAGCGTGATATCCACAAACATCGTCTGTTTATTTCCCTCGGCATCCTTTCCTTGGTCTATTGCCAAACAGTTATTCACCATCTTTTTCTCGGTTTTCGTCTGGACGTATTCGACGTCGCGCACCACTCTTCCAATCAGATAAATTTTGTTCATTGCTACAAAAACTCCTTTAAAAATTATTTATTATACAACGCATCAAACTCCGCGTTATATTCCTCGATTTTAGATTTAAACGGTTCTTTATCACCGTCTTTATCTGCAAGCCCGCTCAAAATAAGTCCGTATAAATATATCATTTTATATTTCATATGCTCTTTCGGTCTATGTTTATTCAAAATCATGCTCCAACCGTTTTTTATTTTTGAATAAAATACGAAATCCTCCATTTTATCGAAAAGCACCACTTCCATGTTTTCGAAATCGTTAAAAAGCCTAAAAATTTCCTCATACTGCAATGTCTTGAAATACAGAACATCTGCTTTTATGCTATCTGTCATCCCACACTCTCCTACAGCCTCCTACACTTAATACGTTGGCAACGTAATCGATGATTTCCCGTACCTCTTCTTCTTTCGTCTTGGCACTTGCCATTCCGAGCAATTTTAAAATCTCAATCTCTTTCACGTTCGCAATCCGTACCCGATACCCGTTATACTTGGTATATCTATACACCATATTCTTTGCGCTTGGCTCGTTCTCGGAATATACGTGAAATGTATATTTCAACGCGCTTTCCTCTCCTGGTCTGAATGCTTCCACCTTGTAAAATTTCTTCATGTCATGTTCTCCTTGAATTTTATTTGCGCGGTATTGACCGACCGCGCGCGGTTTCGTTCGTTATAAGTTATTTATAAGAAGTGTGATTTGTTTCAACACATCGTACCAGAATTTTTCCAGAATATCTCCCCCTTCATCATCTTTAGCTGCTGAACGTTCGCACCAATATTCCCAATTCTTTAGTACTTCCAAGTATTCCTCTTTC
>ENA-UONQ01002506-UONQ01002506.1-human-gut-metagenome-genome-assembly--contig:-CS26-NODE-2506-length-12353-cov-33.811026_pt1 | contig 12353 bp, 17 predicted proteins | sample MGYA00242460_ERZ724007 | MGnify/ENA metagenome assembly ERZ724007
CTTGAAAACCGTTGTACCGCGAGGTACCCGGGGTTCGAATCCCTGTCTCTCCGCAGAACCTACTGGACAAAACAGGACAGTAAGTGGACAAAAACCTACAAATCAGCGATTTGTAGGTTTTTTTATTGCCTATAAGTCTTGTTTCCAAGACAACAAAAGGACTTGAAAAGACATAGTTTCGTTACTAAATCGTTACCTATTCCCTACCGGACAAAAACGGTAACGATTTGTCCCGAAATGACCGCAGAAAGTCTGAATTTGTCCACCGTCTATCTATCTCACATTTAACGAGTTATTAGTAGTTTTGCAACTTAAAAATGTGAGGTTATGAAGAGTACATTTAAAGTCCTTTTCTATTTAAAGAAAGGCTCTGAAAAAAAGAACGGTGAGGTTATGATTATGGCAAGAATTACCATTGACGGTAAACTTTGCCAGTTCAGTACAAAACAAAGCATTTTGCCTGATAGCTGGAATATCGCAGCAGGAAAAGCCAAAGGTAAGGATGCAGGCAAAATCAATGCTTTATTAGATGATATAAAAGCATCCCTGAACAATATCTACCACGAACAACAACGGCGTGACAATTATGTAACAGCCGAAAAGGTGAAGAATGAATTTTTGGGACACAGTGAGAAACACGAAACCATCCTTACTCTTTTTAAAAAGCACAATGATGATGTTAAGCAGTTGGTCGGCATATCTAAAACGATTGCTACCTACCGCAAATATGAAGTGACCCGCCGCCATCTTGCCGAGTTCATCCAAAGCAAATATAATGTATCGGATTTCGCCATAAATGAAATAACCCCGATGTTCATTACCGATTTCGAGCTATATTTGCGTACTACCTGTAAATGTGGCTTTAACACAACAGCCAAGTTTATGCAGTTTTTCAAACGCATTATCTTGATAGCCCGTAATAACGGCATCCTGATAGGCGACCCATTCGCCAGTTATAAAATCCGTTTGGAGAAAGTGGATAGAGGTTATTTGTCAGAAGATGAAATAAAAATAATCCTCAAAAAGAAGATGGTTTCCGAACGTTTGGAACAGGTACGTGATGTTTTTATCTTTTCCTGTTTCAGTGGTTTGGCTTATACAGATGTTGCGAACTTGAAGCAAGACAATATTCGCAAGTCCTTTGATGGTAATTTGTGGATAATAACCAAGCGTCAAAAAACAAATACAGATGTGAATGTTCCTTTGCTGGATATACCTAAAATGATACTGGAAAAGTACAAAGGTAAATTGCCTGATGGAAAGATACTTCCTATTATCAGTAATCAGAAACTTAATGCGTATTTGAAAGAAATAGCTGATGTATGTGGTGTTAAAAAGAACTTGACATTCCACCTTGCAAGGCACACCTTCGCTACCACAACTACACTTGCCAAAGGTGTACCCATCGAAACTGTTAGTAAGATGTTGGGACACACCAATATAGAAACTACACAGATATACGCCCGCATTACCAATAATAAGATAAGTAACGATATGCAGGGACTTGACAAGAAGTTTGTCGGCATTGAAAAAATCTACAAAGAAGTATCTATGAAATAGGTATATAGGGAACTTATCACAATATGTGATAAGTCCCTTTTCTACCCTATTTATTAACCCTAAAAATTATTGTCGTATGAAACAATATATAAAAAGAGAATTTCTCACACCGGAAGAAAAAAAATTAATCGTGAAAGTAAAGTTACCTATTGCCCGTTTAGATAGAGTTCGGGATATATTTCTTTTTTCCTGTTTTACCGGACTTACGTTTGATGATGTGGATAAGTTACAAGAATATAATATAGAGATTTTGGAGAACGGAAAGCGTCAAATGAAGATATATATACCATTGAGTAATAAAATACGGGAAATTCCGCTTTTGGCTATCCCTTGTCTGATTTTAGACAAATATAAAGGGAAACAATCTGATGGAAAACTACTACCCTTATCATGTAAGGCAGCTTTTAACCATAATTTGAAAGAAATAGCCCGGTTATGTGGTATAAATCGGAATTTAACTTTCCATTTAGCACGTCATACTTTTATCGGTACGGTGACTGTTGCAAATGGTATCTCGCTAAAAACTGTTGCTGATATTTTAGGACACACCCAACTAAATTGCATACGCTCTTTTATAGAGCCGACCAATGACAAGGTACAGGAGGATATGGCAATACTTTCAGAGAAGTTTAGGAAGATAGAAAAATTGTTTAATACTTAAATATAGGAAATTATGGACTTACAAATCATTCAAAACAAGATTTTTGAAATTAGAGGTTGCCGTGTCATGCTTGATTTTCATTTAGCGGAACTTTATCAAGTTGAAACAAGAGCTTTGAAACAGGCTGTAAAAAGAAACTTATCTCGTTTTCCCGATGACTTTGCTTTTCAGCTAACAAAGGATGAATGGCAGGAACTTATCACAATTTGTGATAAGTTCCCTGAAAATATCCGGCACACACCGACCCCGCCTCTCGCATTTTTGGAGCAGGGTGTCGCCATGCTTAGTAGTGTCTTACGCAGTCAGACTGCCATAGACGTGAATATTTCCATCATGCGTGCTTTCGTCCTCATGCGTCAAATGTCAATCGGTTACGAGGAACTTCTTAAACGCATTGAAGAACTGGAACAGAGTACGGATGCACAATTCAGCGAAGTGTACCAAGCACTTACCCAGTTATTAAGCAAACCCGAACCGAAGCCACGCAAACCGATAGGATATAGAACCTATGACGAATAACTGTTTAAGGTATTCGGTTGTCTAAGGGGTGTCATCAGTGATACCCCTTTTTCAGTTCCCTAAAGTAATGTATCTCAATCACAAATTTTAGCAAAGTTACAGCCCGGTGGGGACAAGTACCAAATCCGAGCCGTTCCGGTTTTCTAAAAAATCTCCACACCTACGGGTCGTATTTTTTGAAAAGATATGGTTGAAGTCCCCGCCAAACTGTGGGTGTCCGGCAAAATTTCTTATTGTTTAATTTAAAATTCAAGCGTTATGAAAACAACAGAATTTACCATGCCGGAAATCACTATCTCTTATAAGGACAATGTAAAAGCATCCGAAAGAGTGAAAATACTTTCTTCTGAAACTTCTTATTCTTACTTAAAACCTTTCTATTCTGAATGTATGGAACACCACGAAGAAAGTTATGTAATGTTCCTCAATCGGGCTAACAAGGCTTTAGGCGTTTCCCTTATCTCTAAAGGTGGTATGTCTGAAACTGTAATGGACGTGAAAATCATCCTGCAAACTGCCTTAAAAGTCCACGCTTCGGGTATAATCCTCTCACATAACCACCCATCGGGCAACCTACATCCGAGCGAACCGGATAAAAAAATAACTACCAAAATAAATGAAGCCTGCAAGGTCTTAGATTTACACCTGTTAGACCATATCATCTTAACAGAAGAAAGCTATTACAGTTTTGCAGACGAAGGGCTTATTTGAGCCCTTTCTTTGTTCTTTAAATACTCTCTTTAATTATTGAATTTGCGCATTGATTTCGTTCCTGAACTTCATAGGATTGGCAATAAAGTTAAATTGATTTGTTGCCCCACCCGTAGTTACGACAATAGAACCAAAACCTAAAATACGTCCCATGACACTTTGATTAATGCGTAGTCCCTCACATTTACTTAAAATCAATTCGAGAGCGTCCCGGCTTAGAATACCTGATTTTAGAATGACCTTTTTATTTGTGACAACATATTCAGCCCCCATCTTTAGAAGAACTCTTTTTATCAACTGGAACAGTCCCAACAATAACAGAAGTAAGCCGATATAATAAATGAAACCTGTCTGTGCAGAAGAAAAGAAAGCACCCAGTAATAACAGTATTGCCGGATATACGAATATATACCAGTGAATATCTGCCTTATATTTAATTTCTTCACCTGCTTGTAGATTGTTTTGAATATAGCTCATAGTCTTTGTAAATTAATAGATTGCATAGTTTTATTATCAGGGGACAAAAGTACATATAATCAAAACGGTATAAAATAAATCTTAGATTTTTCTTTCAGACCAAAACTTAAATTTAAAATAAAACCATTTTTCCAGTTTCTCTTATTGTAAATCTTCCTCTTAGGCAGTTCCCAGCCGGAGCAGTCATTATCGTTTCACATAGGCAAAGGTATTTCCGTGTTCTTCACGTCTTTGCAAGGTCAAGCCCTAAAGGGTTTAAACAAAAATCTTCCTGTTGTACTTCGTCCAAAGAGTATTTTTCTTTAAAATCTTGCAAAGCCTAAACACTACCCTTTAAAGCCTATATGAAACGAAAACGACCGCCCCGACCGGAAACGCATAAAAAAAAAGTCAGATTTACGAGAAACAGGAAAAAAGGTTATGAAACTCAACTCCCTTACCTCTCAAATCCGCATAAATTAAAAAAACAGAAGTCATGGAAGCAGTAACATTATCAGAAGCAAGAGTTTATGTAGGTACTTACAACAAGTATAATAACGGTTCACTTTTCGGCAAGTGGTTAGACCTTTCCGACTATTCAGACAAGGACGAATTTTTGGAAGCGTGCGCCGACCTGCACAAGGACGAGCAAGACCCGGAATATATGTTTCAGGATTACGAAAATATCCCTGAAACCCTGTTTTCCGAAAGTAGTTTGTCTGAAAAGTTTTTCGAGTTACGGGACGCTACCGAAAATATGGATGAAACGGTACAGGAAGCCTTTTTTATATGGTGTGAGGATGCAAACAAGGACTTTAATAAAGAAGATGCAGACAGCCTTGTTTCCGCCTTTACTAATGATTATATAGGGCAGTACGACAGCGAAGAAGATTATGCAGAAGAATACATAAGGGAAACACAAGATTTATCGGATTTCGTGCTGCAATATTTCAATTATGCACAATACGCCACCGACCTTTTTTGTAGTGGATATTGGTTTAAAGATGGTTTCGTTTTTTATCGCTCCTGATTACTAACTGGGTGGAGCAATCCACCCACAACACACCAAGACAATGAAAGTATATAATAAGATAACGACTTTTTTACGATGGTTTATACTTGCTTTTATCATCTATCAAGCAGCCAGCAGCACCGCCGGAATGTGGATAGCCCTAATCATAGGCTTTTTTATTATCCGTTTTGTTCTCCGGCTGCTTATCTCCGCCGTTTGCCTGTTTTTTATGGCATTTATTTTCATTGTCCTGCTTTCACTTCTGATTATCTGATAACTCATTTTAAATTATAACAATATGGAAAGTTTAAACAAAAACGGGGTAAGCATTACCCAAACACCGGGAGAGGAAAAATATGTAAAATGCTGTTTAGGCGCATTTAGGGGTCAAATCTATTATCAATATGATTACCGCCATACAGACGGCGAACTGTTCAGCACCCTTGCCAAAACACTTGACGAGTGCCGCAAACGGCGGGATGAATGGATGGCGAAAAAAGAAAAGGTACAATAACAATTTAAAAGCTACATTTATGAAAACGACAGAAGTAAATAAAAAAATTATCGGCAGACGTTGTAAGTGCATATTTACGGGCTTACTGGTAACGGGTATTATTGAAGCCGTAGAAGAAAACGAACATTCCGTGCAGGTGAAAGTACGTTTCGACACGCCGCACCAGTGGGGGGATGAACTTTATTCCTATGACTGGTCTTTCGGACGTAAAATAGACGGTTTCGGGTCTTTGAAATATTTGGAACTGTTGCCCGACGAAACGACATTCGATGCAATGATAGTTACTTTCGGCGACCCTATCGGCACACTGGACGGTATTTTTGAAGATGTGAAAATGTGGGGTGTCTGTTCCCTGAAAGGCTGGATAGATAGCTACGAAAGCACCCGTTTCACGCCCATAGACGTAGATAAGGCAGTTATAACGAGTGAATATAATATGGAATGTGTAAAAGAGTGGTTGGAACATAACACACCCATAAAGGACATTATAATCGGTTAATGAAGAACGGCGGCAAATGCCGCCGCTACTTTCTTTCCGTGAGCCGAAGCGGAAAAAGAAAGATAGCAAAGAAACCTGTTTCCATTCCCTATAAAAAGATAACCCGCCGGGAAATACCCGCCGGATTATCTATCATAACATTACGCATAACGTATCATTCCAATTCTTCGCCCCATAGTTCCTTATCGGTCGGTGCGTATTTCATTTCATGCCAGCACCAGCCACCCACCAACAGGTAAAAGGCAGCCAAAGCCATAAAGAAATTACATATCATAAGGATAGTATATCTGAAACCTGATATTATTCCTCATGGTGCAGAAAGGTTACTTTCAGAACACATACCATTTCTTCATCTTCGGCATCAAATTTCCACGTCCGCTTTTTGACAACCATTTCCGTATCAAAATCGAAATGTTCCAGTACGGGTGCATTATCTTCTTCATCCGCCCACCTGAAAGCCTGATTAGACGGTGTTTTCCTTAATTCCACCCGGTCAAATTGGGAAATGCTTTCTTTATCCACTATCACAATATCACCGACTACCGGAACTGCATCTGTTTTCCATGTGGTATTTACAAAAAATGAAATACCGTTTATATCCAATTCTATTTTAACCATGTCCTTTTTACTTTATTTGTTTTCTTCTTCCTTGTTATTGTCATTGTTAAATGAAAATGTTAATTGCTGTAACGTCCCGAAGCTATCCTGAAAATACACATCTACCGTTTGCTGGTCGGTCGATGCGGAAGTATAATAAAGCCGGAATGTTTCACCCGGAAGCGGGTACAGGTCATTCGGCAGTAAAACCGTCCCATCGGACATTTTCAGCGTTCCCGCCCCGTCCGGTTGGAAATAGCGGATGAAATACTTTGTTTCCTCAAACCGCCCATCCCGGTGAAGCTGACACCTGATTTCGGCGGTTTCACCCACCTTTAATTTTTTCGGCACTGGCATCGTTTCGATACTGAACGGGTAAGACTGCTGTATATCCACATCGTCATTACACGCACCCACCAATAGCAAGGCGGCCATTACATAGCAGCCTATCAAAATACGGCTTAAAATCTTTCTCATATTCATTATATATAATAGGTTAGTTTATCACATTATTATCTTTAGACCGATACCAAACTGTGTATGGAACTTTCCGACTGAAGAACCGAACAGACATCTTTCCCGTGCGTTAATCAGGAACACCACCCGGTCGGTAATGTAACTTTCCAGTTCCAGCGTCAGCGCACCGCCATAGACAAAACCGTCCTTATCGGTCAGGGTCGAGCCATCGGGTAGCAATTTATCGCCCCAGTTGCTCGTTTCGTACCCGGCAAGTGCGGACAATCCCAGCGAAAGAAAAAAGGTTTTCTTCCGGTCTGAAAGGAAGTTCATATAGTAACCGCCCTCGCCTGTAAACTGGCTGACTGGTATTTGCAAATCCTTGTAGGGGTAATGCTTTTCGAGGTATTCCCCGCCAACAACCCACCTGTTCCCGTTTTTGGTATAGGTGGAAAGAGCCGCCCCGAAATAATAGGCGAAATCGCTTTTACTGTTCCAGTGAACACCGTCCGCCATGCCGCCCGTAACCTGCAAGCCTTTCATTCCCGGCAGACATCTTTGTGCGTGTGCCCGGTTGAAAGTCAGGCACAGCACAAAAAGGGATATAATACAGCATATCCTTTTCATGTTCATTTGATTTTAAGTTCATTAATTACTTTAGCTGCCACGACATCCGAGTTCTCCACCCGGATAGTTTGGTGTCTGCCCCCGTTCTTTTCCACCAGTTCGATAACTAATATCTTATCGTCAGGGATAGTGAACTGCGGGACGGTGTACACGGTGCGGACGGTACTTTTGCCACCGATAACCAGTATTTCGTTATAGCTCCGTACCGGGTCAATAACCGTTTCCTGAATAGCCGTTCTTTTGGCTACCTTCTTATCCACAATTTTAAAGCGAATGAAATCGGTATCAAACGGCACGTTTGAACTGTTCCTTGTTTGTGTGTGGAAGTAGAACAGCCCGTTATGCGAATAAATGCCCTTTACCAAGAACTGCACCCCGAACCGTTTGCATCCCAAATGCTTTATTTCCCGGTCATTGTTCTTGTAGATGGACTGCATAATCAGCTTTACCAAAAGTGGGCTTTCGTTACCCAGTTCACGGAAATAGATGTTCATCCGGGTATGGCTGAAATCCGTTGTGTCCTCATTCTCCAAGAAATCTTTCATTTCGATGTTCAGCATTTCCGGTTCATGTGCGTACTTTGCATTAAAGGAATAAAAACTGCCATCCTCACAGATAACGGAAAAGTTTGTTTCACCGGGAAAGCCCTCTATCGTAGCCTTGACCCTGACAACATTTTCCGCCCCGTCCGCTTTTCCGGCAATAATGTAGTTACTGCCCAAGTCCACGTACTTTACCGCAGACGGGAAAATGATATGTACCGTTTTTGCAAACGTCACCTGCACACCGTAAGGTGTCACCATTTGGCGGTAAGGGAGTTTCTTTGTAATGCCCTGATACAAATCGTTACTTTGTGCTTTCATTGAAACCACGCCCATAATAAGAGCGAATAAAATCATTAACTTTTTCATTTTGGATTGAAATTTTTATGGTTGATAAATAAATTACTGTTGTTTGGTGTAAAGCATCACCTGATAATTCGCTTTCAGGTGTACTTTTACCGTTCTGAACTTCTTGGCAAGGTATTGCGAACCGCCCTGCATCAAGCCCCTTGTAATATCCATTGCGACCTGCTGCCCGGCACTTTGCGCAAAGGAAATGCTCGTACCCAGTCCCGCACCGATATTCGCCATCGCTTCTTTTGCCGCTTCCTGTTCCAGTGACGAGGGTACGGAAAGCCCCTTTTGCCCGTCACTGTCGTAAACGGCAAGTTCCACCGGAATGATGTTACCCGCATATTCGAGCGAGGAAACCAATATGTCGAGCCGTTCCCCCTGCACTTTGGCACTTCCTGAAACAAGACTGTTTTTCGGGACAATCACGTTTCCTGCCTGTAACGGTTCTAACAGCCGGAGTTTGACGGTCTGCCCGTCCATAAGTGTTTGGTCGTTATGAACACACGCCCGGATGGTGTTCTTTCCCATTGAATAACCACTGCCGACCGCCGTATTAAACCCGTAATTGCGTGGCTTGCTGTATTCGGCGATAAATTCGGCGTTGCTCATAGGTTGCTGCAATCCTGAAACCGTCCTGTCCGATACCGATTTTACAGGTGTGGCACTTCCTTTTTCCTGAATGGGTGCAGTAGGTATCACTTGCGCTATTTGTTTCTGCTGTCCGCCGTTCATGTATTTTGCCGCCAGTTCGTAGGACTTTTCCATAAGAGCCACCTGTTCATCCATGCTGCCCGCCCCGTTTTCTTTGGCATCGAGCCGGGCAGTGAGTTCTTCCACCTGACGTTTCAGTTCCTCTTTTTCCTTGTCCTCTTTCGGCGTTTCGTAGAAACTGCCTAACTGACGGTTCATGTCCCGGTAAGCTGCCGCCGAAGATTGGATAGAGGAACGGCTATTGTTCGGCGCACCCGCCCCGAAGTCTATTACATTGGTTTTCGGCTTTTCTGCCGGAGCATCATCTATCAGGGTCAATTCTTCCCCGTTCCCGTTTTCCTCTCCGAGCGAAAAGGCAAAATCCTGTAAGGAGCGCATCTTGTCCGCCTGTTTGTTCTCCATTTGTTCCTGTTCGTAGGCGGTCTTTTTATCGCTGATTATCCCGTCCCCTTTGGGTTGCGGAATATCGGCGTTAAATCCGCCCACGCTTTCCATCTTTGCTTCGTCCTTATCGAACGGTGCAAAAATCAGGTACATAGACCCCAAGAATACCAGTCCCATAAGCGGGTAAACCAGCATCTTCTTCCGTTGCTGTATCTGCTGTGGGGTCAGTTCCTTTTTTCCTTTTTCCTGTTTTTCAGGTTCTTTTCCCCTCGCCGTTTCCGGTGCGGGAACTTCATTCTTCACTTCTTTTTCTTCCATTGTCTGACTGATTAAAAATGTTCGTACTGTCTTTACCTTGTAGCTGTAACTGCCTGATATGCTCTATCCGTATGGTTTCGCCATCCTCTTTTCCTATCCGGTAAATGGATGATACCGTAAAGTAGATGGATAGCCCGCCGAAGAACAGGAGCATAAGCAGGATTACCGCCAGCCTTATTTCCGGTGTCATTCGCCCGCACAGGTGACGGAGTTTTTCATCCGCCCAATCCTGCACATGGGTAATTGCCTGATTCACCGGAGAGAGAATTTTCCGTATCATGGCTTACCGCTTTATGGTGTTCAAGTCCTTGTTTTCCGTTATCTCGAAACTTTCCATCATAAAGCCGTGCGGGTTATTATCACTTCTTACGGCGTTCAATAACCGGCAACGGGTGACAAGGCTTCTTTCCGTCACGCTGCTTTCACGGATAATCATTTGGCGGGCATAGGTAGCCACCGCATACGGGTACACATCGAAATTGCAAGAAACGCTGTCTATCCGTATGGTCTGGCTAATATTGCCCGAAATGATACGGTTGTAATATCCCTTTTCCGAGAGGTCACGGTAATAGTTAAATGCGCTCTTATCGGCGAGGAACAGCGACCGTTTGATATTGCTTTCGATAGCGTTCTTATCAGGGGACAATGTAAAAAAGAGTTCGTGAAAACGCTTCACGTGTTCCCTTGCTTCAACCGGACGGTTTTGTGTCAGGTCTTGCGAAAGCGCAAGCATCAACGATTTGCCACCGTCCAGCACATAAATCTTCTGCCGTTGCGCTTCGGCAAACGTATAGGAGTTCCAAACGGCATAACCCGTTATCAGAGTACACATGACGACAAACACGATACCGAAAAGCCGTATCTGTTTGAAACTGGTTTCAATGTTCTTTAAACTTTTAAATTCCATCTTGATTTTTAATTATTGGTTACTTTTGATTAGTTTACCGCCGACCCTGCCGCCAGCGTTCCCGGTGGCTGCTCCGGCAACTGCACCGACACCGCTACCTGTTTTGTTAGCTGCACTGTTTATATTCCGGCTCATGTTACCCATTCCGCCCGCCTGAATAATCCAGTTCGACACGGTGGGAATAGTGAAGTAACCGATGATACCGATTATCATAAAAATGATGTACACGCTGTTACTTCCGTCCGGTATGAAATTGGGGTCTGATAGTTCCTGAATATCCTTTTGCAACATAAGCACCTGTATTCGGGCAAGAATGGAACTGAACAGGTCTGAAACAGGCAGCCACAGGTAAACGGAAATGTACCTTGTTATCCATTGGGTCAATGTCGCCTGAAAGCCATCATACACGCTGATGGCAAAGGCTATCGGCCCCAGTATGGCAAGGACAATCAAGAAAAAGGTTCGGATAGTATCTATCACAAGGGCTGCCGATTGAAAGAGCAGTTCCAAAAGTTCCCTGAACCAGTCCCGGACGGATTGCTTGATATTGTGGGCTGCCCTATCCATGTACATACCGCCCATTGTGGCAATATCTTTGGCAGACCATCCCAATTCGTCAATCTGCTTATCAAATGCTTCATCCGAAACAAGGTAAGCCGTTTCCGGATTACGCACCATCGCTTCATATTCCAGCTTGTCCTTTTGTTCCCGGTAGGCGTTCATATCGAAAGTTTGCGTTTCGAGCATATTGTTACACCCCTTGACTACTGGCGACATCACGCTGTTAATTGTACCCAATACAAAAGTCGGGAAGAACATAATACAGAAACCTACCACAAAGGGACGCAGAAGCGGGTAAACGTCTATCGGTTCGGCACTGGCGAGCGACTGCCATACTTTGGCAGCCACATAGAACAAAGCCCCCAGTCCCGCTATACCTTTGGCTACCCCCGCCATGTTCCCGCATAACGGCATCATGTCCGTGTACAGACTTCGTAAAATCTGATGCAGGTTATCAAATTCGATTGCTAATAACATACTACTTATTTTTAGAAGTTACCAGTAACGTTCATCCGCCGAACCATACAAAGCCATTACCCGGTCGGTGTCCTTTTTCTTTTTCGCCCGCAGGTAGGAAACGGAAATGTTTTTCCGGGTATAATAACTCACCAAGTCCCGGTAGTTCCTGATGGCGTTATACGTTCGGTCGATAACATCCATGCGTTCCTTGTCCGACATGGAAAGCCCGTTGATGTTCACCACGCTTTTCATTTCTTCCAGCACATCGGAACTTTCCTGCAACAGTTGGGTATATCCGTAGGCAATCGCCGAAAGCTCGTCCGGCGTATAGTTTTCATCCGAAAGCATCTTCTGAAAACTGTTCACATAGATGTCGGAAATCTCACCGATAAGCAGGATAGACTTTTGTACTTTCCGGGCATCTTTGACAAGGTTATGCACTGATTTTAAGGGTAGGCTAAGCATCCAACGCCCTGCCGTATTACTACGGTGGGTTTTCGGAAGC
>ENA-UONQ01002510-UONQ01002510.1-human-gut-metagenome-genome-assembly--contig:-CS26-NODE-2510-length-12334-cov-5.227136_pt1 | contig 12334 bp, 10 predicted proteins | sample MGYA00242460_ERZ724007 | MGnify/ENA metagenome assembly ERZ724007
CAGTAGAACTTGGCAGATGATAGAACAGCAAGTGAATGATGTACCATTTCGTCCCCACGATGAAGCCTTTGGACTAAAATTCCACAATATATAGCGTCTGACGAAACGGGACGGCACAAGATGTAGTAAAAAGGGCTTACAACTACAACTTTTCTACAACTTTTGCTTGAAATCAGACGGCATCAGACGGGCCAAAATGAAGGGCAAATCCGTGTTTTTTATGCGGATTTGCCCTTTTTTGCAATTTTCACATTAGCACCAAATTACCCTTGATTGCCTCTGCTTTTTCCCTCATGTTTTCTTGCGTAATATGCGTATAAATATCCATAGTTGTGGAAAAATCAGCGTGGCCCATCACCTGCTGGATAAACTTGATGTCGTTCGTGCTTTCGCAGAGCCGCGTGCAGAATGTGTGTCTCATGTTATGTACGCTAAAATGCGGCAGCAGTTCCGGCTCACGATCTTCCAGTTCAGCCTGATCCATTTCTTCGGCGTTGTAGGCGATGGAGATACGCTGGATGGCCCGATTGATATTATGGGCACTGAGAAAGTAACCTTCCCGATTCCTAAAAAGGAAACCGTGATACCCATTCATCACAAGGTCTTCCGGATAGAGTGTGTCCATGACTTCAATCAATGTGCGGAGCTGTTCAGCAACCTGCGGATACAGGATAGGGATGGTGCGGGTGCCGCTGGCCGTTTTAGGGGTGGTGATATGAAAACCTGCTTTCCCATCGATCACACGATAGATCAAGTTGTGATTGACAGAGATGGTGTTGTTCTCCAGGTCCACATCATTTTTAGTTAAGCCAGTACATTCCGCAACACGCATTCCCGTACCGAGCAGCACGACCATGACAGGCAGCCAGTGGCTATACATCGGTGACTTGGAAATGAACCGAAGGAAGTTCTTCTGCTGTGTCATAGTCAGCGCGATTCTTTTCTTCGGGGGCGCCCCGGCTCCCTCTGTTTTGAGAGAGCGGTAGACGCCTTTGCTTGGATTTTTTCGGATGTAGTCATCATCGACCGCCAATTCAAGCGTGGGGTGAATCAGGTTATTGATGCTTTCCAAGGAATTGATCGCAAAGCCTTTTTTCAAAAGCTTCGTGTAAAATGTCAGGATGTCGCTCTTTCGGATGTTGGGCAGGGGAATGTTGGCAAACGGCTCATCCTTCACATAGTTGCTCCAAAGATATTCGTAATTCGCCCGTGTAGAAGCCTTTAACTGGATTTTCGTATCCATGAGGACTTTGAACATATCATTTAGGGTGATTTTCATAGCCTCCTGGGTGCGAATACCGTCTTCGCTGTCACGGTTGAGAACTTTTTCTTTGGCCCGCAGGCTGGCAAGGTCAAAATCATAAATGTACTTTTTCTTCTTACCCAGCTTATAGACAAACATATAGCTGCCGTCTGAGCGTTGTGTTTCTCCTGGCCGCAGGTTGCGGCCTTTGTTGTCTTTTCTAACTTTTGGCATAGGCTGATACCTCCCGATGTTTTGTGTGTTGCTGCGCCCGGAATGGGCAAGGTTCTGTTAGCATGAGATCTCGTACAAATATTCCTTCACTCGCTGAACGCTCCAAAGGACACGAGAATTCATGGTGATGCGGGCGTGGGCCAGGTCGCCGATCTGAACGGCCGTATGCCGCCCGCAGTCGAGCAGTTTGCAAAGCGATTCCGTATCGACCGCCAAGCACTGATCCGGTGAAAGGTCATTGGGTTTTCTTTTTTCCATAATTGCCCTCCTTTATTTGCAATTACATATATCCCCTACGATTTGTAGTGGAAGGTTTTCAACAAAAACAATGAAGTCATTCAAATTCATCGGGAAGTGTAGGGTCTCTTCCAAAGGCCATTTCCTGCGCCGGGGCTTTCCGCCGCGTATTGCCAGGGCCCGCTGTGCGGTATTTCAATCGTGGGCGGGCTCCATGTGGTCATCGCACACTGTCCGCGATCCCTGTATAACTCCAATGGAAAAGGTTATGGGGCTTGTCAAGGTACAAAAAGAGCGTGCAGACCGGCTACGGAGTCCCATGCCATGTCTGTACGCCCTATATATAGGAGATGGCGGCCAAATTTCTGCAAATCCTGTGCCTTTTGATGAGTTTTTTGAGCAATGCCATTTTCAGCAACAGAAAGATACTATATATAGATGATATTCCTTGACTAACGCAAGATATTGTGTTACACTGTTTCTGTAATTGATTTTTGTGCGTTTTCCCCTTGTGGGATACAGACTTAGTTTCTGTACCGCGGATTGAAAAATCTGCATTGCACACGCAGTCAAGATTGTACTTGTGCCAGTAGTATTACTGCGCCCCTCTGGGCCGGTATATTACTGGCTTTTTTTGTTTTCCGGGACTTTTGCTCCCGTCAGCGAGGATGACTTTGGTTCATAGGCAGCTATGGACATCAGGCGTTACGCCCACTGTCACCCTCGTTTTTTTTCTGCCCAAATGCCGGAAACGGCTTTGAGGATATACCAAAATTACAGAAAGGCAGGTATGAACATGAATGTAAAAAAGCGGAGTCAGGAGTCTCTGACGAGTAAGAGGAAACCGATGGAGAGCTGGCGGCAGTACCAGAAGCTGAACCAGTCCGCACAGAAGCATTGCCCGGTGATTCGGGCGCCCGTCATTCCCCGCAGGACGCGGAGGGGGTGTTGAGTATGCCGGCAGGCAGTGTGGCTGTCAAAGAGCGGCATCAGCCCCGGGTGCTGGTGGAAACGGCAGGCTTGTCCGAAGAAAAATGGCTTGCTTACCGCCGGAAAGGCATTGGCGGCAGCGATGTTGCGGCTCTGCTGGGCATTTCACCGTGGCGGACGGCCCGGGATCTGTTTTATGACAAGCTGAACATTGCCGTGGTCGAGGACCATGAGGACAACTGGGTGGCCCTGGAGATGGGACACCTGTTGGAACCGCTGGTGGCGAAGATCTTCCAGCACAGGACCGGCTACAAGGTCTATCAGATCAAAAAGATGTTCCAGCACCCGAAGTATCCCTGGATGCTGGCGGATGTGGACTACTTTGTAGAACTGCCGGACGGCACCACCGCTATTCTGGAGATCAAGACCACAAACTACAACGCCAAAGACAACTGGTGGCTGGATGGTGAGGAAACCATTCCGGCCTACTATGAGTCCCAGGGACGGCATTACATGGCCGTCATGGATGTGGACCGCTGTTTCTTCTGCTGCCTGTATGGCAACAACGAGCAGGAAAGCATTATCCGTGATATGCAGAGAGATCTGGCCTATGAGGATGAGATGATTTTCCTGGAGCAGAATTTCTGGGAAAATCATGTGCTTACCAGAACGCCGCCGCCTTACACCGAAGATGGCGACCTCGTGATCGAGAGCGTGCGCCGGTACACTGGCCCCGCTGACAAGGAGGCCCCCGCTGTATCACTCGACCTGCCCCTGACGGCCAAGCTGATGCGTTTTCTCCAGCTCCAAGAGCAGAAAAAAGGCGCAGAAGCAGGCAAAAAGGAAATCGAGGAAGATATGAAGCGGCTGAAGGCTGCCATCATTGCCAAAATGGGGAAAAGCTGCAAAGCCATCTGCCAGCAGGATGGGGTGAACTATACCGTCACCTACAATCCGGTGCGGACCCCCGGTATTGACAAGGATAATCTGAACAGGCTGAAGCTGGAACATCCGGACATCTATGAGCAGTATGTGACTGTTTCCGTGCACCGCCGCTTCACGGTCAAGAGTGACGCCGAGGCGGCATAAAAGGAGGGAAAAAAGAAGTGATCCATAGAGGAACTTATGACGGGACGATCTACCATAACCCGGTAAACAAGTTCTGCATCATCAGCGTGAAGACCGCTGATAAGGAGGTGCCCCAGGAGGCCCGTTCCACCCGCCGGTACAGAGATCATCTGATCCGCTTTGTTGCGACGGGCTATGAACTGCCCCGCACGGACGCGGTAGAACTGGAACTGGACGGCGAATGGACAAAGGGCAAATATGGTGTGCAGCTTCAGGTGGAACAGTGGCGCGAGATCGTTCCCAAGACCAAGGACGGCGTGGAGGGCTATCTGGCCTCCGGCCTCATCAAAGGGATTGGGCCGGCGACTGCCGCACAGATCGTCTCCCGGTTTGGCGTGGAGACGCTGGATATTCTGCAAAACCATCCCGAGCGGCTGCTGGAGGTCAAGGGCATTACGGAAAGCAAGCTGGAGGACATCAAAACCTCGTATGCGGAGAGCCGGATGCTCCAAGACCTGATGACGCTGCTCTCTCCATTCAAGATCACGCCGAAAACGGCCCTGAAGATCTACCAGCACTTCGGACCTGCCAGCGTGGACATCTTGAAAAGGAGTCCCTTTGAACTGTGCCAGGTATCCGGTTTTGGATTTCTCCGGGTAGATGCCATCGTTCAGAAAAACGGCGGCGACCTGCATGACCCCATGCGGGTCAAAGGCGCACTGTTCTGGGCGCTGGAGGACAGCAAGGGCGGCAAAGGACATTTGTTCCTGCCTGGTGAAACTTTGCGGAAGGGGGCTCTTCGGCTTCTCAACGCAAAGATCCCCGTCCTGTCTCTCCGGCTTCATGAACAGGAGGTCGCGGATGTGCTTCAGGACATGATTCTTCATGGCGAGGTGGTATCCGTCAAAGATAGCATCTACCTGCCCCGCACATTCGCACAGGAAGATGAAACGGCCCGGCGTATTGCCATGCGGCTGATAGAGCCGTCTGCGCCGGAGCGCATTGAGCAGGCGCTGGAGCAGGTCAAGCGTGAAATGGGGCTGGTGCTGTCTTCCAAACAGGAGGCAGCGGTCTACGCGGCTTACCGCCACAGCCTGTCCATTATCACAGGTTCTCCCGGCACCGGCAAGACAACGGTGCTCAAGACCATTTTGGAAGTTTATCGCCGCCTGCACCCGAAAGGTGAAATCGTTCTGATGGCGCCGACCGGCCGTGCCAGCCGGCGTATGGCGGAAAGCACTGGTTTTGACAAGGCGCGGACGCTCCACAGCGGCCTGGGCCTCGGCAGTGAAGAAGACGACGCCAACCGCAGCAGACAGCAGGAGCCGTTGTCAGCGGACCTGATCATCGTGGACGAGTTTTCTATGGTGGATATGTGGTTGGCAGACAAGTTTTTCTCCCGCATCAAGGATGGGGCCCGTGTCGTTCTCGTGGGCGACCCCGACCAGCTCCCCAGTGTGGGCGCCGGGACTGTGTTCCGCGAACTGATCGACTGCGGCCTGATTCCCGTCACGGTGCTGGACCAGATCTTCCGCCAGTCCAAGGACAGCCTGATCGCTTATAACGCCAAATTCATCAACGAGGGCAACACCAAGCTGTATTTTGGGCCGGACTTTGTATTTATGGCAAGCGATAACCAGGCAGAGGCCGCGGAGCGGATCATCGCCCGTTACTGCCGGGAAATCGCGGAAAGCGGCATTGACCGGGTGCAGATTTTGTCCCCCTTCCGTTCGGAAGGCGCCGCGTCGGCGGAACAACTCAACGAGGCCATCCGCGAGGTGGTCAACCCGTTCCGCTCTGCCGAGGAAGAAATCAAGATCGGCGTTAAAGTGTTCCGGGTAAACGACCGGATCATGCAGACCAAAAACACCGCCAAGGTGTCCAACGGCGACCTGGGCTTTATCCGCTATATCAAAGACGATGAAGATGGCAAGCGCGTCGGCCTGGACTTCGGTGTGGGCCGTGAGCTGGAATACAGCGTAGAGGATATGGTCAATCTGGACCTTGCCTACGCCACCACCATCCACAAGGCAATGGGCTCTGAGTATGAAACGGTCATCATGCCGCTTTTGAAAGCGCACACCGTCATGCTCTACCGCAACCTGCTCTATACCGGCATCACCCGGGCCAAAAAGCGCGTGGTGCTGATCGGCCAAAAGCAGGTGCTGTTTATGGCGATCCACCGGAATGAAATCGTCAAGAGGAATACGCTTCTGGGCAAGCGCATCGGCATGTACTATAAGGCCTATGCCAAGCGGGCCGGAATCCCGGTCCCGGCGGCTCTGGAAGAAGAACTGAAATACGCTGGTTAAAAAAGAGGCGCAAGGTGCAGAAAATTGCCCCGCGTCTCCTATTTATTACACAGGAAGGAGTATATGACATGAACGACAGCAATGCGAAAACGATGTACGAAACTGTGCCTGCGGCCGCTGAACTGAACAAGGTGCCGGGCTTTGACCCGCTCAAGTTCCTCCGCCGCACCAAGGACACCCTGAAGCTGGACCTGCCTTACCAGAAACTCTGGTTCCGCATGGCCCATCCCAACGGCCGTATGCGTCTGACGGCGCTGCGGATCACGGAGCAGATGGCGATTTTTGAGGCCAAGGTATTCCTGGACCGCAGTGACGCGGAGCCGTTCAGTATGAGCACGGCCCAGCAGACTACCCAGGACAGCCGCGACTTCGTGAAAGCCGCCCAAAATGAGGCGCTGAGCCAGGCCCTTACGGACGCCGGTTTTGGCATCCAGCTGATCAGCGCCGGCGCCCAGGCCGATCTGATGGAGAAAAGCGCCGGAGCGTCTGTCAAAAAGGCCGCAGAACCGCCTGCCGGGCCGGCGGAATGCACGGCACCGCCGCAGGAGCCCCACAGCGCCCCTCAGAGGGCCGATGAGCCTGCCGAGGGGAAATCCCCTGCCAGCCCCGTTGAAACGCCGCAGAGGGCGTTTGAGGGCGAAAAGGCGGCAACAGCGACAACGGCCCCGTCGAAGGAAAACACTGCTTCGGAACCGGTGAAGCAGCACCTGCCGGTGGAGCCGGCGAAGAAATTCGATACGCTCCCGGTTGACGCTTCGCCAAAGACGGAACAGCCGGCGGCTGAAAATGAGCAGGCGGATGAATTGCCCGTCCGCGGCAATGTAACGGAGCTGCCGGTCCAGCACACGGAGGAATCCGAACCCGCCGCCGAGCCGCTGCAGCCCGAAGATGGCGCTGCCGGAGCGGTGGATACTGCGGTGGATACCCCCTCTTATACGAAGGACACGCCTATGGAGGATATTCTGCAGGTCATGACGCTGGAACAGGCCCAGCAGGTCATCGTAGACGATGGCATCTGCAAGGGTATGACGATTGCCCAGGTGGCCGAGAAGCGGCCTGTCAATCTGCGGTACTACCTGATCCCGGGCAAAAGCAAGAACAACATGGTCCGCGCCGCCGCCCAGCTGGTTTTGGATTCACTTCAAAAGGCCGGCTGATATGGTCCCCGGCGAGGGCATGAAGGGAGGAATGACAGATGGGCTCGTACCCGGATGAATTTCCCTTCGGTATCATGGAAGTTGTGGAACTGCTGCACCTGCGGGTCAGGCGCCAGCAGGCAAACAGCGTCTATGTGGACTGCCCGTTCTGCGGCGACCGCCGCGGGCGGATGAATGTCAATTTCGTCAAAAATGTCTGGCGGTGCAATCACTGCGACGAACATGGCGGAATGCTGGCGCTGTATGCAAAACTCAATCACACGACGACCTCTGACGCTTATTGGGAGATTGCAGAAGCTCTGTGTGACAATACCCATGAGGAACACGCACGCTCCGGGAATGAAGCCCCACAGCAGCCGGTCAGCACCGGGTCCCCATCTTCGGGGGCCCGGGCGACCGCTGCAGGTCATTCTTCTTCCGAGCGAAAAACTGTGCCGCAGTCGGACAAAGCCAGCCCGGCCGAGATCCACCAGACGCTATCCCTGCTGCTGGCCCAGCTTACGCTGCGGCCGGCCCATCGGGAACATCTGCGCTCGCCAAAGCGCGGGCTGTCTGATGAACAAATCGAGGCGCTGGGCTTTAAGAGTACCCCGCCGCCCTTCTTATGCCGCTCTATCACGGACCGGCTGATCAGGCAGGGCTGCAGGGTGCAGGGCGTACCCGGATTTTACCGGGACGACAGCGGCCACTGGACAATGGCATTTTATAAGAAAACCTCCGGCATCCTGATACCCGCCATCGGCTTTGACGGCCGGCTGCAGGGATTTCAGATCATGCTGGATGTACCGCTGAAACACAAAGATGACCCGCCGGAGAAACCGGGCGCCAAGTACATCTGGTTTTCCTCTTCCTCGAAGACAGACGGGACAGGCTCCGGCAGCCCGGTACATCTGATCGGTGACCCATCCGCCCGGGTGGTCTATGTGATCGAGGGGCTGCTGAAAGCAGATATTTCCCATTGTCTGACCGGGCGCACCTTTGCCGCGATTGCCGGGGCCAACAACACCAGCCCGCTGGAACTGTTGTTTGCCCTTTTGGCGCAGAACGGCACGGAGGAAATCATTGAAGCCCACGATATGGACAAGTACAACAATCAAATGACGATGGCCGGGGCGTCGAAAATTTATCTGACGGCCCGGAAGTATGGCATGAACTGCCGGAGGCTGACCTGGAATCCAAACTATAAGGGATTTGACGATTGGCAGCTGGCACTTCGCCGGGAAAACCAACGGAGAAAGGAGATCGATAGACTTAGTTTTAAGGCGCAGTACCTCCGCGGCTTGTGTGAACTGGCGCATATTGAGGACTGCATCGAACTATGGCAGCACCTGGCTGAAAACAAAACCTGCCTGACGGAATATCTGGGCTTGACCAGGGAGGAACATGAAACCTTCCTGCGGCAAGGCAGGGATGCCCTCGGCGCCCTGCTGGAACCCCAGCGGCGGAAACAGAGGTTTGTACTCTATCAGCTGGAACTGGACGAGCAGAAAGCGATCCCATTTGCTTTCAAGGAACTCGCGGCGCTGCAAAAGGCTGGCTATGAACAGCCGCCCGCCGCCATGTACCGCATAGCCGGGTCTGGCGAAGTCTACTGCCCGGTGGAACAGAGCGACGCAGAAATTTTGAAGCGCCTGTTTGCCGACTGCCGGGAGGAACTGCCGGAGGGCTGCCACGGGCGGCCAATGGCGCTCTCTGATGTGGTAGAACTGGACCATTCTCCACGAAGGGTCTACTACTATGTCAATGGGGAGCATGAATTTCCGCAGGTCAAGTTTTCACCCATGCTTGCCAAGAAGGACATCAAGGAAGGGACATAAAGAGGCTTCAATGGTTGTTGTAAATGAGACGAAGAGAGGGCAGCTTCTGGCGCTTCTGGAGCAATGCGCCCATCTGAACGCTGATGTGCGTCCCCGCACGGATAAGGGATATTTTACGGTGACGGTTCCGCCGCCGTGGAATGGCCCGGCTCAGCGGAAAGCCCAGGAGGTGCAGGACAGGATCAAAAAATGGTCGGAGCAGTATCCCAATGTGGTATGTTACTGTTTCGACAGCTTCAGCACATTACTCTATGTGCTGTGACACAGGTAAACGATGGCATGGAACAGGTTTTATCCTGATCCATGCCATTTTTGTCAACGGAAAGGAGTTTATTATGGGATATTTTTCGGAAATGTCGCTGGATATGCAGGAAGGCCGCAAACCGTCTGCCGCCTCGCTCACCCGCGAGTGCGCTTTTGAGGACGGGGAGAACTTTGACGAGCTGCCGGTGCCGCCGGCTGACCGTCAGCCCGCACCGCCTGCCGCAGAGCCGGCGCCGCAGCCTGCTTTTGAGGACGACGGGGATTTGGATGAGGCCCCGGAAGAGCTGGAACAGCCTGACGAGGCAGAGTCTCCCGCAGAAGAAACCGATGAGGAGGACAATGCCGATGAGGGTCAGGCGGAGCCTGCCAAGGCTGATACCTCCAATGCGGACGCTGACGAGGAACAGCGCCGTGCTGAGCATGAGGCTGCCGAAGCCAAACGAAAAGCTGAGTGGGAGGCAAAACAGGCAGAAAAGAAGAAAGCCCTGCAGGAGCAGATGGACCGCTTGGCCGCCATGAGCGACGATGAGGTGGTGGCTGCCTCCATGCAGCGGGTCAGCGGCGATGTGGAAAAGCTGACCCGGCGCAATATGAAGGAATGCGTGTCGGAGTATATCCAGACCAAGTGCCTGGAAGACCCGGCATTTGCCCGTCTCACCATGCACCCGAAGAAAACAATGGTCCACTGCTTCCAGTACATCAGCCGCAAGGCATGGGAGTACATTCAGGACGAATTGAAAGCAAACGGCATCCAGCCGGGACAGGGCAGCCAAGGGTATGGCTGCGATATTCCGGATGATTTGTGCTATCAGTGGTCCGAGGATTACTTCCGTGATGCGGATGCCAAGGAGGACCAGGAGGAGGAAGAAAAGTTTGTCCCCCGCCCCTACTATGGCAAGTCTTCCGTGAAGTCCTCCAAGAAAAAGAAGGCCGAAAAAAAGCCTGCCGAGAAGAAAAAGCCGGAGTCCAAGCCGGCGCCGGAAAAGAAGCCTGCTGCCGACGGCCAGATGTCCCTGATGGATTTTGGTATGGCAAAGGCAGGCTGAGGAGGCAGCGTATGATTGCATATAAAGGTTTTCGGCCCGGCATGATCTGCATTGATTACCAGTTTCAGATGGGCCTCAATGTGACGGAAAAGGCCAACTGCCGCCAAAATGGATTCCATTGTGCGGAGGACCCCCTGGACTGCCTGAGCTATTACGGCGATGTAGACCATTCGGAATATTACATCGTCAACGCCGGCGGGGACATCGACGAGGACGAAGTGGATTCCAAGATCTCCTGTACCGAGCTGACTGTCCTTAAACGGCTGACGAAAGAAGAACTGTTCCTCCACGGCCTCGCCTTTATGGCAGACCACCCCAAGCGGAAGTGGAACAAGCATATTCGGAAGGACAGGGCTGAAGCGTGGGGTGGCTATGCGGTAGTCCGCGGTGCCGACCCCATAGCCAAAGGCTGCCGGAAGGGTGATGTATTGGCCTTTGCCAAGGAGGACCCGGCCACCGGCAGCATCCAGCAGATCGTGGTGGCTACCATTGATGGAAAGACACTTCTGCCCAATGTCTGGTATGGGGTGGATCTTGAGAAAAGGATGGTGAGTTAATTTGAAGAAATCCATACTGCAAGCGATGCCGGTGCTGACGGCATCGCAGGAGATGAAAGAAGTGGCTCTGGCGGATGAGCCAAAAAAGGAGACGACTTATTACGGTCACACCTATACTACCCGCACCTATTTCGCATTTATGAACTGTTTGGTGCAGAATGGCATTCTGAAAGCCGCTTTTTTCCTGCCGGATCATCTGCGGCTGGATGGAAACAACCCTGTCTATGAGGTGTTTCTCGACAAGGAACAGCGCCAGTTTCTGACCTACGATCACTTGGAGAAAAAGTGGCGGGATGCAAAACTGGACCGTTTGGAATGGCCTGGCAGGAACTACTACGCTACCTGCTGGGCCAGCGAGGAAGATGCTGCCCTGATTCAAGACTATTTTTCCGGCGAGCGCGGTGGTGACCTCGGCATTCTTGACTTTCAACGGAATGTGCGGGATGAGCAGCTGGAGCAACGCCACAAGCGGATTACCGACTGTTGGGACAAGGATCTTGCCCAAGTGCCTGAACTGCCCAAGGATTGGGCGCACTGGGCCGACAAGGTGGCCGTGCGGGAAAATTTTATATTTTACCACTACAAGCGCGGCGGCGCTAAAACAGGCTACTGCACCTTCTGCGGGAAGGAGGTGCCCATTTCCGGGCATCCCTATCACAACAAAAAAGGGCGCTGCACCCGCTGCCGGCATCCCGTAATGTTCAAGGCCCTGGGACGCGCAGGCTACTTCAAAACAGACCGGTATTATGCCTATCTGGTTCAGCGATGCAGGGATGGTTTTGTCATCCGGGAATTCCAGGTAGACAGAACCTATCGAAAGAATATCCTGCCGCACAGCGAGCCTTATTGGCATGAGTTCCGGCGTTCGATCTATGACCGCAGCGGCGAGATCCGTTCCTATTACTGGGGAATGTACTGCCAGCGGGAGGTACGATGGATCGAGGGGAGTCCCTGCTATTACGCTTATGCTGGCGACCAGGCCGGCCGGGTGTATGGAAAGACTTTGTCCAGCCTGGGGAAAAAGGAACTCCGCCAGACCGGTTTGGTCGAGTGGATACGAAGCCATCCGGTCACAGATCCTGAGAAATATCTGGCGGTCTGGAAACAAATCCCCAAGATGGAGCAAATCTGGAAAGCTGGATTGTCGCGGCTGACAGCCGAGTGTTTCCACTTCTGCGATGATGTGCAGAAAGTGGTGCTACATCCGGACGAGCCGGGATTGATCCGCGCTCTGGGACTGGACTCCGCAAAATTCCGCCGCCTGCGCCAGCTGGACGGAGACACAGAGACTTTGGCCTGGCTGCAGCTTGAGAAGCGGACCGGACAGCGTATCACGGATGAAATGCTGCGCTGGAGCAAAAAAGAACGGATCAGCCCCAGGGATCTGGTGTTTATCGCAGACCGAATGAGTCTGGTGCAGATCAGAAATTATCTGGAACGGCAAAAAGAGTATTTTGATGGCAGCTGCC
>ENA-UONQ01002512-UONQ01002512.1-human-gut-metagenome-genome-assembly--contig:-CS26-NODE-2512-length-12310-cov-5.786373_pt1 | contig 12310 bp, 12 predicted proteins | sample MGYA00242460_ERZ724007 | MGnify/ENA metagenome assembly ERZ724007
GCGACGATCCACTCCCACCCCACCGTCACCGAGACGATCCGCGAAGCCGCGCTGAATGCTGAAAAACGCGCGATCCATATCAAGAACTGAATCTTTCTATTAACAACCAGGCACAGCAGGGAATTCCCTGCTGTGCCTGGTTGTTCCGGCTGCATCCGTCAGGAACGGCGCAGCGATGGCGGACGCATCGTCGGAGAAGCCTGGTCCTGATTCCTCATGGCAAACGATGCTATGGATATGAGGAACCTGCACTTCCCCTCCGGCGGAGCTTGCGTTTTTGCCCCAAAGCTTGTAAAATAAAGTATGAAAACGAACGGCCCCCACACGTAGGAGCGCTGCACAGCATTGCATCCTTCTGCCGCTATGCCTGCATCGGCTTTGTCATGCAGTTTTTCCGGAATCATATGGAAAACAATATTGACGAGAGCGCAGACCGGCCGGGTGTGCTTTTTGATACGTTTTTAACCACCGCTGTTCAGGTCGCCGACTGAGCCATGGCGACCCGTTCGCAGAAAAACACTGCAAGACCGATCATGCAGGAAAGGAGCAAGCCGCTGTGTCACAGGTAACGAAGCGAGCTTTGGAGCAGTCGCTGAAGAATCTGCTGCTGAAAAAGCCGCTGACCAAAATCACCATCAATGACATTGCCGAGGACTGCGGTATCAACCGCATGACCTTTTATTACCATTTCAAGGATATTTACGATCTTGTGGAATGGTCCTGCCTTGAAGACGCCAAGAGAGCGCTGGATGAGAAAAAGACTTATGAAACGTGGCAGCAGGGATTTTTACAGATCTTCGAGGCGGTACAGGATAACAAGCCCTTTATTTTGAATGTTTACCGCTGCGTCCACGCCGAACAGGTGGAAAAATACCTGCAGCCGCTGGTAGACCGGCTTTTGCTGGATGTGATCAACGAAGAGGTCGGTGAAATGAAGGTTCGGGACGAGGACAAGCAATTTATCGCCCAGATCTATTCATACATTTTTATCGGGCTGATGCTCGACTGGATCAAAGACGATATGCGGGAGGACCCGCAGCAGATCGTGGACAGACTTGCCCGGCTCATCAAAGGCTCCGTGTCGGCAGCGCTCTCCCGTTTCCAATTCTGATTTTATCATTTTTGCGAATCTGATGATAATTTTTACACTTTGCGGCTCCGTGATAAGACTTTTATCACGGAGTCTTTTCTGTTTATTGTAAGCCGGACGGGGGACGCTATAATAAAGCCATCGAAAGGAAAACAAAAACAACAGGAGGTTTTGTTATGTATTACTCTGCCGGCACTTACGAATCCTTTGCCCATCCCGAAAAGCCCAGGGATGTGGACAAAAAATCGGCTTATATCATCGGCACCGGCCTTGCCGGCCTGACGGCGGCTTTTTATCTGGTCCGTGACGGCCAGATGAAGGGCGAGCACATCCACGTATTTGAAAAGCTGGATCTGGCGGGCGGCAGCTGCGATGGCCGCAAGGACATCACAAAGGGCTTCTTTATGCGTGGCGGCCGTGAGATGGACAACCATTTCGAGGTCATGTGGGATACCTTCCGCGATGTTCCTTCCATCGAGACGCCGGGTATCTCCGTTCTGGACGAATATTATTGGCTCAACAAGCACGACCCCAACTACTCTCTGTGCCGCGCCAGCGTGAACCGCGGCGAGGATGCTCACACCGACAAGCAGTTCAAGCTGGATAAGGATTCCGCCTTGGCTCTTTCTCAGCTGTTCCTGACCCCGGAAAAGGATCTGGAGGACAAGAAGATCTCCGATGTGCTGCCTGAATCCTTCTGGAGCACCAACTTCTGGCTCTACTGGCAGACGATGTTTGCATTCCAGCGCTGGTCCAGCGCGCTGGAGATGAAGCGGTATCTGTGCCGCTATGTCCATCACATCGACGGTCTGCCCGATTTCAGCGCCCTGCGCTTCACCAAGTACAACCAGTATGAGAGCATGATCCTGCCGCTCGTCAAGTATCTTGAATCGCACGGTGTGCACATCGAGTACGGCATGGATGTCAGGAATGTCATCATCGAAACCGAGGGAGACAAGAAGGCTGCCAAACAGATCGTTTATATCAAGGACGGCAAGGAGCAGACCATCGACCTGATCGAGGATGATCTGGTGTTCATCACCAACGGCTGCTGCACCGATACCTCCTGCTACGGCGACCAGACCCATGCACCGGATCTGTCTAGCGTGAAGAACGGCGCAGGCGAGTCGTGGGATATGTGGAAGGCCATTGCCGCGCAGGCCGAGCACGGCGAGTACGGCAATCCGGATACCTTCTGCTCCGATGTAGACGCCACCAACTGGATGAGCGCCACCGTCGCCACCTCCAACGAGGAGATCATCCGGCATATTATGAACATCTGCAAGCGTGATCCCCGCTCCGGCAAGGTAACCACCGGCGGCATCGTCACCGTCAAGGACAGCACCGACAACTGGTATCTGTCCTGGACCATCAACCGCCAGCCGCAGTTCAAGTCTCAGGACAAGAATATGGTGCTTGTGTGGCTGTATTCTCTGAACACCAATAAGGAAGGCAACTATGTGAAGAAGGCCATGCGGGACTGCACCGGCGAGGAGGTCTGCCGCGAGTGGCTGTACCACATCGGCGTACCCACCGAAAAGATCGACGCGCTGGCCCACGATGCCTGCAACACCACCACCTGCTTCATGCCCTATATCAACGCCTTCTTCCAGCCGCGTAAGGAGTCCGACCGTCCGAAGGTCGTGCCCGACGGCGCTGTGAACTTCGCCTTCATCGGCCAGTTCGCCGAGACGCCCCGTGACACCATCTTCACCACCGAGTATTCCATGCGTACCGGTATGGAGTCTGTCTACACCCTGCTGGACATCGACCGCGGCGTGCCGGAGGTCTGGGGCAGCAAGTACGATGTACGGGAGCTGCTGCGCGCCTGCTATTACGCCATTGACAAAAAGCCCATCAGCGAAGCGCCGCTGTCCTTCAAGGAGAAGGAACTGCTCAAGATTCTCCTGAAAAAGGTCAGGGGCACCGATATTGAGATCCTGCTGAAGGAAAGCGGACTCATCAAGTAAATAATCCATTTCAGCGGATGAAGTCATGGGGCAACGCTATCAACGGCAGCTTGCCGAAGTGGAACGCTGCCGGGTGCAGCGACAACTGGCGGCACAGACCGAGGAACCCCATGTTCGCCTCTGTGAGCCGCTGTGTGGCCTCCTTCGGGGCGGGGCGGTGTCCCTGCCCCCGGAGAAGGATTTCAAGCCGTTTTCGAGCAGATTTTCGGGGGGTTCCTCCGACTCTGCGGAGGACAAGAACAGGGTTCCCGCCGAAGCCCAGCGAAGCGGGTTCGGTGGGAAGAGGAGACGCAGCGGAATGAGCGAGTTTTCGCCGCTTTCGGCAGAAACGAGGGATATGGAGCTTGCGCCGACGAGAAGCAGGATAAAAATTTCAAAACCGGGGCGAGAGCTCCGGTTTTTTTGAGGGATCGTCTCTCCGGCACGGTGCAAATCCGGACGGTGGGTGGGAGCGTTCCGCCCCTGCAATATCCGTCTCCCCATTCCATCTTACAATCCCGCCTAAAATGCGGCATAATAGCCCATGGAAAGGATGTGCGCATTATGCTGCTTAAAAAAATATACTGTCGGATGTTTCAGGCCTGCTTCGGTCTGGGGGCCCGGGTGTTGCCCTGGCGCAGGCCGGAATGCATCACCGGGCTGGGCAGCCTGCAAAGGCTGCCGGCTCCGGCGGATGTGCTGGGTCTGTGCCCCACAGGGAGCCGGAGGGAGAAGGCCCGGGCATTTATTGACGCCATTTTCCGCATGAACCGGGCGCTGGGCATCCCCGAACGCTTTCCCTGTATTCGGCCGGAGGACCTGCCCCAAATGGCCGCCGGAGCCGAAGCGGAGGCCAACCCCGTATACCCGGTGCCGGCGATTTTCAGCAAGGAGGACTTTATCCGCGTGGCCCGCCGGGTGATGCCGTGCGCCTTGGCAATTAAAAACGAAAAAGGGCGGCAGCTTACGAAACGGTTCTGTTTCGTAAGCTGCCTCCCTTAGCTTTTTACGGTTTCGGTGCGCTTTATTCGGCGGCGGTTGGCACGGTATAAATATTGATGTGATTTCCCGCCGGATCCGCCATGCGGAACATATGCCAGCCGTAGGGACGGAAGAACGGCTCCTGGGTGACGGCACCGGCTGCCTGCGCCCGGGGGTAGATGTCCTCCAGAGTCGGCACCTGCAGCTGGAAATGTACGGCGCCGGAGGTGGGGAACGGATTTTCCTGGGTCAGCAGCACCAGCTTTGTGCCGGCGAGATCGTACTTAACGCCCCGGTCCTCCGGTCCCTCGTCCCAGCCATAGAACGGTTGTGTCGCAAATACCTGCTCGTAAAAGGTACGGCAAGGCTCATACTGCTCCGACGACACATAGAGAAGCAGCTGAAAGTCCAGATATGACATTTTCCTTTCCTCCTATTGCGGATTGCGGCGATAGGGTGCAAAGGCCTCGCAGGTATCCCGCAGCACACGGGTGCAGACCTGCTCGCCCTCTTGCAGCAGCTTCGCCTCGTCCACGTCGGTCAAATGATCGTCCCGATAAACAACACGGCCATTGATCATGGTCAGCCAGACGGGGCCGGTGACGCCCAGCTTGGCAAGCATGGATGCGGGGTCATGGAGGGCACCGGCGTACTCCAGGCGCCGGGCATCGACCATGAAGAGGTCCGCCGCCTTCCCGGCGGCAAGCTGCCCCAGCTCCGGACGCCCGATCATGTCAGCGCCCCCCACAGTGGCCAGCTTCAGCATCTCATAGGGGGAGGGGCAACCGCCCCGCTTTTTGCTGAGGAAGGTCTGCATCAGGTACGCCAGGCGCAGGGTGTCCAGCATATTGGAGCCGTCGTTGGTGGCGCAGCCGTCCACGCCGAGGCTTATGGGTATGCCAGCCTTGCGCATACCGGGGATGTCCAAAATCTCGCTGCCGCCCAGCATGGTGGGGGCCGGGCAGTGGGAAATGCCCATGTGGTTTTCCGCCAGCAGAGCATATTCCTCCGGCAGCGTTTCCCGGCCATGGGCCAGCCAAATGTCACTGCCGACAAAGCCGATACGGCGGCACCATTCCAGGGAGCGGACGCCGAAGCGGCGCACCATGCTGCTGTTTTCCCCCTCGCACAAATGGGTGTGCATATGGACGCCGGCGCTGCGGGCCAGACGTATGGTCTCCAGGAAGGTGTCCTCGGTGCAGTTGATGGGCTGGCAGGGGGCCAACACGATTTGCCGCATGGAGAAAGGCTCCGGGTCGTGATAGAGCGCCAGCAGACGCTGGCAGTCGTCCAGGTACTCCGCTGTTGTCTCGCACATCTCATCGGGAATGGTGCTGCCCTTCCAGCGGGGCAGGGTGTTGGTGCCGCGGGCGGCTACAAAGCGAAAGCCCATCAGACGGGCGGCCTCCATCTGCCGGTCCACCCCCTGCTTGCCGGTGGCCGGTGTGTAGCAGTACTGGTGATCTACCGAGCAGGTGCAGCCGTGCTTAATAAGGTCTGCCATACAGGCGGCGCTGGCATAGAAAATCACATCCCCGTCGATACGGACGAAAACCTTATAGATGTCATCCAGCCACTGCATCAGCGTCAGCCCTGGGCGGTCAATCGTCATCAGATTACGCACAAAGGCCTGAAAAAAATGGTGGTGTGTATTAACAAGGCCGGGATAAACATACTTGCCTGCGGCATCAATGATCTGGGCGTCACCGGCGGCAAGGTTGCTCCCCACCGCCTCAATGCGGCCGCCGCAGATGAGAATGTCGCTGTTATAGAGCACCCGATCCGCCGGATCGCAGGTCACCACAGCATCCGCGTTTCGAATCAGTATCCTTTCCCTCATGACGGATCCTCTTGCGGCAGCGTGTCCCGATTTTTCATATTGCGGCGATAGGCCAGCACCTCCACCACATTCTTTTCCTCATCGCAGATCTGGAAAATCCGGTCGCCATACCAGGTATCGGTAAGCCCCAGCAGCACCTCCACATCGTCGCGGCTCTCCAGCCACGCAAAGCAGGCGTTGACATCCTCGGCCTCAATGGTGGTCAGCGCAGGACCCTGGGGCGTATTCTCCGTCTTTTGCCGAATGTCCGTAAAGCCGCCGGCAGAGCGGAGGCGGCAGCCCCGATCCTCGGGACCCCGATCCCAGGAGGTGACCACGGGCATCTGCATGGAATCCCGGTAAAAGGCGGTGATCTTCTCCAGATCCTCCGCAAAAAGAATGGCGGTATACTCATCGGTAAAGTAGCAGCCGCCGTCATCGGCCCCCATAGGCCGATACTGCTCGGAGCGCTGGTAGACCTCCACCCAGTTGCCCACGGGGTCCTTGATGCAGAAGCTGTATTCGCCCCACGGATGCGCCTGCAGGGGGCGGATAACGGTGACCCGAGGCTCCTTTTTCAGGTTGGCGTAGCACAGCTCAATGTCCTTTGCCTCTAACCGCATTCCCGCAGGGCCCTGGGGCAGGGTGGGATGGCGGCAGATCAATTCCAGGCGGTTGTCTCCGATCTTGAACTTGCAGCCGCGATCCACCGGGCTGGTGTACCAGCCATACATCTGGGGCAGACGCAGCAGATCCCGATAAAAGGACTGCAGGGTGTCAAACTCCCAGGAATAATAAACGATCCTGTATTCTTTGCGCCACATATTTTTCCCTTTCTATAATCAGTGCATCAAAATTTCCTCTCGCACATTGCGCAGGTAGGCGTAGATCTCCACCACATTGCCGCTGGGGTCGTACATCTGGAACAGCCGCCGCGCATCAAAGTCCGTGTCACGCAGCACCCCGGCCTCCTTATAGTCCGGGCTTTGGCTGAACCGGTCATACAGCTTGTTGACGCTGCTGGCCTCCAGGCCGATCATGGACGGGCCCAGGGTGCAGCCTGCCGGACGCCTGCGCAGCAGCAGCTGTGCATCGCCGGCCTGAAGCAGCAGCGCGTCCGCCTGCCGCTCCAGCAGCGGAAGCCCCAGCCGGTCGCAGTAGAAGCTCTGCGCCGCCGCCAAATCATCCTCATAAAGCACGCCGGTAAAGGTGCCGGTAAACATATCCGTTTTATCCACATCGCCGCCGCTGCAGGGGCTGTCGTCCTGCAGCAGATGCACCAGATTGCCTTCGGTGTCCCGGAGAGTTACCTGCCGGGCATCCTGAGAGAGAATCTCGATGTGGGGCATTTCCTCCAAAATCCGCTCCATGCACAGGGGCAGGTCGGAGCACTGGGCCAAAAACTCACTGTGTCCCTGCCGGGGGGTAAAGGGGATCTGGGTGATTTCCAGCCGTCCGCTGCCCATGTAGAAGCGGTAGCCCTTCTGATCGGGGACGATGGACCAGTTATAGTTGGGCTGCAGGCCCAGTACCTCGCGGTAGAAAAAGACACCGCTGTCGTAATCCTTCAGGTGCAGGATATATCTGCATTCGTGAAATGTAATATTCATGCCTTCGATCCTTTCGACTGTGATTCCCCGGCGCTTTTCCGGCGCAGACAGGGAGCGGAGAGCGGATGGGGATAGGGGGTGCCATTGGCCGCCGGCGCCCGCATCCGCATACCGGTGAGCTTGATGCCGATCAGCGCGGCCAGATAGGGCAGCATCTGGGTCAGCTGCGTGGCGATGCCGAAGCTCTGCAGGCGCATCCGCAGCGCCTGCATCACGCCAAACAGCAGCGTGGCAAGATAGCCGCCGACGGGAGACCACTGACCGAACTGGTTGGCGGCAAAGGCCATAAAGCCGGACCCGGCGGACATATCATTGACAAACACATTGGCGGAGCTGAGGCACATGACAGCGCCTCCCATGCCGGCAAAAACGCCTCCCAGAAGCACCGCGCGCATTCGCAGGCGGTAGACATTGATGCCCAGGGTGGCCACGGCGGCGGGGTTTTCGCCCACGGCACGAATCCGCAGGCCCCATGCGGTTCGATGCAGCAGATACTGCATAACCGCCACCGCCAGCAGGCCCAGATAGATGCAGGCCGGGTAGCCGCTGAGCATGGTGCCCGCTATGGGGACGCGGGAGAGAAATGGGATATTCACGGCCTGAAAGCCCTCCACCCACGGGGAGATGCCGGTGGTGTCCCACAGGGCGCGCATCAGCATATAGGCAAAGCCAGGGCCGAAGAGGTTGAGGCCGATGCCGATCACGATCTGCTGGCCGTTGCAGTAAATGGCCAGCACCCCCAGGATCAGCGCCAGAAATACACCGGCGGCGCAGCCGCACAGCAGCCCTACCCAGGGGCTGCCCGTATAGTAGGCGCCTACGGCGGCGAGAAAGCCGCTGAAGAGCATGGAGCCCTCAATGCCGATGTTGATGACGCCCGCCCGCTCGCTGATGGTGCAGGCCAGAGTGCCCAGTGCAATGGGTGCGGTCAGCCGGATGGCAGAGGCAAAAAAGTTGGCAAATGAGATCCAAAAATCCATTATTCAGCAGCTCCTTCCTGTTTCCGGCCCCGGCCGACACAGCTCTTGAGCCGCTGCCACAGGTGGCCCAGCACATTCCACACATCCGGAGAGGCCACCAGCATGACAATAAAGCCCTGGAGCACGGAGATCATCTCCGTTGTCACCTGGCTGGTCAGGCTCATGCTGATGGAGGCGGAGCGCAGCATTCCGAACAGGAAGGCGCTCAGCAGCACACCCACAGGCGAATTCATGGCAAGGGTGGCCACGGTAATGCCGTCCCAGCCGTACCCGGGGGAGAAGCCCATGACAAAGCGCTTATATACCGCCAGGCACTGGATGGACCCGCCCAAGGCAAACAGACCGCCGCTGATGCACATGGCGGCAATCGTCCGGCCATAGATCGGCAGTCCGGCCTGCTGCATGGCACGGGGGTTGCTGCCCATGGCCCGCAGGGAAAAGCCAAAGGGGGTCTTATACAGCATCCAGGTTACAACGACTACGCAGAATAGCGCCACAAGGATGCCATAGTTAAACTGCGTGCTGGGGAAAATGCGCGGCAAAATGCTGCCCTCGTTAACAACCACGGTCTCCGTGTTGCTGGCGCCGGGCCGCTGAAAATAGCTTTTGACGATATACTCCGTCAGCAGGGCGGCGATGGAGTTCATCATAATGGTGGCCACGGACAGTGAGGTCAGGTTTCGCCCGGCAAACAGGGTGGGCAGGAGTGCCCACAGAGCGCCGGCTGCAAAGCCCGCCAGCAGCGCCAGCAGCCAGCCCCACGGCGCCGGCAGCGGCACCGTCAGGCCCACAATAACGGAGGCCAGACCGCCCACCAGCACCTGTCCCTCACCGCCGATGTTGAAAACACCGCTCTGGAAGGCCACCGCCGCGCCGAGACCGGTCATGATCAGCGGCAGCATATATGCCAGAACATTCAGAAAGCTCTTGGCGCTGCCGAAGGAGCCGGTGAGTATGCTCCAATATACGACCAGAGGATCCCGTCCGGTAAGCCGTATGGTCAGCCCGAACAGCACCAGCGCCAGAACCAACGAAAACAGCGACAATCGAATCCTTGTTTTTTTCACAGTGTCCCTCCTTGCGCAGATGATTTATCTCTGCAGATAAAGCTCGGGGCCAAAGGCCAGGCAGGCCTTCAGCCCCGTGTTGTGCACTCGGCGATTTACGCCGCCTTCCACACCTTTGCTTCTTCAATGGTGCTGGGAACCACGATGGTGCCGTCCTTGATGGCAGCCACCGCCGCATTGTACTTCTCCATCACATCAGCGGGGATCTGATAGGCAGAGCCGTCAAAATCCAGGTACAGGCTGTTCTCTGCCAGGCCCTTTTCGATGGCGCCGGCGGTGAACTTACCGTCAATGACATCCTGAATCGCTTCCTGGGCGCAAGCGGGGAAGTCCCGGATGGCGCTGGCAATGTTGGTCTGGGGGGCGTCCGCATTCAGGTTGCCGTCAAAGAAGATGGTCAGGAAGTTCTTCTCCTTGCCGGCATTGAGGATACCCAGGCCGCCGGCACTGGCGGTGTGGTATAGCAGGCTGGCGCCCTGCTCATGCATGGATGTGGCCAGCTCATAGCAGCCGTTGACCTCTGCCCAGCCGTTGGCATAGTCCACCAGCACCTGGCAGTCAGGGTTAGCATAGCGGGCTCCGGCAATCATACCGGCAGCGCCCAGATTGCACAGGGGGATGTCGTGGGCGCCAATAAAGCCCAGAGTATTGGTGTCGGACAGGCAGGCACCCAGGAAGCCGGCCAAAAAGCCCAGCTCCTGATCGCGCCATGTGTAGCTGCGGATGTTGTCACCCTGCACCACGGCGTCCAGGATCACAAACTTCTGCTGCGGATAGTTGGGGGCCACATTTTCCAGGCTGGAGCTCTGGCTGCCGCCCAGGCAGATGATGAGGTCGCAGTCTCCGCTGTCGGCATAGCCGGATATCAGGCCCTCGTACTCGGCGTCATCCTTGGGCTCGGAATATACCCACTGGATGCCCATGGTGCTCTCCGCCTTCTTCATGCCGTCATACAGTGCGTCGTTAAAGGACTTGTCTCCCAGTCCGCTGGAGGCGAACACAACGGCGACCTTAGTGGCCTTCTCGGAATCGTCACCTGCCGAATCCTTGTCGGACTTCCCGCAAGCCACCAGGGACAGTATCGAGCAGACCGCCAGCAGCATGGCCAGCCACTTTTTCACATTTGTAAACTTCATCTTAGTTTCTCCTTTTGCACGGTTAGTTCTAAGCTGCCGTTTAATCGGCAGCAGGATCAATAAGGGAAGGTCAGTGGGCCTCGCCCAGCATCATGCGTCCTAAGGCCTCACGGGTGGCGTTGTCTGCATCCACAAATCCCATGATCTGCCCGCGGAACAGCACCATGATCCGGTCCGAAACCTTGATCAGCTCATCCAGATCGCTGGAAATGAGCAGCACGGCGCAGCCCTGTTCCGCCGCGGCCAAAATGCGGCCTTGGATGTAATCCGCCGAGGCGATGTCAACGCCCCGGGTAGGCTGCGCGGCAATGAGCATCCGGCAGCCCCGGTCAAGCTCCCGGGCGACGACGATTTTTTGCTGATTGCCGCCGGAGAGGGTGCCGACCACAACCGACTCATTGGTGGCCGCAATGCTGTAATCGGCGATCTTAGCCTGCGCATCACGGCGGGCGGCCGCCCAGTCCTCCAGCAGCGGGCTTTTGGCATAGGGCTTTTCGTCGTAGGCATTCAGCAGCATATTTTCAAAGAGCCGCATACTGAGGATGAGGCCCATGCCTTGCCGGTCATCGGGAATACTGCCCACGCCGGCATCCCGAATCTGCTTGGTCGTGCGGCCGGTGATTTCCCGTCCGTCCAGGAGAATGCTGCCGGAAGAGGGGCGGCAAAGACCCAGAAGAGCTTGCGCCAGGGGCGTCTGCCCGTTGCCCTCGATGCCCGCTACGCCCAGCACCTCGCCGGAGCGGATGGAAAAGGTGGCATTTTGTACAGCGGCGCCGCCACGGCTCTGCACGCTGAGGTCCTTTACCTGCAACACCTCTTCCGCCCCAATGGGATGGGGCCGGCGGCGCCCGGTGGGAACCGTTTTGCCCACCATCATCTGCGTCAGCTTTTCCATACCGGTTTCCTGAGGGGTGGTGGTGCCGATGATCCGGCCCTGCCGAATCACGGTCATGCGGTCTGCAATTTGATAGACCTCCCGCAGTTTATGCGTAATGAAAATTGTGGACTTGCCCAGCTCCCGCAGACGGCGCAGCACATCAAACAGTGCGTCGGACTCCTGAGGCGTCAGCAGGGCGGTAGGCTCGTCGAAAATCAAAATGTCCGCCTTGCGATACAGCAGCTTGACGATCTCCACTCGCTGGCGCTGCCCGATGGTCAGCTTGTCCACCAGCGCATCAGGGTCTATGTCTAAGCCATAGGAGGCGGCCAGCTCCCGGATACTGCGTGACGCTTCCTGCTTTTTCAGCCGTCCGCATCTGGTCCTGACCTCCTGCCCCAGGGTAATGTTTTCCGCCACCGTCAGATGCGGAATCAGCATCAGCTCCTGGTGTACCATACCGATGCCGTGGGCGATGGCGTCAGCAGGGCTTTTCAGCGCCACAGGCTCGCCGGAAAGGAACAGCTGACCCTCATCGGGCTGCTCGATGCCGTAGAGCATTTTCATCAGTGTGCTCTTTCCTGCACCGTTTTCCCCCAGAAAGGCATGCACCTCGCCGCGGCGCAAGGTGAAATTAATGTGATCGCTGGCCTGTACGACACCGTTATAGCACTTGCACAGGTCAACACACTGTAAAACAATGGGGGCCTCGGTGGCGGTTTGCGCGTGTTCGGCTATCATAGGCTCCTCCTTTCAGGGTCGTTCCCTCTATTGGTTGATACGGACAAGCAGTCCGGTTCT
>ENA-UONQ01002520-UONQ01002520.1-human-gut-metagenome-genome-assembly--contig:-CS26-NODE-2520-length-12267-cov-3.226580_pt1 | contig 12267 bp, 9 predicted proteins | sample MGYA00242460_ERZ724007 | MGnify/ENA metagenome assembly ERZ724007
TGGCACGTACCTTCGGCTCCTGCTCACGTACCGGTACTCTGTTTAATCCCTTTGCCATTATTTGTCACCTCCGCACTGGCCGCATCCACCGTGATGGGTTGCGCCTTCCTGGTATCTTAAGAGAGCTCTTCCCTCTTCTGTCTTATACATCTGCTGACGTTTCATAGCCAGGTCGAAGTCTACCAGATGACCGTCAAACTCCGGTCCGTCTACGCAGGCAAATTTTACTTCATTGCCTACCATTAGACGACAGGCACCGCACATACCGGTTCCGTCTACCATGATCGGGTTCATGCTGACAACGGTCGGGATGTTCAGTTCTTTTGTCAGAAGACATACGAATTTCATCATGATCATCGGTCCGATGGCAACACAGACATCATACTGTTTGCCCTGGTTCTGTACAAGGTCGCGGAGTACATCGGTACCCATACCTTTTCTTACGTAAGAACCATCGTCTGTGGTTATGTACAGATTGCTGACAGCAGACATTTCTTTCTCGAGAATAACGAGATCTTTTGTCTTTGCTCCGACAATGGCGTCAGCAGTGATTCCATGCTCATGCAGCCATTTTACCTGCGGGTAAACCGGTGCAGTTCCAACACCGCCGGCTACGAATACGATCCGTTTTTTCTTCAGTTCTTCGATATCTTCGCTGCAGAACTCGGACGGCTGCCCCAGAGGTCCTACGAAATCCATGAAAGCATCTCCCGCTTTGAGATCTTTCATTTTTTTGGTAGATTCTCCGATCGGCATGAATACGATGGTGATAGTTCCTGCTTCTCTATCGTAATCACAAATGGTCAGAGGAATTCTTTCTCCTTCTTCATCTGCCTTGACAATAACAAACTGTCCAGGGAGGCAGTGCTGTGCTACTCGCGGTGCTTCTACTACCATACGGTAGATGTTATTCGCGAGCATTTCCGCTTCTTGAATCTTGTACATAATATCCTCCTAATCTTGTTAGAAATATTTTAACAAAAGCACGACTTGGATTTTCGCGCATTTTATGTTAATACTTTATCACGTTTCCGGTTATTTGTAAACAACGGACAACATCTTTTCCCATCATCCGTGTTCCTCCAGATAATTTTCGAACTGTTCCATGGACATCAGAACTTTTCTCGGCTTGGTTCCTTCCTCCGGTCCTACGACACCGGCATCCGCGAGCTGGTCCATGATTCTGGCCGCGCGGTTGAAACCGATTTTCAGCACTCTCTGGAGCATGCCGATCGATGCCTTATCTTTTTCGATGATAAATTTTCCGGCTTCCACGAAGTAATTATCGCGGTTATCTCCGCCGCCTGCGGCAGAACCGCCATCCAGGCTTACGGTGTGAATCCGTTTTTCGATATCCGGATCATAAGCGTTCTCGCCGTAGTGATCTTTTAAGTAGGCAACGACATCGCTGACCTCTTTATCCGAAACAAAGGATCCCTGCAGACGGGCCGGTTTCTGGTAATCCTGCGGCTTGTAGAGCATATCGCCTTTTCCAAGCAGTTTTTCCGCACCTCCCATGTCGAGGATCGTACGGGAATCTACGCTGGAAGAAACCGAGAATGCAATACGGGACGGCATATTTGCCTTGATAAGACCAGTGATGACATTGACGGAAGGTCTCTGTGTTGCAATAATCAGATGGATGCCGGCCGCACGGGCAAGCTGTGCCAGACGGCAGATCGCATCCTCCACTTCTCCCGGCGCAACCATCATCAGGTCGGCAAGCTCATCCACGATAATGACGATCTGCGGCAGTTTTTCCGGTTTTTTGCCGTTTTCATCCGGCGGCAGCTCGGCAACTTTCGCATTGTAGCCTTTCATATCGCGCACGTTGAATTCCGCAAATTTGTTATAACGGTCTGTCATCTCCGCAACCGCCCAGTTCAGAGCTCCGGAAGCCTTTTTCGGGTCTGTGACAACAGGGATAAAAAGGTGCGGAATGCCGTTATAAACAGAAAGCTCAACGACCTTCGGGTCGATCATGATCAGTTTGACGTCTTCCGGTTTTGCCTTATAAATAATACTCATAATCAGTGTGTTGATGCAGACCGATTTACCGGAACCGGTCGCACCGGCGATCAGAAGATGAGGCATTTTCGCGATATCTGCGATGACCGGCTGACCGGCGATGTCTTTTCCGACAGCAAAGGCCAGATTCGAAGAAAAGTTCTTAAACTCCGGTGTTTCAAGAAGATCACGCAGCATCACGGCCGTGTTCGTCTTATTTGGAACCTCGATTCCGACTGCGGATTTTCCCGGGATCGGTGCCTCAATGCGGACATCTGCTGCTGCAAGACTCAGCTTGATATCGTCGGTCAATCCGACAATCCGGCTTACTTTCACGCCCTGTTCCGGCATCAGCTCATACCGTGTGACGGTCGGTCCGCAGCTTACGTTATTGACTGTAACTTTGACACCGAAGCTGTCCAGCGTCTCCTCCAGTTTCCGCGCTACTTCCCGCAGATGCGCATCGGAATCGCCCATGGCACCGCGCGTCCCTTTTTTCAGCAGATTCATCGGCGGTGTTTTGTACTCCGGCCGCTTTTCCTCTGCTTTTTTCCCGATTTCCTGACGAATGCCGTCTATATCCGCCTTGATCTCTTCACAGGAAGACCGCGGATTTCTCGTATGATCCGCAGACGTTTTCTCTTTTTTCGCCTCTTCTGCAGCTTGCCGTGTCATCTCCGGTTCTGTCTTTTCCGGCTCTTCAGCCGGCACAGAACCACGGTGAATCGAAAGCTCCGGCATCTCCATCTGATGGGTATCGTCGTTTTCGTTTAAATCAGCCATCGATTCCACCTGAGAAAGAAGGCGGGATTTCTTTTTCTTCCCGGCTTTTTTCGGTTCCTCCACTGGCTCAAGAATCAGCTCTTTTCCTTCCTCTTCTTCCATCGCAGCTTGGCGCGCCAGACGCTCCTGGCGGCGCTCCTCCGCCATCCGGCGGTGGTCATTCGTCTTTTCATGGATCGGCGCGAGAATCGGCTTCTGCGTCATCACGATCACGGAAATCACGATGGCGATCACAATAATCACCCACGCGCCGATCTGGCCGAATCCCATGCCGAGAATTTTCACGACAGACCCTCCTAAGATTCCTCCGCCGAGATGATCGTAGGCGCTGTCAAAATAGTAATCCAGAAATGTCGTATCTCTCGTATAGCCGGACGCCAGAAGCTGCATAAAAGCGCAGAAAAAGACGAAGCAGCTGATCGCTCCCCCGGTTTTCCGCACAATTAAAAAGTTCTGTCTGTTTGCTATGTAAAATGCTGTTCCAAAGAAGATCAGAACCGGTGCTGCCCACTCTGTCACGCCGAAAAGGCCGAAAAAGAAGTCGCAGACAGCCTGTCCGATCACGCCGCCCATACCGAAATTACTGAGCATCAGCAGAATCGAAACAGCAAGCACGGAAAGCAGAATAATTTCTGCGCGCACTCCCTCGTCCATCGGCTCACGGACTGTGTTTTTCCTTGTGCCGGAGGTACGTTTTGCGGTACTGCTCTTTTTCGCCGTTGTTTTTCTGGCCGTTGTTTGGGTCTGTTTCTTTTTTGCTGTTCCGGAAGCAGAAGTTTTTTTCTTTGTCTTCCCGCTTCCCTTTGTTGTATTTGCCATGCAGAACTTCTCCCCTTTCTCGTATTACAGCAGAAAATATCCTGCAATGGAGAATGTCCCGACAAGAAGACAGTACAAAGCAAAATATTTCAGTTTCCGTTTTTTCACCACACGCATCAGAATGCGGATCGTAAAGTAACCGGCAAGTGCCGCCATGAAAACGCCGACCAGATATACCGGATGAAAAACAATTTTATTTTTTCCCATGGTCGCAATTTCAACGATCGTTGCCCCGATAATCGCCGGAACACTCACAATCAGAGAGTATTTCACAGCGTACGAACGGGTCATGCCGCCGATCACACACGCAGAAATAGTCGAACCAAGACGGGAAAGACCCGGAATCGTGGAAAAGCCTTGGAAGAATCCGGCAATCAGTGCATCTTTCGGCTTCAAATTTTTCTGCGTTTTTTCTCCCTCCGGAAGCATATCTGCCACCACAAGCAGAATCGCCGTCAGATACAGACCAACGCCAGGTGCCAGCAGATTCGAGGAGGTCAGTGTGACAAGGCTCTGAATCATGCCGCCGATTACAGCAGTCGGGATGGTGGTCAGAATCAGCAGGAAAGCAAGCATACGGTAGTTGCTGCCGAGTACCTTCCGGTACTGCTTTCTCTCCTGATGCTGACTGGAAAAGTGTTCCTTTAAATTATGAAACAGATCGATTATGATTCCGCACAGCGCGAGGAAGAGACGTTTCCATTCCTTCGAAAATGTGAGCAGAATTGCAATCATGGAGCCAAAGTGCAAAAGCACATTGAAAAACACCGTCTGCGTATCTTCGATCTTCATAAAGTGACGGAAGATAATCAGATGTGCGGAGCTGCTGATCGGCAGGAATTCCGTGATTCCCTGGATCAGGCCCAGAAATAAAGCTTCTATTACTGTCATTTTTTTATCCTGTTCCCTTATTTTTCTCTTTTGTGAAAGTCCGGACAAAACTTCCGTTCGAATTTTCACAGCGAACTCATTCTAACACAAAATCCCCTGAAACACAAGCCGCGCCGTGAAGTCAATTTTCTGTCCCTGCTGCCTTTTTCATCAGCTCATTCAGCTTTTCGAGCGCGCGGGCAATGCCGCCGACCTCGTCGATCAGGCCTTCTTCCACTGCCTGCGGGCCGTCCAGCATTGTTCCGACATCCTTGACCAGCATTTTCGTATCGAGCATCAGCTCCTCGAGCCGTTCCTTGGTGATTTTAGAATGGGCCGATACAAAACCTGTGATCCGATCCTGCGTCTTTTCCATATTACGGTACGTCTGTGCAACACCGATGAACATGCCGTTTGTACGCACCGGGTGAATGACCATGGTGGCACTCGGCACGATCAGCGAATAGTCTGCTGCAACGGCGAGCGGGACACCGATCGAATGACCGCCCCCTAAAACGAGCGATACCGCAGGCTTTCGCATGGACGCAATCATCTCTGCAATTGCAAGACCGGCCTCCACATCTCCGCCTACGGTATTCAGGAGAATCAGAAGACCATCAATACTTTTGTCCTCCTCGGCACGGGCAAGAGCAGGGAGAATGTGCTCATAGCGCGTCGCTTTCGTGCGCTCGCCGAGTGATTCATGCCCCTCCACCTCGCCGATGATGGACAGCAGATAAATGTTGGTCTTCAGTTCTACAATATTTTCTTTTTCTGTCTGGTTTTTCTGTGATTCTGCCATACGGATTTCCTCTTTTCTGCTATTCCAAAATAGCTTCATCAGTATGCGCAGATTCTTATGATTCTATGTAATTTCCAGTGAAATTACTCGTCCAGGTTGGTGTATACGTACTGTACGTCGTCGTCGTCATCCAGCAGATCCAGGGTACGGTTCAGGTCTTTTAATGCCTGCGGATCGGTCAGCTCTACGTAGGTCTGTGGGATCATGGTAACGTCTGCCTCTGCCATGGCAATGCCGTCTTTCTCCAGAGCCTCACGTACTGCGGAGAAGTCATCCGGATCGGTGATGATTTCGTAGCTGTCCTCTTCGTCTGCGAAGTCTTCTGCGCCTGCATCCAGAGCAAGCATCATCAGATCGTCAGCATCCATTTCGCACTCTTCTTTGTCGATGATGATCTGGCCTTTTTTGTCGAACATGTAGGATACGCATCCCGGTGTTCCAACGCTTCCGTTTCCTTTGGTGAAAGCGCTTCTTACGTTTGCTGCGGTACGGTTCTTGTTGTCGGTCAGAGTCTCTACGATGATCGCGATACCATTCGGGCCATAACCTTCGTAGGTGATACGCTCGTAGTTGTCTGCGTTTGCATCTCCGGCAGCTTTTTTAATACCGCGGTCGATGGTATCGTTCGGCATATTGTTTGCTTTTGCTTTTGCGATAACGTCACGCAGCTTGCTGTTGTTTGCCGGATCCGGTCCGCCCTCTTTGACAGCGATTACGATCTCACGGCCGATGATGGTAAAGATTTTACCTTTTTTTGCGTCGTTTTTTTCTTTTTTATGCTTAATGTTGGCAAATTTTGAATGTCCTGACATACCTCTTTTGTCTCCTTTATTTAAAGTATTGCTTTTCTGTAAAAAGGTTTCCCCGAAAAACGGCAGAAGCCCATATAATATAGAATATAGCACGATCTTTCTCATTCGTCAACCGTGAACCGCGCCAAAAATACCCCTTATGTAGACAGATCCAGGCTGATTTTCAATGCTTCGTTCACAAGGGCCAGCTGTTCCGGCGTCAGATGACAGATTTTATCTTTCAGCCTTCTCTTATCGATCGTCCGAAGCTGTTCCAGTAAAATAACAGAATCCCGTACAATCCCATAGGCGGACGCTTCGATCTCAATGTGTGTCGGCAGCTTCGCCTTATTCATCCTCGATGTAATCGCCGCACAGATCACCGTCGGACTGTGCCGGTTGCCGATGTCATTCTGAATGATCAGCACCGGACGGACACCGCCCTGCTCACTTCCCACAACGGGCCGCAGGTCGGCATAATATACATCGCCACGCTTGATTACCACTTGTGCTCACTCTCCGATTCTTTCCGTTTTGCTTTCCCATACGATAACGATCCGGCGTTTTACGCCTTTTAAAATCGTTTCCATGTATTTAATATTGCCTGTTTTTCCGGAGGTATTCACAAATTTCATCCGGCACTTCAAAAAAGTCCGCCCGGAGTCCTTTTGGGAACCCGTGATTCTGATCTGCTTTGCTCAGATTGACTGCAATCCTCTGATAATCTCGGATGCTGTTACATAGGAAGCACTGCTTTTTTCTTCCGCAGCCTCTCCCGCCTTTCCATGCGCATATGCCGCCAGTGCCGCTGTTTTGGCAAGGCTGATTTTTTTCTCATTTTTTTCACACTGACGTTTTGCTGCAAAGGCGCCTGTGATTCCTGCGAGCACATCGCCGCTTCCCGCCGTCGCAAGCGCACTGCTTCCGCTTGTGTTTATGTAATACTGCTCACGCCCTTCCTCTGCTGTCACGGTTACGGAATCCTTTCGTACACAGCAGGCCTGGTATTTTTCGGCTGCCCTTCCGGCGCTTCCTGCCGGGTCACGCTGGCATTCTGCAATGGTCATGTGCAGCAGCCGTGCAAGCTCTCCTACATGAGGCGTTAAAATTTTTTCTGCCCGGCAGCCCGAAAGAATCTCTGCATCTTCTGCAATCAGGTTCAGCGCATCTGCATCCAGAACAAGAGGAACTTCTGTGTGCTGCACCGTAAAAACGAGCAGTTCTTTTGCCGTCCGGCTTTTGGAAAGTCCCGGTCCCGCAACAACAGCGTCCGCCCAGGCGAGATCCTGCAGCAGGACTTCTTCCGGAAGCGGCTCATCCTCCTTCCAGAAATCCGCCATTGCTTCCGGCAGGGCACAGAAAAGCGGCGTATGGTTTCTTTCCTCTGTCACAACCTTTACCATGCCGGCACCGGATGCAAGGACTGCCCTGGCACACAAAACAGCGGCTCCGCACATGGCACCGGAACCGGCAAGTACCAGCACCTTTCCGAAGGTTCCCTTATTTCCCATCGGCGTGCGGGTAAGAAACCGGTCCAGATCTTCTTTTTCCACTGAACCGTACCAGGGCGTCTCCTCTTCTCCTGCATCAAAGCCGATTCCGATATCACGGACCAGGACCTCTCCGGCAAATCGTTTTCCGGGATCAAAAAGAAGCCCTGGCTTTGCACAGGCAAATGTCACCGTGGCTCTGGCTTTCACCGCCGCATCAAGGACCTCTCCGGTATCCGTGTGGATCCCCGAAGGGATGTCCACGGCAAGAACAGGAACACCGCTTGCGCAGATTGCTTCCACTGCCCTCCGGTACTCCCCTGCCAGCGGACGGGATACGCCAATTCCAAAGATGGCATCTATGATAACAGTATATTCCCGGAAATCCGGATTCTTAACCTCACGGACCCCATAATTTTCCGCAATTTTCTTCTGTACTCTCATGCCTTCACTGTATTTTTCCGGATTTCCAAGACAGAACAGTTCCGCATCCACCCCTTTCGTCTTTAAAATCCGTGCAATTGCCGCACCGTCCCCGCCATTATTTCCGGGACCGCACACAGCAAGGACTTTTCCTGTATTCCATGTTCCACTTTGAAGCTCCTCCACGCAGGACAGCGCCGCGCGCTCCATCAGTACCAGGGACGGTACCCCCATGGTTTCGATCGTATTGCGGTCTGCCTGCTTCATCTGTGCTGCTGTAAGAATCCGTTTCATCGCTTTTCCTCCTTTTCCTGCCTTATCCGGAAAGTGAACAGAAAAAGTCTCCGGTTTCCCGAAGACTCTCCTGCTTTTGTTTTGGTTTCTTAATTGTTCTTTGGATGCTCCGCCTCATATCTGGTCAGATTGTAGGAGAGACGCATCAGACTTTCGGAAAGATGGACGTTCTCGACGATCACATCTTTCGGAAGTTTTAAGTTTAGATCGGTATGTGCAAAATTCCAGATTGCTTTTACACCGTTGTCCACGAGAATCTCTGCCATCTCTACCGCTTTTGCTTTTGGCAGTGTCAAAGCCGCAATCTCTACATGGTGTTCCTTGATAAATTCCGGAAGCTCGTCCGCCATGCGGATTTCAATTCCGCGCACGGAGATTCCTTTTAATACCGGGTTGACGTCAAAAATACCGACCGTTTTGAATCCGCTTCTTTCAAAGGCCGCATAATTGGCAAGCGCCTGTCCCAGATTTCCGGCTCCGACAAAAATCATATTGTGGACTCTGTCCAGACCTAAGATTTTTCCAATCTCGCTGTACAGATACCGCACGTTATAACCATACCCCTGCTGGCCGAAGCCGCCGAAATTATTTAAGTCCTGGCGAATCTGGGAAGCTGTCACTTTCATCCGCTCGCTCAGCTCACCGGAAGAGATCCGTTCTACTCCGTCCTCCAGCAATTCGCCCAGGTAACGATAATATCTAGGAAGTCTTTTGATAACTGCCCGCGAAATTCCTTTTTCTTCCAAGATAAATTCCTCCTTATTTACACCTGCATATATTCATATTATATATGGTTGATAGAAAATTGTCAAAGATTTCTTGAAATTTTGTGTATTACTCTCTATAATAAGGATGGTGTATTATGTCAAAATACAGAAATATGTTATCTGGAGGAACCACATGATTCTTGCATGTCAGAATATCTCGAAAGCATTCGGGACAACGGAAATTATCAAAAATGCATCTTTTCATATAGAAGAACGCGAAAAAGCCGCACTGGTCGGCATCAACGGTGCCGGAAAATCGACGCTGTTAAAAATCATCATCGGTGAAATGAGGGCCGATGAGGGAGAGGTCATCCTCTCCAAAGGAAAGACGATGGGCTATCTCGCCCAGCATCAGGATCTGACCGGACACCTTTCCATTTACCAGGAAGTGCTGACCGCGAAACAGAATCTGATCGATATGGAGGAACGCCTCCGTCAGATGGAAAGTGATATGAAGACAAAATCCGGTGCAGCGCTGGATGAACTTCTTTCCACCTACACCCGCCTCTCCCATACCTTTGAACTGGAAAACGGATACGCGTACCGCAGTGAAGTCGTCGGTGTTTTAAAAGGTCTTGGCTTTTCCGAGAGCGATTTTGAAAAACAGGTGGACTCCCTCTCCGGCGGTCAGAAGACCCGCGTGGCACTTGGTAAACTGCTGCTCACCAAACCGGACATCATTCTGCTCGACGAGCCGACCAACCACCTCGATATGGACTCGATCTCCTGGCTCGAAACGTATCTTTTAAATTACAGCGGAGCCGTCCTGATCGTCTCCCATGACCGTTACTTTCTCGACCGCGTTGTCACAAAAGTCGTTGAAGTGGACAATAAAAAAGTAACAACTTTTGAGGGAAACTATACCGCCTACAGTCAGAAAAAAGCAATGCTCCGCGAGGCCGCTTACCATGCCTGGGTCAACCAGCAGCAGGAAATCCACCATCAGGAGGAAGTCATCGCAAAGCTGAAATCCTTCAACCGGGAAAAATCCATCAAGCGCGCCGAGAGCCGTGAAAAGATGCTGGACAAAATGGATGTTCTCGAAAAACCGACGGAAGTACGCTCCGATATGCGGATCCGTCTGGAGCCGCGCATCACAAGCGGAAACGATGTGCTGACTGTCGAGCATCTCTCCAAAGCCTTCCCGGGACAGACGCTTTTCCAGGATCTGAATTTCGAAATCAAGCGCGGGGAGCGCGTCGCAATCATCGGAAACAACGGAACGGGAAAAACGACGATCTTAAAGATCTTAAACGAAGTCATCCGACCGGATGCCGGCTCTTTTACACTTGGAAGCCGTGTACAGATCGGTTACTACGATCAGGAGCATCAGGTACTCCACATGGAAAAGACCATTTTCCAGGAGATTTCCGACGCGTATCCGTATCTGACAAACACCGAAATCCGAAATGTGCTGGCCGCCTTCCTGTTTACAAACGACGATGTCTTCCAACCGATTCATACCTTGAGCGGCGGTGAGCGCGGACGAATTTCTCTTGCCAAGCTGATGCTCTCGAACGCCAACTTCCTGATCCTCGACGAGCCGACCAACCACCTCGATATCGTATCAAAGGAGATTCTGGAAAACGCGCTGAAGGATTACACTGGAACGGTACTGTACGTTTCCCACGACCGTTACTTTATCAATCAGACTGCAACCCGGATTCTGGAGCTGACGGGACAGACACTCGTCAACTATATCGGAAATTACGATTACTATCTGGAGAAAAAAGAAGAGCTGACCCGCATCTATGCTCCTGCTGCCGATGCCGCCGCTCCGGAAGAAACAGCGGCTCCTTCCGAAGCCTCCTCCACAAAGCTGGACTGGAAAGCGCAGAAAGAAGAACAGGCACGTCTCCGCAAGAAAGAGAACGAGCTGAAAAAGACGGAGAAACGAATTGAAGAGCTTGAGACACGCGATTCGGAAATTGATGAGGAAATGTCGAAACCGGAAGTCGCAACGAATGTGGCAGAGTGTGTGAAATTAAGCAAAGAGAAAGCAGAGATTGCCGCGGAACTCGAAGAGCTGTATGAAAAATGGGAAGAGCTTGCCGAATAGGCCTGGTTTTCCCCGGAAAAATTCAAAACAGAAAAAGCCGGTCCGGCGCATCCCTTTTTGCGGGAATGCCGGATCGGCTTTCTTTTTTGCTTCGTTTAATTATTTCTCCAGCTCCTCGCGGATGGCCAGGATGAAATCACGGCTGTTTAATACGGTCGGATTTTCCATGGTGGTGATCAGCGCAAGGTCTTTTGTCATTTTTCCGCTCTCGATCGTTGCGATCGTTGCTTTTTCCAGACGGTCTGCAAATGCGGAAAGTTCTGCGTTTCCATCCATTTCCCCGCGTTTTCTGAGTGCGCCGGTCCATGCAAAAATGGTGGCCACGGAGTTGGTGGATGTCTCCTCACCTTTTAAGTGACGGTAATAGTGGCGCTGTACGGTTCCGTGCGCAGCCTCGTACTCGTAATATCCGTGCGGGGATACGAGAACAGAAGTCATCATCGCAAGGGAACCGAAGGCGGAGGATACCATGTCGCTCATGACATCGCCGTCGTAGTTCTTGCAGGCCCAGATAAAGCCGCCCTCTGCTTTCATGATGCGGGCAACGGCATCGTCGATCAGAGTATAGAAGTAGGTAATGCCTGCTTCTTCAAATTTTTCTTTGTACTCTGCATCAAAGATCTCCTGGAAGATATCCTTGAAGCGGTGGTCATACTTCTTGGAAATCGTATCCTTGCTCGCAAACCAGAGATCCTGTTTTGTGGACAGTGCATACTCAAAACAGCTTTTCGCAAAGCTTTCTATGGAGTTATCCAGATTGTGCATGCCCTGAATGACACCGGCGCCGGTGAAGTTGTGGATCAGCTCTCTTGTCTCAGTGCCGTCCTCAGCCGTATAAACCAGCTCTGCTTTTCCCGGTCCCGGAATGCGCATTTCTGCATTTTTATAGACATCTCCGTATGCATGACGGGCAATCGTGATCGGTTTTTTCCAGTTGCGCACGCACGGCTCGATGCCTTTTACGACAATCGGGGTACGGAAAACGGTTCCGTCGAGCATGGCACGGATCGTTCCGTTCGGGCTCTTCCACATTTCTTTCAGATTGTACTCGGTCATACGCGCTGCATTCGGCGTAATGGTGGCACATTTGACTGCTACACCGTATTTCTTGGTAGCGTTTGCGGAATCTACGGTTACCTGATCGTTCGTCTCGTTTCTGTGT
>ENA-UONQ01002528-UONQ01002528.1-human-gut-metagenome-genome-assembly--contig:-CS26-NODE-2528-length-12194-cov-4.908724_pt1 | contig 12194 bp, 10 predicted proteins | sample MGYA00242460_ERZ724007 | MGnify/ENA metagenome assembly ERZ724007
CTTCTTTAGCTTCATTATATTGGAAAGCAGGGGAAAGGACAAATCTGCAAAAAGGGACAAAAAATAAGCGTACCACTATTTCTAATGATACGCTTATCGTATTTAACTGTTAATCAAGGTCTATGAATACCCTTACAGTGGTATCTCTCCACTGATTTTTCCTTACATACTGTCCGTTAGCCTTTCGATAGGCTGCTGCCTGCTCGAAACTAAGCGGCAATTCAAAGGAAAGAGAACTCCTACCTATTTGCAATAGCAGCCTGTACAGCGGAGTGTTCGGGTAGTTTTTGAGACGCGGATCATCCGTTTCGTAATGCAGGTTGCCGCAGAATATGGATTTTTCACGGTTATGTTCAATCTCTATCACTTCCGCGTGCATTTTCTTTAAAAGGCTGCGCACAGCTTCGTGGATCTCCGGGTGATTGCGGTCGCGCCAGCAATCCTGCACATAGAATTTTTGACCGTTTAGGTTCGGAAAGTTGAAATCTTTTAAGGCATCGAGATATTCCCACATCGACTGCGTTTTCACTTTGTCTTCGAGCGTCTCGCGGCATGCCTGACAGATGTAAAGCGCGATATCCGCAGAGGAAATCTCTCTTTTATCGACGCGGCAGCAGCCGGCAACCGGCATTTGCTTTTCAAAATACGCTTTGACTTTTTTTGCTGTTGCGGGACTTGCAGCGCTAAAGTTACAGCTTGGGTAATAAATGTACATATTTTCCTCCGGGATTTAAAAATCAGCATGCTCCAAAAGCCATTTGGCTACGCCGTCTTCGTTGTTGCCGCCGATGATGGCGGTGGCGGCGGCTTTCAGTTCTTTGTCGGCATTTTGAACGGCGTAAGCTTCGTCCGCAGCGTGGAACATATCAAGGTCGTTTTTGCCGTCGCCGAAGACGACGAGCTTTTCGCAGCCGAGCTTCTCTTTCAACTCGAGGACGGCGTTCGCTTTGGAGGCGGTTTTCGGCATGATCTCGAGCCACTGCTCGCCGGAGTAAATATCTTTGGAGTAGACGACGTGGTAGGTTTCGCGGTATTTTTCGTAAAATGGCGCGAGTTTTTGCGGGTCGCCGATGCAGGTGATGTAGAAAAGATCGCCGCGCGTGAGCTCTTCTGTCGTATACACCTCGCGGGTACGGGGGTCGTTTACGCGGGTATCGGCAAAGCCTTTCAGGCCGGGCGTGCACTTTTCATAGATAAAGGAAAAATGTTCTCTGCCGTCCACATTTGCGTACACGATGGGGTAGATATTCGCCTTGAAGAGTTCATCTAAAACCGCGTATACGGAAGCGTCAAAGTAATTTGCGAGAAGAATTTCCTCCGTGACGTTATCGCGCACAAACGCCCCGTTATAGATGATGAGCGGAAAGTGCGTGTTGAGCCCCTTGGTGACCGTTTTCGCGGTGACAAGCGAGCGCGCCGTGGCGTAAGAAAACAGCATGCCGCGCGCCGTTAGAGTATTGATCGTTTCCGCCGTGAACGGCGAGACGGTTTGGTCATGGCGCAGCAAAGTGCCGTCTAAATCGGAGACGTAGAGCGTTTTTGGGCCTTTCATATTTTCCCTCACTTTTGAATTTCGGCGATGAGATATTTTCGGAGCTTTTCGAGGTCGCCTTCGGGCAAATCGAGCGCTTCGCCCTCGAACCAGATCTTCATGGCGCGCTCGGGCAGATATTTTAGGCTCTGTGGGACGTTTTCGATCATCCAGAGCCCGGCTTCGTATTTGGATAAAATGCGGCGCTCCTTTTTAAACGACAGAATGCGGCCTAAAATGAGGACGTTGCTCGCGAGGTAGCACGGCTTGTAGCTATGAAAATCGTAGTTTTCGACATCGGCGGAGATGCCCTGCCAGAAGTCTTCATCGGAAATCTCGGAGAAAATCTCCTTTGGCGGCGGGCCGTACAGGGTGACGCCGCACTGCAAAATAAGCTTGATGTAGCTTGTGACGTCGGCATCCGGGAACTCCCGGTCGAGCACATAACAGTTGAAATCAGGGTCATGCAATCGCTGTTCGATGCGCTCGCTCCAGAAATCGCTGTACTGGAACACGCAGTTACCAGGCGTTCGCCACGGCTGCACGTCGCAAAGCTTCACGGCGGAGAGCTCCACGGGGCACGGACTGCCGTCGATTTCGAGCAGATCTTGTGCGATTTTGAGCTTCGTTTCGATCGTAAGTGCGTCCTTTACAACGACCAGAACGTCCAAATCGCCGGATGCGGGCTGAAACGCGCCGAGGGCAACAGAGCCGTGCAGATACACGCCGACAAGGCTCTCCCCCGCGTGCGTTTTCCAGCTTTCCGTGATGCGGGTAAGCTGTGCTTTGATTTCGGGCGGCAGGGCTTCGTAGGATAATAAATAGTTCATAAAATCTCCAATTTCGCAGTACTTTTTCTTTATTATATACTGCTTTTTTTCACAGTGTCAACCTAAAACAGTTTTACAAAAATCAAATCAGTTCTGCGCTTCCTCGCGGTTTGCAGAACGGTACTGGGTGGGCGAAACGCCCACGATGGATTTGAAAATACGGTTAAAATGATTGATTTCTTCAATCCCGAAACAAATCGCTTTACAGAGCAATTTGAGGCCCCGGGGCTTTGCCGGGCTGATGCTGCTCCAAATCGGTCAGCACATGGTTCGCCGTGACAAGACCGACATTCGGCGCGATATAACTGCCTTTGCCAATGACGATTTTGGCAGCGAAATTCTGAAAATAGCAGCCGAACGCGTTAAAATCGTTCATATCATCCGGGTCGAAAATCAGATTTTCCGCACTGCTTACTTCATCGCGGAAAGAAACCGGGAACGGAATATCGCGATTGATGCCCTTTACCTTCTGCATCCACAAGTTTCGCCAGCACCATGTCCAGCCGAGACTGGATTCCTCAAACCAGCGGCCACGCAAAAACTTTTTATCGTAAAACAACGGCATAATAAGTTTTGAAAAAAAACTGAATACCGGTCGTTCCAAATGAACTGCACCCCATTTGTTAGACAGTATGATATACTATCAACAAATAGGGTGCAATTCAAACTTAGTCTTACAAATTATTTCAAGCGCAAAGCGTACACATCTCTGCGGGCGGTAATATAGAGGTATTCCTTATTTTTGCCAGCTTCCAACACGCATGCGGGACGGTCATGAAGCTGGATTGTATCTTTTTTCTCTCCGTCGACGTAGATATATAGTAAACAATCCGGTATATATGCGTCACCGTCCTCCGTCATGGCAAACCCATACTCACCTCGTTCGGCCCAAACAGTGGGGTTTGAAAGGACAAAGTCATTCCCCACCTGCACTTGCACGATACACTTATTGTATTCGTCCACCAGATAAGCGGGTTTACCCGGACACAAGGGGGTTAAACCGCAGGCTCTGGCCAAAGCGGGCGTATGAACGATAGCGGTCTTACCGTCAGGCGCCAAGTAACAGGCGATGTCATTTTTTGCAAAGGACTCCATCATGTCCCCGCTGTCCCGCCATTGATTTGCCGGATAGTACAGGATATCAGGTTTTGCCTGCTCTAAAGAGACAACGGGAAGCAACTCCAAAGAAGCTTCGAGAGCTTTGGGATCGATAGCGCAGACACGGATTCTTCTATCGTAGGAAAAGAAAGGATAATAGCAACCGCCGCCAGACTCCCCGCCAAATTCGTCGGTAACCAGTTCCTCTATACCGTTCACCACAGAATTTTTCACCGGCTGATACTCGGTGACAACTAACAGTCGTCCTTGACTGTCACAAGCCAAAGACAGGGGCTGAAAATGCTGGCTCGTCAACAAAATCATTGTCTCTGTCTCAGGATCCCAACGATAGATGCGATACAGCCGAGAGTCGCAAATATAGATAGCGCCATCCGGAGCTTGACACAAAGCATCCACACAATCAAGACCAGAAATTATTTTTCCAATCTCACCTTTTACATCAGGCAACTTCTTTGCCCTTTCCATATGCGGAATCCGTAGCCTTCCCAGCTGCCAGAACCCAGCTGTTTTTCCCGTATTGACATCAACATACAGATTCTCAATGGTGTACTTCATCTGGGTGAAATTGTGACAATTCAGAAAATCTATATTCTCGCAGTTCCAAGCGCGGACAACACTTGGATAGGGATTGTCCACCCAAATAACTCGGAAAGAGTAGAAGTTCGCAAACAACAAGTCGTGACAGTTCGTCATCTCGTATGGCTGGCAATAGGGACCCTCTGCCACCTCTTCTTCAGTTTGCATGCAAAGAAATTTCCAGTTCGCCACGTTACGCAGCAGCACCTCGTGACGCACGTGATGTTCGATAGACACCTGATACATAACACCGGGAGTCTCCGTTTCCGACACAAAAAAACCTGCTTCCGCATAAGTATTGGCCGTCCACACATCCTTAAAAGCACCGCCCCCATTGTCGGTGATCCACAAACTCCAGTACTGCGAGTCCCAGGAGCGGTCTGGGTTCACATCCGCTGTGCGGGAGGCGTTGTAAACAGGCACGTTTTCCTGCTGCTGGGTGATCTGGCCATGGCCGCCCACAAACTTCACATCGTTCATATAGGAATTGGCAGAGGCCATCCACTTACAGCCCACGGCCCGGGGATTACGGGACGCGGTGTCGATGCCAAGGCCATTGACCAGGTTCCAACCGCCCCGGCTGGTCTCCAGAACCGCCTTGGGGGCGCCCATCCCGGCCCAAGCGGGGCTGTTTTCCCCGAGGACCAGCTGGGTGGAAATGGGGTTCAGGCCGATGAGGGAGTTCCCCTCCCGCATCCGCAGGGTGTCGCTGAGCAAATATGTTCCCTGGGGCAAATAGACAGTATCGCATTCATCCAAAGCCTTTTGCAGGGCGGCGGTATCATCGGAAATGCCATTGCCATAGACTCCGTAATCTCGGGCATTTTTCCAAGTCTCCTGCGGCGGGAGATCACAGATCTCCCGGAAAAACTCAGGTTCCTGAGAAGCAGGCTCCCAGTCCACCAGTGTCTTCCGTTCCGGTTCGCTCTGGCCCAACGTGAGGTCATCCCCATGGAAAAGGGTATGGAGCATATACTCGCTTTGTTCGCCCCCTGTCACCTTACCGCTGTCTTTTCCAAGCAACAGTTGCGGCACGTTACGACACCAAATATTCCGCAGATTGATTTGAGTACAACTGTTATTCTCTCGAGAAATCCGAATGGCCGGGCCAGCGATATTTTCCATTACGCAATCCTTCCAGAACAGTTTCTCCCAGTAGCCGTCCATCACGATATCAGCGGCGGGAACGTCCTTGAATTCCACATGGCTTAGAGTCAGTCCGCATTCCCGGGACAGGATGGCGGATTTCCGCTGGCCGGAAAAGGCGCTTTCCACCAGGACAAAAGGCCAGCCGGGAGAGCATTTGGTGGTGTAGATGCCATACTCTCCCCCCAGAAAGACCAAATTCTCCATTTCGTTTCCCACGTCAAAGATACCTGCCTTGCCCTGGCCAACGTCGAACACGCAGTGAGAGACAAAACCGTGCTGGGCAAAGTGGGCCCGCATCACCACGGCGGCGGGATTCCCCTCTTCAATCTGGAAGTCGATGTTGGAGACAGCACTGTAAAAAGTGCCGGCATTGGCGTCTTGGATATAACCTTCCACCCGGGGTGTATTACCTGTGAACCAGAACATATACACAGCCTCCCCCTTGTCGTCCTGGGGGGCTTCCTGGAAACCGGAAGTGTCCTTTTTCAATACGAACTTGGGACGTTTTTTCCCAAAGCCGATCATGCGTACAGCCCGGGGAAGATAGATAGTCTGACTAACACTGTACACACCCTCTGGGATAAGTACGATGCCCCTCCTGTCCTGCTGTTTAACACTGTCCAAAAGCGCCTGCAGCCGTTCTGTCACGTCATAAATGCCTCTCTCGTCTGGCTGTAAGCCATCGGTCTGCAGAACAACTGCCCGAGGATCATCAGGCTGATGCGTGTACACCGAGTCCGTATGGGCAAAACGATATTGCTTCGTCATGTCAAAAACTCCTCTCAAAAAGTTATTTACTTGAAACATTAACCTTTTACGGCGCCAATAACAATACCCTTTACAAAGTATTTTTGAAAGAAAGGATATACCACCAGAATAGGCAACGCACCCATAACAGCCACAGCCATCCGAATACCTGTGGAGGGCAGCACAAACTCCTCATTTTGCTGCAGTGATTTTGCGGCATCACTGTTGCTCATCAGGAACTGGACGTCCAAAAGCATGCGGTTCAGCAAAACCTGAATACTGAACAAACGGTCATCGCTGATATAGTATAGACCATTGAGCCAGTCATTCCAATAGGCCAGGCCCGCCAAAAGGGCCAGCGTGGCAATGATGGGGATGGACATGGGCATTACCACCTGAGAGAGTATTCGCAGCTCTCCCGCGCCGTCAATCCGGGCAGCCTCGATGACAGCGTCTGGGATGTTGGTGGTGAAGTAGGTGCGCATCATAATGACGTAAAAGGCGTTCATCATCAGACTGGGGAATAGCAAGGCGGCCAAGGTGTTCTTAATGTGGAAGGTCTGCGTCCACATGATGTAGCTGGGCACCAGGCCACCGTTGAACAGCATGGTAAAAAACAGGAAAAAGGCCAGCGCATTGCGGGCGGGCAGGTCTTTGCGGGACAGGGGGTAGGCAAACAGCGTGGTGATAGTCAGGTTGCAAATGGTGCCCACGACCGTGACCAGCGCCGAGATACCATAGCCCCGGACGATATCGGTGGAGTCCACCAAGAGGTATTTATACGCGGCCAAATCAATTTCCCGTGGGATAAAGCTGTATCCGTATTTTACCAGGCTGGTCTCCTTGGTAATAGAGGAAACTATCAATAGTGCAAAGGGAACCAGACAGAATAGCACAAGCAGGATCATGACGGCATTTGCGATGATTTGAAAAGTTTTGCTTCGATCTACCATGGTTTCTATCCTCCTATTACAATAAATATTGGTTGGAAGCCCAGCATCCAGCTGAGCTTTAATCCATCTCATGCCTAAGCTACAATAAAGGGGAGCAACCGGCTGACCATTTCCTCCTTGGGCTTCTATGTCCGTTCGAAAGACTGTCAGCCGTCCCCTTATTGCAGCGTTCGATTTGAGCAGGTTGAGCCATAGAGTTCGCGTCACCCAATAGATTGAATCGGCGATGAGGCAAATCTGTATTGGAGGAATGCAAATGAACTCTGTTGGCATCGACGTTTCCAAAGGAAGAAGCACGGTTGCCGTCATGCGCCCTTTTGGAGAGGTCGTCATCTCACCTTTTGAAGTCCGTCACACCAACAAGTGAACTAAGTGCGCTGGCAAGGCTGCTCAAAAGCCTGGACGGTGAGACTCGTGTGGTTATGGAAGCCACAGAAAATTACCATACGCCGGTGGCGAAAGTTCTCCACGACGCAAGATTATATGTTTCCGTCGTCCATGCAAAGTTGATACACGGCTACGGGAACAACGATTTGAGACGGGTTAAAACCGATCGAAAGGATGCCGTAAAACTGGCAAATTACGGCCTTAACCGCTGGCTTACTTTGCCGAGATACTTCCCGGAGGAAGATACCTGGCTCTTACTGAAAAACTGCTACTGCCAGTACAAGCAGCATTCTAAGGTACAAACAGTTTTGAAGAATAATCTGATCTCTTTGCTGGATACCGTCTTTCCCAATGTAAACCGCTTATTCAGCGGATCTACTATGCCACTGTAAAAGCATATTTGGATTCTTTAGAACAAGCCTGATATTTTTACATATATCGCCAGTCAGCCGCCGTTTTTTTGAAACGCTCAGCGGCTTAGAAAAATGTACTCTTTTTTAACTGCTCATTTTTTCTGAATTTTACTCTTGACTTTTATTAGCAGGTCTTTCCCTTTAGAACAGAGCGTTTTCACTGCTGCTCTTTTTGACGATGAAATTAGCGGCTAGCACCAGAAGGAAGCCAATCAAAGACTGATACACGCCCGCAGCGGAGGCCATGCTGATGTTGTTCAGGGACATCAAGCCGCGGTAGACATAGGTGTCAATGGTGTTGGTCACGTCCAGCAGTGGTCCAGAATTCATGGGTACTTGGTAGAACAGGCCAAAGTCAGAGTAGAAGATCCTCCCAATAGCCATTAAGGTAAGGGTGATAATGGTCGGTTTCAGGGCGGGCAGGGTGATGTGAACCACCTGCTGCCAGCGGTTCGCGCCGTCAATGACGGCGGCCTCGTAATATCCCCGGTCGATGCCCACCAGGGTGGCGTAGTAGATGATGCAGTTGTAGCCCAGGCCCTTCCACAGGTTTACCAAGATGAGGATGAAAGGCCAGTACTTGGATTCGGTGTACCAGGAGACGGGCTCCAGCCCCAGAGCGGGCAGGATGGTCTTGTTCAAAAATCCGGACTCCGTGCTAAGGAAGGCATAGACCAGATAACTGACCACCACGATAGAGATTAGAAAGGGGACCAGAATAGTGGTCTGATAGATTTTTTTGGCGGCGCTGGAGTGGATCTCGTTGAGAAGGATCGCCACGGCGATGGCGCAGGCGGTGCCCAGAACGATGAAGACCACATTGTACAGCAGGGTGTTACGGGTGATGATCCAGGCATCCTTGGTGGCAAACAGGAACTCAAAGTTTTTGAAGCCGATAAAGGGGCTTCCCCAGATCCCCTTGCCGTAGTTGAACTGCTTAAAGGCAATCACGATGCCCGTCATGGGAATGTAGTTGTTGATAATCAGGTAAACAGCGCCTGGTATCATCATCAGGTAAAGGGGGATGAACCGCTTTAGGCGTTTCCCCAGGTTTTTCTTTTCTGTCATCAGGGACCCTCCTTCATTTGATTTATCCCGCAAAAAGAGGCGGAGCGATTGAAAGACAATGCTCCGCCTCTTCCGCAGAACAATGGAATAAATCGTTAATAGATGAGGTCATTCTTTGCTAGCTAGGTACTCATCCAGCTGTTTCTGCTTTTCCTCGATGATGGTGTTGGCGCCAGCGGTCTCCAGCTCCTCCAGGAAGGCAGGCAGCGCCTCGGCGGGGTCAATAGAGCCGCACTCTAGGGCATTGGCATTGTCCCAGGTAAAGCCCATGGCAGGGGAGACGATAGCAGAATCGTTCCAAGCGGTGGTGTCCTCCCAAATGGTGGGGGAGTCGCCGTCCCACACATAGGAGATCATCTCGTTGGGCCATGCCCAGGGGTTGGAGGTGTAGCCGGTAGTAGTACCGTCCACGCCCTCAGGATAGGCGATGATGCCCTGCTCCTCGTCGATGAGCTCATAGTGCTTGCCCTCAATGCCATTGATGCAGATATTGGCCAGCTCAGGGTTGATGTACAGCTCATTGAGCACCTGGATGGCGCGGCCGGGCTGTGTGCTGTTGTGGGCAATGTACCACAAGATATCCACGCGGGTGGTAGTGGTGTACACGGGGGTCAGGGTAAAGACCAGCATTTCCTTCGTGGTAGAGCGCTGTTGCTCCACTTCGATGCCGGGCTTGGTGTTGCAGAACTGGCCAAAGCCTCTACCGGCTGCGATCTGAGTGGCAGCCTGATCCGAAGAAGAGGAGGCGTCCGGCGGGATAAGGCCCTTCTTCACCCACTCATAGCGGCGCTCCACGATTTCCTTATACTCGTCGGAGGCGTACCAGTTGATGACGGTGGTGTCATCGGGGTTGGTGCAGTCCAGCAGGGAGCCGATGTCGCCGCCCAGGTCATCGTTGGTATTCAACACTGTCATGGCACCGCCGCCAGAGACCACCGGCCATACGTCGGGGTACATCTCCTTAACGGCCTCCAGCAGAGGGACCAGGTCTTCCTCTGTCTTGATGTTGCTGTAATCCACGCCGGTGGCGTCGGCCATTTCCTTCACGCAGGAGAAGCCCCAGCTCACAGCCACTTCCTTGTTGGCGGGCACCGCGTACTTTTCCCCGTTCAGGGAGGTGGTAGCCCATCTCTCTTCAGGGATCTGCTCCAGCAGGTCGGGACCGTATTCGGGCAGGTATTCCTCCATGGAGATGATTTGTCCGTTGTTGATGGCGGAGACGAAGATGTCGCGGTTGTTGTAGAGCACGTCCAGCTTCTCGCCGGAGGAGAGCATCAGGTTCACCTGGTCGGGATAGCTGCCGAAGCCTACCCGCATGATTTCCAGTGTGGTGTTGTACTTTTCTTCCAAGATCTTACTAGCTGCAGCAGAAACTTCTTCCACGTCTTCCGTTTTGGCGTCACCGGGGATAAGAAGCTTTACCGTGTAGGGTTCTTGGCTGCTCCAATCGGTTTCCTCCGTGCTGGCCTGGTTGCTGGACGAGCCGCCAGCGGTTTCCCCGCTTGTGGCGGAAGATTCTTTTCCCTCTCCTCCGCAGCCTGCGAAAGCTGAAACGAGAAGGGCTGCCGAAAGCAGCATGGTCAAAAGTCTTTTCATTTGGTTTTCCTCCTTCTTTGCGGTGCCTCGCGTTCGCGCTTTTTGCACCGCTTTTTTTATTTCGCTATTATCATAGAATGTTTTGGAAGGAGTTTCTGCCAATAATGTGACTTTCTATTGTTCTAAAAATAACTTTGCTTTCTTGAAAATATTTGGTCATTTCCCCTGCGGATCGCACATTTTACGGTACTCGGAGGGCGAAACGCCAAATTCTTGCTTAAATACCTTGGCAAAATGGGAAAAATTTACATAACCCACACGGGAGGCAATGATGCTGATGGAAAAGGAGGTATTCTTCAAAAGGGACTGGGCCAGCCGCATGCGCTCCTGGATCAGGTACTCCGCCAGGCCGATCCCCATTTCCCGCTTAAAGAGCCGGGAAAGGTATTCCGGGTTGAGGTACAGCGCCTTGGAAATTTCCGAACGGCTAATATTCCTGGTCAGGTTTTTTTGTATATAGGAGAGTATCCGTTCAATTTGAGAGCGCCCTTGGCACTTCCCCTTGCTGGCGCTATTTTCCACATATTCCGTAACGAAGTCCACAAATTGCAGCATCTGGGGAAGGGAGGCGTAGGCTTGCATTATGGCGTCGTAGTCCACTTTGCTGAAAATGTCCTGGTCCTTTTCCCAGTGCTGCATTGCGCCCAGGAACAAAGGAAGAAAATGTTCGTGAAACTGGAAAAGGGTCTCCGGAGTGAGGCCCCCCTCCTGGTTTAGCTGGTTCAGATAGCTGTGGATTTCGCTGCGTACAGCATCCCCTAGTCCCTGAGAGAGCATTCCAGCCCATTTGGGGAATTCCGGCTTGAGAGAGGAGGTGCTTTGCTTTTTAGGCAAGATCAGCCCACAGCTACAGGCCACATTTTGCCTATGCTGCCTGCGAAGCTGCTGGTATTCCTGGGGCAGCCCTTCAAAGCGGACGCAGTCCTTGCTGCAATAACAGGAAAGACCCATGTGCAGTTCCCGGCTGCCAAAGCGGCAAAGGGTTTCTAGCCCCTGCTCAATGGACTGCTCCGCCCCCTCTGGAGGATTGTCTGCCAGCGCCAGGATGGCCAGGTATATTTTTTGCTCCAGAAAGAGGACTGTAACCTGCTCTGTACAGGCCTGCAGAAGTTCTTCCAAAACATTTTGAATGCCATAGAGCAGAAAATCATCGATTTGATTTTTGCCGGGCTCCTGTACGGCGATGAGCGTGCAGCGGTAGGCACGGGAGGATGCCAGAAACCCAAAAGCAGCGGCCTTTTCCGCCACCTTTTTGGGACCACGCCGGATCTCCAGAAGGTATTCCCGCAACACGTTTCGTCGAAAATTCAATGTCTCCCGCTCTACACTTTTCCCCAGGGCTTCATATACCTGAGAAAGCCCCTCCTCCTGCAATTGCTCTGCCGCTCTCCAAATAGCCGCTTCAATATTCTCATAGCTTGCAGGCTGTAAGAGATAGTCCACCGCTCCCAGTTGCAGTGCTTTTTGAGCATAGGGAAAATCCGCGTGAGCTGTGAGGAAAATGCACTTGGTTTCCCGGCCCTGCTTTTGCAGCCATGCAACAAGGCTTAGACCGCTTTCTCCAGGCATCTCGATATCGCACAGAAGGATGTCGATTTTCTCCCGTAGGAGAAGCTCCTTGGCTTCTTCGGCGCTGAGAGCGCTGTAAGCTTTCTCAACATGGAGCGCGCGCCAATTCACGCCGTCCAGAATCCCGGCAACCACGTCGGGCTGGTCATCCACCACTAAAATTTTCATGTTCCTCTGCCTCCTTGGTTGTTGTAAATCCTTTGCGCGGCAAGGGGAAAATAAGTTCAAATTCGGTGCCGGGCTCCAGATTGCGGCA
>ENA-UONQ01002536-UONQ01002536.1-human-gut-metagenome-genome-assembly--contig:-CS26-NODE-2536-length-12159-cov-28.198860_pt1 | contig 12159 bp, 15 predicted proteins | sample MGYA00242460_ERZ724007 | MGnify/ENA metagenome assembly ERZ724007
GAATAAGCCCAAGGGGCTTAGTAGGTAAATGACGTTGCGGCTGGCGAACCATTCGCTGAGTCTTTAGACTCCAGAGCCGGTAATAAGCCCTTATAGGGCGTGAGCAAACCACCGGCTAAGCCGGTGGTTATGATTTTAATAATAATTGTTATAAAGAGTTTATAAATAGATTCAAAATCTGTTCTAAAATCAAAATTTTGTAGTAAAAACGCAGAGAGAAAATATAATATACGATTGTTGAATACTGAAAGTAATGTTAAACTATTCATAGCAGTTAGCCATTTATAAGATTGGTAAGATAGGACTACTACATTTATTTGAATAAGGAAATGAGAAAAATGAAGGTTGGTATTCAGAAAAAGTTGATTTTAATGTATCTATTTTTTTATGGAGGCTATGTAGCATTTTTTCCATTTTTGTCAACATACGCAATAAAGCATGGATATGCATTGTCAGATATAGGAACTATGGGGATTTTTATTGCATTAATAAATTTCTCAAGTATGTTCACAACCCGTTACTTTTCAAAAAAAATAACATTACGAAAACAGATGATTCGATATTTGTTTTTTTCAATTATATTTACTGGCTTATTTTATTTTTGTGTTCAGAAATTAAGAATGGTTATTTTAGCAGTAGTACCAGTCACTTTTTTTGATTTTTCTATGTTTTCATTGCTTGACAGTTATGTGATAAAAGCATCATTAAGTGATTCAAAAATAAAATACTCTGATATGCGATTGGTAGCTTCGATTACAGGGATGCTTGGAACAGCATTATATGGTAGATGTTATTATAAATGTGGAATATCTACTATGATATATATCCATGCGATATTAATGATGGCAGCATTTCTATGTGCAATAAGACTTCCGGATGATGTGAATCAGAAGAAGGAAAAAATATTGACAGATATTGTGGAAGAAGGAAAAAAGGATTCTTTGAAGATGAAAAAAAAAATATTCGGCATTCTTTTTTCAGGAGCATGCATTTTTATTGGCTGGCGAGAAATATTAGGATTTCTTCCGGTAATGATATTGGATAAAGGCGGAAGTAGTCAGGACGTTGGTGTTTATAATAGTGTTATTTCAATGGCAACAATGGTAGCATTTGCAATTTATCCAATATTGAGAAGACGATTTTCTATTTACCAGTTAATGATTTTTGGTGCAGTTACTATGGGGATACGACTTATATTAATATGCATAGTTTCATCTGTGCCGATGCTTATTACAATTCAGTCTTTAGAACTATTTTCCTATGGATTCTTACAACAATCTGTCATGGAATTAATACCAATAATTTCAGCAAAAAATCAGATTTTGTCTATAGTAACAATATGGACAGGGGTTCAGATGGCTTTATGTTCGTTATTAGCTAATTGGTTCACTACATTGATGTTAAAAAAAATAACATTAATAAATATATTTTTTATTATATTTGTGGTGGAAGTATTAGGAACTTTATTTTTGATTTATACGATGAATAAACTAAAAAAAGAGAAGGAGTATTATGGAGCTTTATAAGAAGATTAAATTGAGCGATGTGGCAAGAAGAGCAGGTGTTTCTAATGCTACAATATCCAGATATATAAATAATTCTGGTTACGTATCAGAAGAAAAAGCAAGATTAATAAAGAAAGCCATGAACGAGCTGGGGTATACAGTCTCAGAAGGAAAAGAGGAGAAAAGATGTAAGGTTTTTGCAATTGTGCTTCCACCCAGTGGAAAGACGTTAGTCGGATCAGCCTATCAGTCGAATTTCAGTGATTTAGCACAGGAATGTGGATATAAAGTTATGCCGGAAATATATGATCTTTGTGAAATGTCGCTTATTGATGTGTTAAAGATTATATCAAAGCAGAACATAAGAGGGATATTTATACCTTTTATGCCGATGTGTGAACTTGAGAATAATACAGTCAATTATATAAAAACAAGTAAAATACCTATTGTTATGATATCAGAGTTTCCTAATATTGTTTATCCAGAGATAACAAGTATCATTCCAGATTTACAGTTCGCGGGGAAAGCCGCTGTGAAAAAGTTGTATGAAAAAGGTTGTAGAAAATTGGCATTTATAAGTACAGACGCGAAAAAAAATAAATCATCGTATTTACATTTACTTGGATTTATGGATGCTGTTAGAGAACTTGGACTTTCAGATGAAAATTATGTAATAGCAGAAGCTGATATTTATAAGGAAAAAAGTTTTACAATTGCTGGATATAAAGCAGCTGAAAAGGCATTTGAACTCATGCCGGATATAGATGGGATTCTTGGATGGACAGGATCTTTTACAGCAGGAATTATGCAGTATATATATAAACTTGGATTAAGAATACCAGATCAGATAAAAATCATTGGAACAGATGATGATGTGGCAAACTTTTTAAGCCCACCGCTTACCACTGTGAATATTTCCATACATAGACGATGTTTAGAAGCATTAGAATTATTGCTCAGATTGCAGGATGAAGATGAATGGAAACATAAAAAACAAATTTATTTGTCACCGTCTTTTTATTATAGAGGAACTTTGTGTGATTGATAAGGTACTATTATGCAGATGAAAAAATGTGAAAATTTTCATCTGCATTTTTTATAAAAAAAATATGAAAAAATCATGAAAAAGTACAATTGATGTGAAAATAATTTTCATTATAATTATAATTATATAAAAGAAAATGGAGGTATGATTATGGGAAAAAACAAAACACAAAAAAAATGGATTGTACTGACAGCTGCTATTTTGGTTTTTGCAGTGAGTATGTTTATCAATGCAGCTGTACAGACCAGTGGATTTAAGGTGGAAAAGAAAAATGTAAGTTTTGTCACAAATGAAGGGGTTACATTGACAGGAACTATATATATTCCATCGAATGCTACAGCAGAAACACCGGCTGCGGGTATCATGGTGGCACCAGGAGGTAATACACCGCATCTTTTTTATGCTAGTTATGAAATGGAACTGGCCAGAAGAGGCTATGTTGTTTTTGGTTATAATTATTACGGAACACTTGGATCAGATATGTCTGTGGAAGGAAATTCAGGAGCATTAGCAGCGATGGATTACCTGTCAGGACTGTCATTTGTAGACACAAAAAGAATAGGGGCAACTGGGCACTCAAATGGTGGAGCACAGGCTTTAGCTGGAATTTTAAATGCTCCGACAGATGCGGAACATCGAAGCGTAGTATTTATAGGATGTGGTATTCCTGGAGAAGATTTATCTGTTTATGATGATATAAATGTAATGACAATTTGGGGTAGACTGGATGAATGTGGACAGGGTGTTTTCTGGGATGTTGTACATCAGGATAAATTAAACTATGGAGCTTTTGCAGAACTTGTTGGAGCAGATAACAGTTCTGTGGAAACAGAAAAGTGGTATGGAGCAGCAGAGGATAATAATGCTAGATATTTATTTACACCAAATACCTTTCACAGCATGTCTAACCTTATTCCAGGCAGCGTCACAAAAATTATACAATTTTTCGATGGTACTTTGGACGGAAATGTGAGTGGTATACCGGCAGAATCTTTAATTTATATTTGGCAGGAAGTATTTACGCTAATTGCGGCAATCAGCTTATGTGTTATGGTATTCCCAATAGGAGATATTCTTTTGGAAACAAACTTATTCTCGTCCCTTAAAAAAGAAGTCCCAGCGGCAACTTCTAAGGCAAATGCAAAATATTGGATATACATGCTTGCACCGGCTATTATTTCTGCATTAATTATTAAAACAACTATTATGCAGGGACAGACTATTATGGGAAAATTACCGCATCTTTTTAAAGTGCAGAGTACAAATGGGTTTATCTGGTGGTTCTTCCTGTCAGCAGTGATAACTGTATTTTTCCTTGTTATTCGCAGCTTTATTGACAAAGAATATGATTTAAAATCTAAAAAGACTGCTTTGAAAACAACCCCTATGGAATTGGCGAAAGCGATCCTTATTTCTTTATGCATAGTTGGAGTACCATATACGATTTCTCTTATTGCAGAAGAAATGACAGGCAGCTATTCAAGAATTTTTCAAACATATCTGGCACCTATCAGTATGAATAGATTAAGTATGTTTTTTGTATACTACGTGCTTTTTGGAATTTTATTTACAGTATATGCATGGGTACAGTGTGATTCATTACGGATTGCAGGTGCATCAGAACGAACAAATTATCTGGTTGTATTAATTGCCAATGCACTTCCGGCAATTATTTTCCTTGGTAATCTTTATGGAAGATTAATTGCTACAAATGTTACACTCATTAATGGCCGGGAAATGTCAAGAGCACAGGGAGCTATGATGGGTATGTTATTGCTTTACTTTGTAATTGCCAAAGTAGTAACTTATTTTTATAAAAAAACAGGAAATATTTATGTAGTAGCAATGACAAATGCAGCATTTATTACATGGCTATCAGTAAATACACCTCAATTGATGGTATAAAGTATATTAAAAATGACTGACATATTTGATATAAAATTTGTTTTAGGGTTCTTTTTAGTGGACGGAGCAGTTGTATAATAGAGACTGCAAAATATACGGTAAAAAGAAGAATGCTTAGAATAGCCATTATCTGTTCGAAGCTTGTCACAAAGTTTGCAAATCAGGATAGGAAGATTATGCATATGATAATTTTTAAATCTTGTCAGCTTTTCATCAGTATGGAATGAGGATACATTGTATGCAGAAGATGGGACTTATCGGCTAAGAAATTTTTAACACTATCGAAGTAAGGAAGATTTAGATACTATAGTTTCCACATACAAATGAAATATCGATACCGATACGATAGAGTTTGAAAGCACAGTAGTAGGTGTCACATCAATAGTAACTTCACACAAATATGCAGATAGCATAAAATATAATTTGTAATTATGAAAAGCCTATGATATTCTAGTAATGTTTATAAACTATAGAATAGGTGGAAGTTATGAAAGATCAGAATAACAAAAGAAGTTCATTTTCAGGTAAAATAGGTTTTGTATTATCAGCAGCCGGAGCATCGGTAGGTCTGGGAAATATATGGAGATTTCCATATCTTGCAGCCAAGTATGGCGGAGGTATTTTCCTGCTTATCTACATTATCCTTGCACTGACCTTCGGGTATACGATGATCGTTGCGGAGACGTCACTCGGACGTATGACGAAAAAAAGTCCGGTAGGGGCATTTGCATCCTTTGGTTCATCTAAGTGGTCAGCTTTAGGCGGATGGATCAATGCGATCATTCCGGTTCTTATCGTACCATATTACTCAGTAATTGGTGGATGGGTACTAAAATATCTCGTTGAATATGTGAAGGGAAATGCACAGACGGTAGCAGAAGATGGATATTTTTCAGCATATATTTCAAACGGAGTTTCTGTAGAAATCTGTTTTGTAGTATTTTGTCTGATCACTCTGGCAATCATATATGCAGGAGTGCGGAATGGTATCGAGAGAGTTTCAAGAATTATGATGCCGATCCTTGTTGTTTTGTCCGTGATCATTGCGGTTTATTCCGTGACAAGACCTGGTGCAATGGCAGGAGTAAAGTATTTCCTTGTTCCAAACATTAATAATTTTTCATGGATGACTGTAGTTTCTGCAATGGGTCAGATGTTCTATTCCCTGTCAATTGCTATGGGAATTCTGATCACATTTGGTTCTTATATGAAGAAAGAGACTTCAATTGAAGATTCTACAAAAAATGTTGAGATTTTTGATACTGCAATTGCAATTATGGCATGACTTATGATCATCCCTGCAGTTTTTGCTTTCTCTGGCGGAGATCCGGAAACACTCCAGGCAGGTCCGGCATTGATGTTTATCACGATCCCGAAAGTTTTTGCTAGTATGGGATTAGGAACCTTTGCAGGTGTCATGTTCTTCGTATTAGTTCTTTTTGCAGCACTTACCAGTTCGATCGCATTAACAGAAAGTGCGGTATCGACCTTTGAAGACGAACTTGGATGGAGCCGTAAGAGATCAACAGTTCTTTGCGGTGTGATCATGATCGCACTGGGAAGCTTATCTTCACTTGGTTATGGACCTCTTGCAAATGTAAAAATCATTGGAATGCAGTTTTTAGACTTTTTTGATTTCCTGACTAATTCCGTTATGATGCCGATCGCAGCAATTGCAATCTGTCTGTTTGTATCAAGAGTTGTCGGAATCAAAAAGATTGAAGAAGAAGTGACATATGGTGGCGGAAAGTTCCACAGAAAAAAGATTTTTGCTTTTATGATACAGTATCTGTGTCCGATTTTTGCCGGAATCATTTTATTAAGTTCTGTTGCAAATGCATTTGGATGGATTTCCATGTAGAAAAAATAGGATTGATCAGTTTTTATAGATGATCAATCCTATTTTTATTGTTAGGGCAAGGCCCTGTTTCCAGGATGGAGTTTTTCGTGTTCCGAAAAATGGAATGCTGGAAACAAATAAACCACTTGCTATGCGAGTGGTTGGAAATACTTTAGCTTACAGAAAAAACCTCCAATGCTATAATAATGCTGGTTCGCCAACCACATTACAAGCAGAGGAGGTATCCATATGGATATAAATAGTTTAGCACACACGAAATGGAATTGTAAGTATCACATTGTTTTTGCACCAAAGTATCGCAGAAAAATAATATATGGACAGTTAAAACGTGATATAGCGAATATCTTAAGTATGTTGTGTAAAAGAAAAGGTGTAAAAATTGTCGAAGCAGAAGTATGCCCGGATCACATACATATGTTAGTAGAGATTCCACCAAGCATAAGTGTGTCAAGTTTCGTAGGGTATTTAAAAGGAAAAAGTACGCTAATGATATTTGAAAGACATGCGAATTTAAAATATAAGTATGGAAACAGGCATTTCTGGTGCAGAGGATATTACGTAGATACAGTAGGTAAAAATGCAAAGAAAATACAGGAATATATTCAAAATCAGTTAAAAGAAGATTTGGAATATGATCAAATGACTCTGAAAGAGTATATTGACCCGTTCACGGGTGAGCCAGTAAAAACAAACAGATAGAATAAGCCCAAGGGGCTTAGTAGGTAAATGACGTTGCGGCTGGCGAACCATTCGCTGAGTCTTTAGACTCCAGAGCCGGTAATAAGCCCTTATAGGGCGTGAGCAAACCACCGGCTAAGCCGGTGGTTATGATTATGGGGTAATTTATTTGCAGCATAGCCAACCAGCAGTTGCTCGACGAAAGGATTTTACCTGTTTACTATAGTAAAAAAAGGAGGTTGAATCTTGAATAATTATTTGAAATTAAAAACAATGTCACCTTTTACATATTCTTATATATTTTTGGATTGTGATGAATATCTGGCAGATCAATTATTTGTAAAACACAAAGTGCCAGTTAAATTCGGAAAAGAATATCGCAAAAATGATAGTAGATATTGTGTTATGAGCTGCAAAATTCGTAAAAGATACGAGGAAGAATTTAAGAAAGCACTAGCCGAAATGAATAACAAAATGATCTTGCGAGGTTATACGGATTATGCTGACTTTTGCGAGAATTTTAATACTATAATTGACAAAGCAAGATGTGAACTATAAGTGCTCAATGAAATGCGGTTATCGAAGAGGCAAAACCAACGATATTTTTCGTTTTCATGAATTCCTTGAAACTATTTCGATAAAAGAATACAATAAAGGCGATATATTGTCGGTTAATGTTAAAAAAATGAACCAATCAATGCAGAAAAAAGATTTAGAAGCAAACACAATTTTAGTTAGGATGACACATGAAAATATTATCAAAAAATACTTCGGACGCGGAAACAAAAGATACATGTAATAATGACAAATACCATACCCCCGAACAGGCATTAAAAATTTTGTTTGGATATGATTCATTCAGGGCGGGACAGAAATCTGTGATCGACAGTATCCTGGCGGGGAGAGATGCTTTTGCAGTCATGCCGACAGGCGCAGGAAAATCTGTGTGCTATCAGATCCCGGCGGTGCTTCTGCCGGGAATCACATTGGTGGTTTCGCCGCTTATTTCACTTATGCAGGATCAGGTCAAAGCATTAAATGAGGCAGGAGTGCCGGCGGCATTTATCAATAGTTCGCTTTCTGAAAAAGATTATAATGAGACTATCAGGAGAGCGAGACAGGGCATTTACAAAATTATTTATATAGCACCGGAGCGGCTCGCTACGGAGAGTTTTCTCACTCTTGCAAAAAGCGTACCTATTTCAATGGTGACAGTGGACGAAGCACACTGTATCTCACAGTGGGGGCAGGATTTCCGCCCAAGCTATATGAAAATTGTTGAATTTGTCAAAACATTGGAGAAGCGTCCGATCATCAGTGCATTTACAGCTACGGCAACAGAAACCGTCCGTGAAGACATTGTTTGCACGTTAGGACTGCAGAATCCCTTTACATTGGTAAATGGATTTGACAGGGAAAATTTGTTTTTTCAAGTGGACAAGCCAAAGAATAAAGAACAGTACATTTTGAAATATATTTCCGAGCATAGCGGTGACAGTGGAATTATCTATTGTGCGACAAGGAAAAATGTTGATAATATATATGAACTGCTTAAGAGCAAGGGGATTTCTGTGGGAAAATATCATGCAGGAATGAGTGCTGTGGAGCGGAAAAAAATGCAGGATGATTTCGTATTCGACTACACAAGTATTGTCGTTGCAACAAATGCGTTCGGTATGGGAATTGATAAATCGAATGTCCGTTTTGTCATTCATTATAATATGCCACAGAGTATGGAAAATTATTATCAGGAGGCAGGAAGAGCCGGTCGTGACGGGCTTGACGCTAAGTGCATTCTTTTATTTTCACCGCAGGATATTGTGATCAACCGGTTTTTATTGGATCATAAGGAAATGCAGGATCTCGATCCGGCGGACAGGGAGACGGTCAGGGAAAGGGATGCCCGGCGGCTGCAGGTGATGGAGCGATACTGCTATACAACAGAATGTCTGCGTAATTATATTTTAAAGTATTTCGGGGAAAATCCGGAAAAACCATGTCAGGACTGTGGCAATTGCCTGCGGGAATTTGAAACTTTGGATATGACAGAAGCAGCCAAAAAAGTGATCAACTGCGTATACGAAGCGAAGGGAAGATATGGAAGGCAGATCATCATTGACACTGTTGCCGGAGCTAAGACGGCGAGGCTGGAGGAAATAGGAGCTGTTCGTTACAAATCATACGGCGTTCTGGCAGGAACGAACAAGAATCTGTTAAGACGTTTGATCGAACAGCTGGTATTAGAGGGATATCTTCGCGTGGGGGATTATCAGGTTCTCAAACTTGGCGATATCAGTGGTCTGAAAAATCCAGAGGCTTCTGTTTTCGTTAAGATTACAGATGAAGACAAACAGCCGGAAAAGACAGCCAAAACGAAAAAGAAAGCAAAAAGTGTGGAAACACTTACATCTTCCGGCTACAAATTGTTTGAACGACTTAAGAAACTCCGCCTTGAAATTGCACGTGAGGAAAGCATGCCGCCGTATATTATTTTCAGTGACAAGACCCTGATCGATATGGCAGCAAAAATGCCGGCTTCCAAGCCTGAAATGCTGGACGTTTCAGGTGTGGGCGAAAATAAATTTGCGAAGTATGGAGAGCGGTTTCTTGAGGTAATTGAGGAGTATAGGCGGGAAGTGGGATAGGAACAGTTAGAAATTGTGTTGAAAGAAGTTAGAACAGGAAAGGCGTGAGATGAATCTTACGTCTTTTTCTTGGATTTTATGTAAGCATATAATTACTTGAAAAATGAAATAGCATATGATAAATTATAAATGTGACGTAAAAAGTGTCACGTTTATAAAAAGGTGATTAATGTGAAAGAATTTTTGGAAAAAACATTACGGCAAAATGTAATAATGACGGAGAATAAAGAGGTATATAAAAAGCTCCCGTTAGCATATCGTGGAAGATATGATATTTTTACAGTAGAGACGAATGGTGTATTATGGATGGCTATTCATCCAAAAGATGATGCCGGACTTGTTATGTTACGTAGAGACAGAGCTGGCGTAGAAAAAATGACAGGATTAAACTGTGCAATATTCCTTGATCGAACAACATTTTATATAAAGGAAAAAATGATGGAAGAAGGAATTCCTTTTGTAATAGAAGGGAAGCAGGTATTTCTCCCGTTTATTGGATATTTGCTGAGTAAGGAAAATGAAAGAGAATTAGCACCAGTTCATTTGATTTCATTTTTGACGCAAAAAATGCTCCTGATGGCTATTTATGAACGATGGAATGAAGTGAAAGTATCCGGTGCAGCGAAACGGATGGGAGTGTCAACAAAATCTGCAAGCCGGTGTTTTGATGAACTGGAATATTTAAATATTGATGTGTTGGGCATAAAAGGTAAATCAAGAGTAATAAATATTCCGAATGACCGAAAACAATTATGGCAGCAGATTGAGCGTATGTTAAGAAATCCAGTGATTCGAAGATTTATATTGAGAAAAGATATGAAACTTGAAAAGAAAGCAGGCATTTCTGCTTTATGTGAGTATTCTCTTTTGTCCGATAATGCTTATCTAACCTATGCGGTAACGAAGAAAGAACTGAAATCTAGTGGAGTGACAGAAGAAAAACAAGTAAGTGAATTGGAAGAAATTGGTTGTGCTGTTTTGGAACTGGGATATTTCATTGATTTTTCAGGAAAAGGATTGCAGGATCCTTTGAGCGTAGTATTGTCACTTACAGGAGAAGAGCAAGAAGAGGAACGGATAGATATTTCTATTAATGAGATGTTGGAGGAATATGTATGGTCAAAGGATTAGATACATTTCAGAAGTACTTTGCAGATTATGAAGAACAGTATGTTTTAATAGGTGGTGCAGCCTGTGATATTCTGTTTGAAAGCAACGAAGTAAATTTCAGGGCTACAAGAGATCTGGACATGGTTTTGATTGTTGAAGCATTAACTCCGGAGTTTGGAGAAAAATTTTGGAGGTTTATCGTTGATGGAAAATATAGAAACAAAGCGACAAACGGTAGCAACCCTCAATTTTATAGATTTAATAAGCCAGAAGACGATAACTTTCCGAAAATGATCGAATTGTTTTGTAGAAGTGATTTTAAACTAAAAGATGCGAAAGGAATTACTCCAATTTATATTGATGATGAAGTTTCCAGTTTGTCAGCAATTCTTTTAAATGATGATTACTATAAGGCACTTCTCGATGGAAAAGAAGTGAGAAAAGGACTTTCTGTTTTAAGACCAGAATATATCATTCTTTTTAAAGCAAAAGCGTATCTTGATTTGCAAAAACGAAAAGATTTAGGTGAGAAAGTGGATTCCAGTGACATAAAGAAGCATAAAAAAGATGTTTTGCGTATTGCTTCGGAGCTTATGCTTGAAAAAGTAGAAGAATTGCCGATAGCAGTAGATGTCGATATACATAGCTTTATTGATTTGTTGGAGCAGGAACCATTTGATCAAAATTCATTGAAAAGATATGGACTGAAAAATGAGGATATTGTGGAGTTGTTAAAGCAAGTATTCGGATAAAAATGTGATGTGTTATACAGTTGATTTATCAGTTAGGAATTCCAATGTCAAATGCAGTAGGAATGTTGCTACGGCAGATTGTTTTGCAAAAGGGAATTCCATTTGAAATGAAATTACCAAGAACGGCACCGTTGACCTATGGTTCTCTTACGAAAGAACAATTTGATAAAGAAATTGAAAAAGGTATGTCTGATGTAAAAGCTGGCAGAGTTTACTCAGCAGATGCCATTGAAGCTGAAATGAAAAGAGATTTTGGCATATGATTTTTTATGTGGCATATTCCGCTGAAGCAAGACAGGATTTGAGGGACATTTATGAATATATTGCGTATGAATTGTTGGTACCTGAAACAGCTGCCGGACAATGGTTGCATTGTTCGGAACGATAGGAAATAGCAATACAAGTTGTAGGCAGGTGGCTACCCAGGAGCAGATGGACCGATTTTGAAAAACTCTGTATCAATTTTCTTTACAGATAAACTTTGTTCATAGATTTATGGTATAATCAGTTTAAGCGCTTGAATAAAGGAGATGGTTATACCATGAATCTGTTTTGCGAAGAGATCCATAAACTGGAGGCGGAATTTAAACAATGCCGGAAGCTGCTGAAAAAAGTTGTCGAAGAAATCGTCGAGAGAAAAAATGGAGATCGGATGCAG
>ENA-UONQ01002543-UONQ01002543.1-human-gut-metagenome-genome-assembly--contig:-CS26-NODE-2543-length-12155-cov-4.165207_pt1 | contig 12155 bp, 10 predicted proteins | sample MGYA00242460_ERZ724007 | MGnify/ENA metagenome assembly ERZ724007
ATGAAGAACCACCGGCTAGGCCGGTGGGTTCCTTTTTTTCCCCTGTCTGACACGTTCCGTCTCCAAAAAACAGACATCCCGATACAACGGAATTCCTTTTATACCATCGCATTCCCCGCCAAAGGCTTTGGAGAAGAGGCGGCTTGGCGGGGGGGGTGCGACCCTTCATCAGAAGGATATCCCCCTCCCCGCCAATACTGATTTCTCCTTCCCCTCTTACGCCGCTAGCTGTTCTTCGTATGGCAAGGGTTACAGCCCTTGAACTTTTCCTTCAGATCGGGATTTTCCGCCACAGCCTTCTGATGGCAGCCCATGCAGGACTTTTCGGACTTCTTGTTGTGCATGGTGAAGTAGTAGCCGTGCTCGCTCTTGTCCTTCTTGTCCATGTTGTCGTGGCAGCCCTTGGCGGCGCAGCCGACATAGATGTTGCCTTCCACGGCCTTGTGGTGGCAGAACGCGCAGTCCGTCTTGGCGTGGGCGCTGTGGGTGAAGATAACCTGTTTCTTCTCGTTGCCCGTGTTATTCATGGTCATGGGCTTTTCGATCTGAGCCTTTTGTTCGGGCGTGGGATCGGTGGCCAAGGCCGGGATGCAGAGGCCAGCGACGGCCAGCGCACAGAGAATGAGTCTTTTCACGGTATCCTCCAATAGGGTTTCAGACGATCCGGCGATGCCGGCGCGTCCGTTTGGGAACACGGGTTACTTCGCCAGAATGCGCGGCATGGTGACGGTGAAGGTACTGCCTTCGCCCTTGACGGAAGCCACCTCTATCCTGCCGCCGTGCTGCATGACCACCTGGCGGGCGACGTACAGGCCGATACCCGTACCGCCCTTGCCCTTTGAGGAGAAGAACAGGGTGAACAGCTTGGTACGGGTTTCCTCGGTCATGCCGATGCCGTTGTCCTCGATGCGCACCTCCACGGCGTCGGGAAGCCCCTTGACGCTCACCCGTACGTAGTGCTCCTTCTTGGAGCCGTCGGCGCGGCAGGCGTCCACGGCGTTCTCAAGCAGGTTGACCAGCGCGGCGCTGAGGGCGGAGGCGTCGGCCTCGAAGGTGCCGGGATCGCCGTCGGCCTCCAGCGTCATGGCGATGCCCGCTTCGGCGGCCTTGTCCGAGACCGTGGAAACAACGGAACGCATGAACTCCTCCGCGACCAGAATGTTCCAGTCGAGCTTGCGTTCCTTGGCGAAATACAGGATGTCGAGCACCATCTTGCGCAGTCGGGCCACAAGCTGGCGCATGTCCTTGAGGGAATCACGGGTCCGGGCCTCGTCGCCTTTGTCGATGCCGGAGCCGAGGCGGTAGACGCTGCCGTCCAGCGCGGTGAGCATACCCTTGATGCCGTGGGCGGTGGAGCCCATGAGCAGGCCGAGGGAGGCGAGCCGATCCTGCAGCTGGCGCAGTTCCGTAATGTCCGTGGCCATTTCGATGCATTCGGTGATGTTGCCCGAAGTGTCGCGCAAAGGTGCGGTCCAGACGAGCACGTTGACCGGACGGCCTTCGTGGTCGATGACCACTTTTTCCGTATGGCATGGCTTGCCGTCCTGAAAGGAGCGCTGCACCGGGCACTCGTCGCAGGGCGCGGACGAACCGGCGAACAGCTCGTAACAGCGCTTGCCGCTCTGCATACCGAACGTGTGGCGGAAGGCGCGGTTGGCTTCAAGCACCTGCAAATCACGGCCCACCACGGAGACGTAGCAGGGGCTCTCTTCAAACAGCTGGCGGAAGCGTTCGCGGGTGACGCGCAGTTCCTCGCGCAGGCGGCGGCTTTCCTGCTCGTCCACGCTCAGTTCGAGCACGAGCTCCACTTCGCCTTCGTTATTGAGGATCGGTGCAGTATGCACCAGTACGGGGATTTCCTTGCCGTTCTTGTCGCGCAGGATCTGCTCGCTGCGCGCGCCGCGGCCCTCCACAATGGCCCGCTCCACGGGGAACATGGCCTCGTTGCTGTGCAGGACATAGGGCTCCCAGCTCGGGTGCCCCACGAGATTGCCGAGGCGTTCGCGGTAGAGATCGTTGACGGCAAGGACTTCCATAAACCTGTCGTGCATGGCGATGAAACAGGGCAGCTCGTTGAAGGCCTGCTGCTCTCCGCTCATGGACGAGCCGAGGGTGTGCAGCCCGAAGGCAAAGCCGTCCACGACCTGCCGGGCGGCGAGCTGGCGCTCCGCCTCCACGAGCTGCGCGGACTTCTCATTGATCATTTTTTCGAGATTCGACGTGTATTCTTTGAGCTTGTTGCGCATGGCGATGCGCTCAAGGGCGCGTTTCAGGGAAATGTGCAGCAGATCGTCGTCGATGGGTTTGGTGATGAAGTCGGACGCTTCCAGCTTGAGCCCCTGAATCGCCATTTCCAGATCCGCATGTCCGGAAATGAGGATGACTTCGGTTTCCGGCGCGAGGATCTTGATGTGCTTCAGGAGATCCAGCCCGTTCATGCCGGGCATCCTGATGTCGGTGATCACGATGGGGATGGGCCGTTCCGCGAAAAGCTGCAGGGCTTCCTCCCCCGAGGCCACGGTGATGACGTTGTACCCGGCGTCGCGGAGCGAAAGACCCATGACGGTACGGATGCCCTGTTCGTCGTCGACGAGGAGAATGGTTTCTTTCATGAGTCCTCCCTGAGATGGTTCGCCTCGGCGGCAGCGGGGGTGCGCTCCACGCGCAGCGGCAACACGATGCGGAACAGCGCTCCGCTGTCGGGCAGGTTCTCCCACAGGAGCCGGCCGCCCATTTCCAAAAGCGCTTTGCGCGTTCCGAGCAGTCCGAACCCTGTACCATCTTTTTTGGTCGTAAACAAACCGTCCCGGAGCCGTTCGGCGGCTTCCGCGCTCAGCCCCGTGCCGTTGTCCCGCACGTCGTAGATGAGGGCGTCGGGCGTGCGGGCGATCTCGACCCGGACTTCGGCGGGGCGGGCGCGCAGCCCCGGCGCGGGGAAGGCCTCCAGCGCGTTGCCCACCAGATTGAGCAGGCAGCCTTCGAGGCGTTCGGCATCCAGAGGGATGGGGTCTGAATCGGCGGCAGCCTGAAACTGGAGCGCTATGCTCAGACTGGCGGCCCGGCCTTCCAGACGCTTGACCACATGGCGGACGGGCTGCACCGGGTCCACAAGGCATTCGCGCAGTTCCGTCTGCTGCCCGATATGCAGCAGGTGCAAGAGCTTGTCGCGCACCCGCGAAATGTCTTCTTCGAGCATGGCCCAGCCGTCGTCGAGATACTCCCGGTTCCCGGACTCCATCCCCTGTTTGAGGACAAAGAGGCTCCCTTCGAGCGCCGCCGCGAGGTTTTTGATGGTGTGGGCCATACAGGCCACGGTTTCGCCCACGACGGCGACCCGGTGGGCTTCCAGCAGTTCCTGCGTGCGCGAGGCGACGAGCTCCTCCAGATGTTCGGTGTGGCGGCGGATCTGTTCGCGCAGGGAGTATTGTTCGGCGGCACGTTTCAGCGAGTGCTCCAGCAGGTCGTCGTTGACGGGCTTGGCGATGAAGTCCGCCGCGCCGAGGCGCAGGCATTCGACGGCGTTGTCCATGTCGCCGTGCCCGGTGATCATGACGACCTGCGTGTCGGGATTCTGATTGCGTACCCGTTCGAGCAGGGCCAGGCCGTCCATGCCCGGCATACGGATGTCGGTGACCACGATGGGGAAGGGATTGGCGGTGAACGCCTCCAGCGCTTCGCGGGCGCTCTCGGCGGTGTGGACGTCATAGCCGAAATCCCTGATCAGGGCCCCGAGGACATGGCGGATGCCGGGTTCATCATCAACGAGCAAAACGCGAACGGAAGTGTCCATGCAGTATCCTTGCTTCAAGAAATCTGTTCCGGTTGCGGGCCGGAAACGCCTCCGGCCCTGTTCCCGTCGGCGGGCGCGTTCGGGGCGAGATCCCCGCGCCGGGTGATGGGGAGCCGGATTTCGAAGAGCGCCCCGCCTTCGTCGCGGTTCCGGGCGGAGATGGAGCCGCCGAAATCCTTGACCAGCCCGTAAATGATGGAAAGGCCGAGGCCGGTCCCCTTGCCGACGGGCTTGGTGGTGAAGAACGGCTCGAAAATTTTATTCAGCAGGTGGGCGGGAATGCCGGTCCCGGTATCCCAGACGGACAGCAGCACCGTGTTGCCGTCCATAACCGTGGAGACGCCGATGACGGCGGGCGGTTCGGGCGCGCTTTTGACGCGTTCCTCCACGGCGTCCCGGGCGTTGAGGATGAGGTTGACGATCACCTGTTCCAGACGGTTGGGGATGGCGAGGACGGGCGGCAGGGCCGGGGCGAGCGAGGTCTCCAGCGTGATGCCGTGTACCACGAGCTGGCGGCCGAACAGATCGCAGGCCTGCGCCACGACGCCGTTGATGTCCGTATCCAGCAGCGCAAGATCGGATTTGCGGCCGAAGGCGCGCATGTGGTTGATGATGTCGCTGGCGCGGTCGACCTGCCCGCTGATTTCCACGGACAGCTCGGAGAGCGTCTCCGGCGCGATGGGTTCGCTGCGGCGGGTCTTGCGCAGAAAATAGCTTGCCGCGCCCTTGATGACGGTAAGCGGCTGGTTCAGCTCATGGGCCACCCCGGTCGCCATTTCGCCGAGCGTCGCCATCTTTCCGGCCTGAATGAATTTCTGTTCCATCTCGAGGCGTGCGGTGACGTCGGTGGCGCAGAGGATGCGGACGCGGCGGTTTTCGATCATGGCCGAGGCGGAACGGATGTCCACGCGCAGGGGCGTGCCGTCGGCCTTGATGTTCGTCACGCCGGAAAAGACGGTGAAGGCCCGCAGCTGGGAGGCGTACTGCTCGCGCTCCTCGGGCAGGAACAGATCGAGGATGCCGCGCCCGATCAGTTCGTTTTCCCGCTGGCGTCCGTACATTTTGACGGAAGCGGGGTTGCAGTCGAGGATGGTGAGCTCGGCGGCGTCCAGCAGGAAGACGGCATTGGGGATGCTGTCGAAAATGGCCTTGTGGGTGCGCTCGGACGCCTGCAGCTGGTGCTGGAGGGTATGGATGAGCGTCATGTCGATGCTCATTTCCATAACCGAGGACACGTTGCCGTCCTTGTCGAACAGGGGCACGGTCTGCACGAACCAGTAGTCCCGCGTCCCGTCGGGGTTGACGCGGCTTTCCTGATTGCACTGGACGGCCCCTTCCTCCCATGTGCGCTGGACCGAGCATTCGGGGCAGGGGGTGGTCCGGCCTTTGTAGACCTCGTAGCAGGTGTTGCCCGGCTGCGGATCGTACCGGACGGCGAAGCTGTGGTTCCAGCGCAGGAGGCGGTATTCGCGGTCCTGCACGGAAATGCCGCAGGGGACCATGTCGAACAGCCGCTGGAAGTCGTCCTTCCGGCGGCGCACTTCTTCGAGGTGGTGCTGATTGCGGATGCTGAATTCAACGATGGTCCGCGCGAGCTGGCCGAATTCGTCGTCGCGGCGGGCGTCGTCGAGGGTGACGGCCTGCCCTTCGCGCATGGCCTGCATACTGGCGATCATGCGACCGATGGGCAGACGCACTTCATACCAATAAAGGGCCACCGAGACGGCGCAAAGGAGCAGGGTAACGGCGGGCAGGACAATCCAGAGCCATTCGTAGGGCATCAGCCACAGAACGGCCCCCACCCCGGCGAGAAACAGCAGCGCCGTCATGGTGATGGTCTTGACCATGAGGCGGTAGGCTCCGAATCGGCTATGCATCGTCAACCCCGGTTTCCGGCGGTCCGCAGGGAACCGCCGGAACGGAAACGGTTATTCCCCGTCCATGGCCTTGCGGGCGGCGTCCTTGGACTCAAGCACCCGGTTGACGGTGGAGAGCAGCTCTTCGGGATCGAAGGGCTTCTGGAGGGTGGCCACGGCGTTGCGGATGGCGAGGTGGATGCCCTGGAGTCCGCTGATCACGATGACGGGCGTGTCCTTGAATGCGGGGTTCATGGACATCTTGCGGTAAAAGCGCGGCCCCCATTCGTCGGGCATTTCCATGTCCAGCGTGACGAGATCGGGCCTTTCCGCTTCGAGGACGGAAAGGGCTTCCTCGACGCTGGATGCGGAACAGGTCGCGTAGCCGTTGTCGGAGAGAACTTCGGTGATGTACTTGACGATATACGGGTCGTCGTCGATGGTCAGGATCTTCTTGGGCATGGGGCTTCTCCTTGCGTTCGGATCAGGCGGTGGTTGGTTCGGGAACGAGCCGGTTGACGACCTCAAGCAGAGCTTCCGGCGTACACGGTTTTTCAAGGCAGGCCGCGGGGGCGGGAAGCGGGCCCTGCGTCAGGCCGATCGTGGCGAACGCATGTTCCCGGACGGAGATCGGCACGGCGGACAGCATGACCACGGGAATGCGTTTCCAGTCCTCGTCGCGGCAGACGGCCCCGTAAAAGGTCAGGCCGCTTTGCTCCGGCATCATGACGTCCAGCGTGATGACGTCCGGCCTCCACGAGCGGAGCACGTCCAGCGCTTCGATCCCGTTGCGGGCCATCTTCACGGCGAACCCGGCCTTTTCGAGGAGCACTCTGAGAAAGTACCGGAAATGGACCTCGTCATCAATGACGAGAGCACGCCTTCCGTCCATGTCACCGGGCCTCGGGCCGGGTCACGCTGGCGACGGGGCAGGCGGAACGCAGCACAACCTGTTCCACCGTGGAGCCGATGTCCGCGTCGTCATCGGACAGATCCGAGGAATGGTGGGCCATGACGATGAGATCCGCCTCGTTCTCCCGGGCGACCTTGAGGATTTCGACATAGGGAATGCCTTCGCGCACAATGACCTCGGCGTTGGCGAAACCGTCGAGCTTGGACAGGTACAGCTTGTCGATCTTCTCGCGCATCTGCTCGGCATGGCGCTCGATCTCGGACTGGTCCATCGTCATGCCCTGGATGGACGTGATGTCGACGGCGTGCGTGATGTACAGTTTGGCGTTCAGCTGGCGGGCGGTATTCAGGGCAAAACGGAACGCATGGTTGGCGGCTTCGCTGAAGTCGGTGCAGAAGACGATGTTCGAGAACAGGTGCCAGCAGGTGGTGCAGGGGCGGTTGACGATGAGCACCGGGCAGGGGGCCTTCTTCGCCACGGCGCGCACCGTGTTGCCCACGATGGAGCGCATACGGGCGGCGTTGGGATCGCTGGCGGCGCTGCTCGCGCCCATGACGATGAGATCGGGCTTGAGCTGGCGGGCGTAGCGCAAAATTTCGGTGGAAGGCATACCCACGCTCAGTTCCATGCGGAAGGGGCGGGTACAGGCTTCAATCTGATAGGCATAGGCCGTATTGAGTTCTTCGCGCACCATCTCCTGATACGCCTCATCCGGCTGCTCAAGGCTGCCGCTGCGGGTATCGGTGACGTTGGTGGTGAACCCACGGGAGGGGACGCCGCAGCAATGGTAGAGCGTCAGTTCCGCCTGCTGCTTTTCCGCCAACCCAAAAGCCAGTTTCGCGGCGTTGTCGCTGCCGGCCGTTCCCGAACTCGCAAACAGGATGTTCTTGAACAACATCTCGCTACTCCTTGAGATTACAGGTGAGTGAGCCGCCTTGGAACCCGAGTTCCCAGCCCATGCCTTCCAACAGATCAAACACTGTAAAGCTGGTTTCCGCGTCCAACGCGGTCGCTGTCTCGCCGAGCAGGACATGCCGGGCCGTCCCCGTTTGCAACGGGGTGTCCAGCATGTCCCGCAGGCGGAAAAAACGCAGTTCCGGCAGTTCGTCGCCGACGCCTTCGACGGCAAGGTAGACGTCCACGCGGGGCGTGCCGGGAAATCCCGTCAATTCCACGCGTTTGCCGAGGCGCAGGGCTTCGAGGCCGGGATAGCGGCAGCCGGAGGCGGGGCAGGCTTCGGCTTCGGCGAGGGCGTCGCCAAGGCCGGGGACCAGTTTCCGCGCCAGCGGATTCCGCTTGAGCAGCCTGAAGAACGAGCGCAGCGTAACGTCTCCGTCGAGTTCGAGCCTCATCCGGAGAAGCCCCGCGAATGGGGCTTCGGACGAAAGCGTCCCGTCAGAATGCAGCCGGATGGCGTCCATGATCCTGTCCTACTTGTGGCAAGCGCCGCAAGTGGTAGGCACGCATGAGCGGCGTGCGTCCGCTGGGCATGTTGGCCTTGTGGCATTCGGAACAGGGCTGATCTTCCGAGCTCACCTCGGGGTCTATGACGCCGTTTTCGCCGCCGTGGTGGCAGACGATACAGTCTTCGATCTTGGCGCGCTCGTTATGGTTGTCGTGATCGAAGGTGACGGCGGGGCGGCGGTGAGTCTTGAACTCTTCGGATTTCAGGGTCAGCGCATGGGCCGTCCCGACGAGGCCAAGCAGCAACGTGACGGCGAGACCGACGCGGGCAAGGGCGTGGAGGGGCATAGTTCACTCCAGTGATTCACGGAGGCGGCGCCTCCAAAAGCGGTGTACGGGGTCCGGAGCGCTGCGGGGAGCCCTCCCGGTACCGGGAAGGCCCCTCGCGGGCTGACTATACTTCGGGCTTTTCCATCAGTTCATAGATGAGGTCGCCGATGAACTTGGTGTGCATGCCGAGCTTGTAATGCTTGATGATGTCTTCCAGTCCGCCGTGGCAGTTGTGGCACGGGGCGACCACGGTGTGGACTCCGGTGTTGCGGAGCTGATCGGCTTTCACCCGGTTGCCTTCCATGCGCACGCTCTTGAAGGGCGGGCCGCAGTTGATGATCCCGCCGCCCGCGCTGCAGCAGAAGTTGTGCTCGCGGTTGGGCGTCATTTCGACCACGTTGGCGCAGAGGAAGTGCACCACGTCGCGCAGCTTGTCGGCAAGGCCGCGGCCGCGGATGGTGTTGCAGGGGTCATGGATGGTGACCGGATCTTCGAACTGGTGCGTGATCTTGATCTTGCCTTCGTTGATGAGCTCCCAATAGAACTCGATGGCATGGACCACCGGGACCGGGGAGTCCTTCCAGGCGAGCCAGCGGTTGCCCTGATCGTACACGGAGCGGAAGGCGTGCCCGCATTCGCCCATGACGATGCGCTTGACGCGCAGCTTCTGGGCCAGCTCGAAGTGGGCGCGCTTGATGCGGCCCATCATTTCGTAGTCGCCCGTGAACATGCACATGTCGCTGTTGTCCCAGCCGGGGCGGGAGGGCATGGTCCAGTCGCTGCCCGCCTGATGGAAGATCGCGGCGGCCTGATAGATGAGCTGCGTGCGGAACTTCGGCTCGGGCGCGATGACCGAGTACATGAAGTCGGCGCCTTCCTTGTCGAGCGGGATGCGGATGCCGGGGAATTCCTCGCGGGCTTCCTCTTCCTGCCAGACGAGGCTGTCGATCCATTCGTCTTCGCGCACCCACATCTGGTTGAACGTGGCGGAATGGCTGTTGGCGGTGTCCTGAATGAAGGTCGGGGTGATGCCGAGCTTGTTGCAGATGCGCCGCACGAGGCTCATCAGGTAGGCGATGTCCACGCCCACGGGACAGTAATGGATGCAGCGGCGGCACATGTTGCATTCGGTGTGCGCGATCTGCGCGATGCCCCGCATCTGTTCGGCGTTGAGCTTCCCGCTCTCGCGGACCATCTTGAAGATGGTCTTGTCGAGCTTGGCGACGGGCGTATAGGACGCGTCGTCCGGATGGGAAAGGCTGAAGTGGCAGGCCTTGGCGCAGGCACCGCAGCGCATGCAGGTCTGTTCGTATACTTTGACTCGCGCGCCTACCTCGCCCTTCAGGACGTCGCGGATCACTTTGGTGATGCGCTCCGGCGTGGCAAGCTGCATGCCGCGCGTCAGGTTGGCGTCTTCGATTAAGCGTTTTTCAATACCCATCGTGTGCCTCCAAAATTACCAGTCGCAGGTACGACGGACGCCGATGGATTCGGAACCCATGTAGGCGCGGGTGAAGGGAATCAGAATGGCGTGGCTCAGGCGCGTGAAGGGCAGGCAGATGAGGATCGCCTCGCCGAACAGCACGTGGAGCAGAGCCATGAAGCTTTCGCTTCCGAACCCATGCGCGGAGGCAAAGCCGGTCACCATGACGCCGGTGACGAGCAGCAGGGAGAACCAATCGGCCTGTCGGGTCACGTAGCTCGACGCCGGGACTGCCAGTCGGCGCCAGCCGAGGACCAGACAGGCCAGAATGGTAGCTAGGGTGACGGCGTCCATAAAGCCGTCGGGCAGGGAAGGAAGGGAAAAACCGAAATTGTAGTCCCACATGACGTTGTGGGCCGAGTAGAACAGCACGGCGAGCAGGATGCCGATGTGCAGCACGAAGTTCGCCACGGTCAGCAGCGGGTTCTCGCGCCAGCCGCAGGTGGAGAAGGGCAGCGTCCAGCGGATGATCGACGTCAGCGAGTCTTTCCAGTTCATGTAGGCGAGGGCCGAGGCGTCGCGCTGGCGGGCGAGGCGTCCGAGCGACCACAGCCGCCAGATCATCCCGCCGATGCACACCGTGAAGGCGATCCATGCCAGCGGGCCTACCGCAAAATTGTACAGGGCATTCATGATGAGTTCCTTGTTGCAGTTGGATGCCTAGAGCCGCACGGTGTGGCGGGAGAACACGCCGTCCTTGAGGGAACAGAACAGCAGGACTGTGCCGTCCGGGCTGAACGTGGGGTTCCACACGCCGTCGAGGTTTTCGATCACGGCGTTGCCGTCGACGTACAGGGCGAACTTGCCGTCGCGGCGGACCTTGGCGGCGGCGCGGTCCCCGGCGGGCGAGAACACGACGGGCCACGCCATATCAAAGGCATCGTCCCACACTTTGCCGTCCACGGCGATCTGGAACCGGCTGTTGTTCTGGCTGCCGAGGGCGGCGGCGTGCTTGCCGTCCGGGGACAGGACGAGATCCGTCACGGACGGGAAACGGCAGTTCCACGGGGTGGCGTTGCAGGCCACGGTGAAGGCGCCGTAGGAAGGCGCGGCGACGGCCCAGATGTATTCGCCGTCGGTGGCGGCGGCCTGAGGCGCCCAGCACTGCGCGAACATGGGCTTCCAGAAGAGGGAGCCGTTGCGGGCGAGGCCCCATTTGCCTTCCTTGCGGATGGGCGCGATGACGTCGCCGGATTTGGGCTCGAAGATGGGTTCCCACGCACAGGGGTAGGTTTCGCTCCAGCGCTGGCCGTTGATGGAAATGGTATATTCGTACGGCGTGACGCGCACGGTGCTGGCGACCCGGTGGCCTTCCCTGTCGAAGCAGGGCGACCACGCGTTCAGGTAGCACTCTTCCCATGCTTGGCCGTCGACGGCGATGGTATAGATGCCCTTGCTGAAGCCTTCCAGATCGGCCTGGCCAAGCCCGGCGGTCTGGACAACGGCGGCGGTTTTGCCGGTTTCCGAAAGGACGAAATCGGTGGCGGCGGTGTAGAGCTGTTCCCACGGCGCGCCGTCGACCAGCATCCCGTATTCCATGCCGGTCTGCATGGGCACGGCGATGGTCCCGGCCTTGTTGAACCGGGTTCCCCACAAATAGTCGGCGTGTTCTTCGCTTTCCGCGTCGTCGACCACAATGGCCCACTCGCCGTCGCTCTGAGACAGAGCCGTCAGCCGCCCGTCGGGGGCGAACTGGCAGTTATACATCTTGTCGGTGCGCGTTTCCCACAACGCACCGTTCAAGCGTACGGTAAAAGTGCCGTCTTCGAGGGCAGAAACCGCCGCGAACGATTCGCAGTCCGGAGAAATCTGCCATTCCTCCTGCCATGCCGTTTCGGGCAACATCTCCGTTTCCCCGAGCTTTCTGACAGAAGGTTCCCAATCATACCGTTTCTGATCTTCCATACAGTCCCCCACTGGGTGTGAAGCTACTTTTGGGCAGGAGCATACCGCGAAATCACGTTCTGTAAAGGCGCTCCGCCTGGAACGGGTATTACCCCGTGCTCAGACTGGGCATTGTCCTAAAAGGAACAGCACGATTTTTCCGGCATCAAAGGAAAAACGTGAAGAACGGGAAAAATGCCGTGTTAGAGGAATACGGGATATCACCCCTTCTTGTTTCCCATACCAAAAGTGAGGCTAATAAATTGAAAGAACACTCGTACTTTTTTGGGTAATCGAGCCCCGAAACGGCGGATATTTTGTGAAAAGGCAGGATTGAGGTTACGGATCGGCAACACGAAAAAAAGGTCAAAAAAATTGTATTCAGAAGAAAGGGAGGAAAACACTTTTGAAAACACAAGGTTGCCTCAAGAAAGCGTGTAAAGTGAGGAAAAATCAAAAAAAGTTTTTGCTCAGACAGCGTATTCTTGTTCCATA
>ENA-UONQ01002548-UONQ01002548.1-human-gut-metagenome-genome-assembly--contig:-CS26-NODE-2548-length-12140-cov-7.462226_pt1 | contig 12140 bp, 10 predicted proteins | sample MGYA00242460_ERZ724007 | MGnify/ENA metagenome assembly ERZ724007
CGCAGGAGACGGCGGAGCCGCCCGCAGCCAGACCCGCCGCGAAGAGGCAGGACGCGTCCGCAGATGTGCAGTCCGCCGCCGAGGAGGTCGGCCGCGCCATCGAGGACGAGCTGGCAGAGCCGGAGGACGAATACCGCTATCCGCCTATCACGCTGCTCGACGAGAACCACACGGAGAACTACGCCGAGGTGGGCGCGGAGCTGCGCGGCAACTCGCGCCGCCTTGCCCAGACGCTCCAGAGCTTCGGCGTGGATGCGCAGGCGGGCGAGGTCGTCCACGGCCCGAGCGTCACGCGCTATGAGTTCACGCTCGATCAGGGTGTGAAGCTCAGCAAGATTACGAATCTCTCCGACGACATCGCCCTCGCGCTCGGCGCGAGCGGCGTGCGCATCGCGCCGATTCCGAACAAGATCTCCGTCGTCGGCATCGAGGTGCCGAACCGGACGGTCACGACCGTGCGCATCCGCGACGTGATCGAGTCACGGACGTTTACTGAGCACCGCTCGCGTGTGGCCTTCGCCGTGGGCAAGGACATCGGCGGCAAGGCGATCGTCGGTGACATCTCAAAGCTGCCGCATGTGCTCATCGCCGGTACGACCGGCTCCGGTAAGTCGGTCTGCACGAACTCGCTCATCATCAGCATGCTCTATAAATCCACGCCCGAGGAGGTTCGCTTCATCATGGTGGACCCGAAGATGGTAGAGCTGGCGCCGTATAACGGCATCCCACACCTGCTGATTCCGGTCGTGACCGACCCGAAGAAGGCCGCGGGCGCGCTGCAGTGGGCGGTCTATGAGATGATGAAGCGCTATAAGCTCTTCTCCGAAAACGGCGTGAAGGATCTGGCGGGCTTCAACGCGCTCGCCGAGCACAGCGAGGAGCTGAAAAAAATGCCCACCGTGGTGGTGGTTATCGACGAGCTGGCCGATCTGATGCTCGTGGCGGCCAAGGAGGTCGAGGAGAGCATCTGCCGCGTGGCGCAGATGGGCCGCGCGGCGGGCATGCACCTCGTCATCGCGACGCAGCGCCCGTCCTCGGACGTCATCACCGGCCTGATGAAGGCCAACATCCCCAGCCGTATCGCCTTCGCGGTGGCCTCGTCGCTCGAGTCGCGCATCATCCTCGACACGACCGGCGCGGAAAAGCTCGTCGGCAAGGGCGACATGCTCTATTTTCCCCTCGGCTCCGGCAAGCCCCAGCGCGTGCAGGGCTGCTTCATCAGTCCCGAGGAGATTGAACGCGTCGTCGCGTTCGTCAAGGAGACGGGCGAGGCCGACTATTCCAGTGAGGTCATGGAGAAGATCGAGGAGGCCGCGCGCAGGGACGAGAAGGGCGGCGGCAAGCAGGCCGCGTCCGACGATTCGACGAGCAACTGCGACGAGCTGTTCAACGACGCCGTCGAGGTGGTGCTTGAGACGGGGCAGGCGTCCGTCTCCATGCTCCAGCGGCGGCTGAAGCTCGGCTATTCGCGCGCGGCGCGTCTCGTCGACCAGATGGAAGAGCACGGCATCGTCGGCCCGTTCGAGGGCTCGAAGCCGCGGCAGCTGCTCATCGACCGGGCCAAGTGGCAGGAGCGTCAGATGGGCCGGCAGGCGGCGGAGTCCGCGCCGAAGCCGGACCGCTTTGGCAGCATTCAGGACGTGTTCGAGAGCCACGACGCACTCGAATAAAATCACGGCAAAGGGGCAAAGCCCCTTTGCCGTGAAGTTTTCGCTGCGCTTAGCGCCTCGCCCCGCCGCTAAGCGCAAAGAATTTTTCTGACGCGCATGTCGTCAGAAAAATAATCCAATCTTATTCGCGGCTTTGGCGTGAACTCTGTGAGACATTTTGGGTGAGGTGCGGGGTGAAACGGCGGCTTTCGGCAGAAAAAGACCGAAAAACAGGTGGAAACCGGTGAATTTTTGGGAGAAATCCACTTGACGGGTATAGACACTTATGCTATAATTTCAAATTGCGCGGGAATCTTCACGCGCAATTTTGCCATGCCAACAGGAGGTACCTCGGTGCTGGAGGAGCTGTCAGCCAAGGAAAAGGTTTCGGGTCTGAAACAGACGCGGCGCGCCATCGCCGCGGGACGGGCTGCGCGGGTGTATCTCGCGTGCGACGCGGATCCCAGACTGACCGAGCCCTTGCGCGCGCTCTGTGAGCAGAGCGGCGTCGAGACGGCGGAGCAGTACTCCATGGCGCAGCTCGGGCGGGCCTGCCGCATTCAGGTGGGCACCGCGGCCGCGGCACTGCTGGCGGACAAAACGTGATTTCTTCGGAATAATTTCGCATTGTTCCGTGGAAAATAGAGGGAGCTTCGTCTCCCAGAAAAATTTTCAGAAAGGAGTAACATGCATGCCTACCTTTAATCAGCTGGTCAAGCAGGGCAGAAAGCAGGCGACCTACAAGTCCAATTCTCCCGCGATGCAGAAGGGCCTGAACACTCTGAAGAACAAGGAAACCAACCTCTCCTCCCCTCAGAAGCGCGGCGTCTGCACGGCCGTGAGAACCGCGACCCCCAAGAAGCCGAACTCCGCACTGCGTAAGATCGCCCGTGTCCGTCTTACCAACGGCTACGAGGTCACCGCTTACATCCCCGGCGTCGGTCATTCCCTGCAGGAGCACTCTGTGGTCATGATCCGCGGCGGCCGTGTCAAGGACCTCCCCGGCGTTCGTTACCACATCATCCGCGGTACGCTGGATACCCAGGGCGTCAATGGCCGTATGCAGGCCCGTTCCAAGTACGGTGCCAAGAAGCCCAAGAGCAAGTAAGTTATCCCCAAGCAAATCTGAATTGAGCTTTGCCGAAAAGGTTTTATATATAGTATTACCTCTTTGGCAGGCCGGACAGCAGCCCGTCGGCTGCTGAGTACCTGTGACATCATATTTTTATGAAGGAGGGAAGCATAGTGCCCAGAAGAGGTAATGTTCCCAAGAGAGAGATTCTGCCCGATCCTATCTACGGCTCCGTGCTGGTGACGAAGCTCGTCAACAGCATCATGCTCGACGGTAAGAAGGGCGTGGCTCAGAAGGTCGTGTACGGCGCCTTTGATATCATCAAGGAGAAGACCGACAAAGACCCGCTGGAAGTTTTCACCCAGGCTATGGAGAATATCATGCCCAGCCTGGAAGTCAAGGCCCGCCGTGTCGGCGGTGCTACCTATCAGGTCCCCATGGAGGTTCGTCCTGCCCGCCGCCAGACCCTCGGTCTGCGCTGGCTGACGGCCTACTCCCGCGCCCGCGGTGAGCGCACCATGGCCGAGCGCCTGGCAGGTGAGATCATGGACGCCGCCAACAACACCGGCAGCGCCGTGAAGAAGCGCGAGGATACCCACAAGATGGCCGAATCCAACAAGGCATTCGCCCACTTCCGTTGGTAATCGCAATTTAGAGAAAAGTAAAAGGAGAACGGTATGCCGAGAAAGGTTACACTGGAAAACACGAGAAACATCGGCATCATGGCCCACATTGATGCAGGAAAGACCACCACGACCGAACGTATTCTGTACTATACGGGCGTAAACTACAAGATCGGTGAGACGCATGAGGGCACTGCCACCATGGACTGGATGGAACAGGAGCAGGAGCGTGGCATCACCATCACCTCCGCTGCAACCACCTGTTACTGGAAGGGCAGCAAGAACCAGTTCCCCCAGACGCGCATCAACATCATCGACACCCCCGGTCACGTGGACTTCACCGTCGAAGTGGAGCGTTCTCTGCGTGTTCTGGACGGCTCCGTCACGGTGATGTGCGCCAAGGGCGGCGTGGAGCCCCAGTCCGAGACGGTGTGGCGTCAGGCTGACCATTATCATGTCCCCCGTATGATTTACGTCAACAAGATGGACATCACCGGCGCGGATTTTTATCACGTGCTGGACATGATTCAGGACCGCCTGAAGTGCAACGCTGTGCCCATCCAGCTCCCCATCGGTAAGGAGGATACCTTCAAGGGTATCATCGACCTGGTGGAGATGGATGCCGATATCTACTACGATCAGCTGGGCAAGGACATGCGCGTGGAGCCGATCCCCGAGGATATGGTGGATCTGGCCAACGAGTACCGCGAGAAGCTGCTCGACGCGGTGTCCATGTTCGATGACGAGATCATGGAGATGTACCTCGAGGGCGAGGAGATCCCCACCGACAAGATCCGTGCGGCCATCCGCAGGGCCACTGTCGCCGTGGAGATGGTCCCCGTCGTCTGCGGTTCTTCCTACCGCAACAAGGGCGTGCAGAAGCTGCTCGACGCTGTTGTCGACTATATGCCCGCCCCCACCGACATCCCCGCTATCAAGGGTGTCAACCCCAAGACCGATGAGGAGGAGGACCGCAAGCCCTCTGACGACGAGCCCTTCTCCGCGCTGGCCTTCAAGATCATGACCGACCCCTATGTGGGCCGTCTGAGCTTCTTCCGCGTCTATTCCGGTACGCTGAACACCGGCTCCGCCGTGCTCAACGCCACCAAGAACAAGCGCGAGCGCGTGGGCCGTCTGCTGCAGATGCACGCGAACCACCGCGAGGACCTCGAGACTGTCTACGCCGGCGATATCGCCGCCGTCGTCGGTCTGAAGAACACCACCACCGGCGATACCCTGTGCGACGAGAAGGCGCCCATCGTCCTCGAGTCCATGGAGTTCCCCGAACCGGTTATCCGCGTGGCCATCGAGCCCAAGACCAAGGCCGGTCAGGAGAAGATGGGCATCGCTCTGGCAAAGCTCGCCGAGGAGGATCCCACCTTCCGCACCTACACCGACGAGGAGACGGGTCAGACCATCATCGCCGGTATGGGCGAGCTGCACCTCGAGATCATCGTGGATCGCCTGCTGCGCGAGTTCAAGGTCGAGGCCAACGTCGGTGCCCCGCAGGTCGCCTACAAGGAGACGATCCGCAAGGCGGTCAATCAGGAGACCAAGTACAAGCGCCAGAGCGGCGGTTCCGGCCAGTACGGTCACGTCAAGATCACCCTCGAGCCGAACGAGTCCGGCAAGGGCTACGAGTTCGTCAACGCGGTGGTCGGCGGCGCGATCCCCAAGGAGTTCATCCCCGCGGTCGACGCCGGTATCCAGGGCGCGATGCAGGCCGGTGTTCTGGCAGGCTACCCCGTCGTGGACGTGAAGGTCACGCTGAACGACGGTTCTTATCACGAGGTCGACTCCTCTGAAATGGCCTTCAAGATCGCCGGTTCCATGGCGTTCAAGGAAGGTATGCGCAAGGCCGATCCCGTCCTGCTCGAGCCGATCATGAAGGTCTGTGTCATCGTCCCCGACGAGTACATGGGCGACGTTATCGGCGATCTGAACGCCCGCCGCGGTCAGATCCAGGGCTACGAGATGCGCTCCGGCGCCCAGCAGATCGATGCCTTTGTCCCCCTGTCCGAGATGTTTGGCTATGCGACGAACCTGCGCTCCCGCACGCAGGGCCGTGGTCAGTACACCATGGAGCCCAGCCACTATGTGGAGCTGCCGAAGAGCCTGCAGGAGAAGCTCATCGCCAAGCGCACCGGCCATGATAAGGAGTAATCTTTATTTCGCGTAAATAAGGATTGCTTTTCCCCGGCAAATACTGTAAAATGGCAGTGTTACGAAGACGCTGCACAAAATGATATGCAATTTGTAAGGAGGATTTTTTCAAATGGCTAAGCAGAAATTTGAGAGAACTAAGCCCCATGTTAACATCGGCACCATCGGCCACATCGACCACGGCAAGACCACGCTGACCGCTGCCATCACCAAGTATCTGGCGATGCAGGGCGGCGCTGAGTACACCGACTACTCTTCCATCGATAAGGCTCCCGAGGAGCGTGAGCGTGGTATCACCATCAACACCGCTCACGTCGAGTACGAGACCTATGACCGTCAGGGCCACAACTACAAGACCGGCGAGGACGGCGAGGTCAAGGGCCGTCACTATGCCCACGTCGACTGCCCCGGCCACGCCGACTATATCAAGAACATGATCACCGGCGCTGCCCAGATGGACGGCGGCATCCTGGTCATCGCTGCTTCCGACGGCCCCATGGCCCAGACTCGTGAGCACCTGCTGCTCGCCCGTCAGGTGAACGTGCCCTCCGTGCTGGTCTTCCTGAACAAGTGCGACCAGGTCGACGATGAGGAGCTGCTGGAGCTGGTCGAGATGGAAGTCCGCGAGCTGCTCGACTTCTATGGCTTCCCCGGCGATGACACCCCCATCATCCGCGGCAGCGCTCTGAACGCTCTGGTTTCCGAGTCCACCGATCCCAACGCCCCCGAGTATGCCTGCATCAAGGAGCTGATGGACGCTGTTGATACTTGGATCCCCACCCCCGACCGCAAGGAGGACATGCCCTTCCTGATGCCCGTCGAGGACGTCTTCACCATCTCCGGCCGTGGTACCGTTGCTACTGGCCGTGTGGAGCGTGGTATCCTGAACCTGAACGAGAAGGTCGAGATCGTTGGTCTGTCCGACGAGAAGCGCGAGACCACCGTTACCGGTATCGAGATGTTCCACAAGCTGCTCGACTTCGCTGAGGCCGGCGACAACATCGGTGCCCTGTTGCGCGGTGTTGCGAAGACCGAGATCGAGCGCGGCCAGGTTCTGTCCAAGCCCGGTTCCATTCACCCCCACACCAAGTTCGTTGGTCAGGTGTACGTTCTGACCAAGGACGAGGGCGGCCGTCACACCCCCTTCTTCAACAACTATCGTCCCCAGTTCTACTTCCGTACCACCGACGTGACCGGCGTCATCGCCCTGCCCGAGGGCACCGAGATGTGCATGCCCGGCGATAACGTCGACATGAAGGTCGAGCTGATCACCCCCATCGCCATCGAGAAGGGCCTGCGCTTCGCTATCCGCGAGGGTGGCCGTACCGTCGGTTCCGGCGTCGTCATCGAGATCGACGAGTAATTGAGCCGCCTGTCAGGGACACTGTGACCCGATAAGCTGAAAAACCGCCGTCCGGCAACGGACGGCGGTTTTTTGCGCTTGTATGATAGCAGACAGAGACGGGATGCCCGCGGGCATCCCGTCCTCTATGTTGTGAAGCGGCGTTCCTGCCGATCGGGTATATGCGTCGGGAGATGTCACAGGCCGAGACTGGCGACCCAAGTCCGGATCTTCTGCGCATCGGCACCGTAGGGGAAGCGCTGGCCGGGCTGCCAGGCGCCGGTGGTCGCCAGCTGCGCGGCGCTCTCGCCCAGCCCGGAGGAGGCCGAGGTCGCGAAGGGGATGACGGTCTTGCCGGTGAAGTCGTTGGCCGTCACAAAGCCGTTTACGGGCCATGCGGCGCTGCCCCACCAGATGGGGTAGCCGATGAACACGGTGCCGTAGCTGTCCCAGTCCGCGGGTGTGCACTCCAGCAGTGGAATGTCGCGCAGGCTCTCATCGCTGTGTTCGCGGCTGACACGGCTGTCCGCGTCCGACCAGTTCAGATCCTCTGTTGTGTAGGGCTCGGTGGGTGTGAGGGCGAAGAGCGTGCCGTCGGTAACGGCGGCGATCTCCCGCGCGACGCGCTCGGTGTTTCCGCTTGCGGAGAAGTACACAACGAACACCTTACCGCCCGATTCACTCGACGTCTGGGTGTTCTGCGTCCCGCCGCAGGCGGTGAGACTGAGCAGGAACAGGATGCTGAGGAGAAAAGCGGTCAGTTTCTTCATAAAAATGGCTCCTTTCTGTGAGTTTTCAGGCGAAAAAACTGTCGGGAAATGGATTGCATACCTGTTATACCGGAATCAAGGCAGGGTTTCAAGTGAGGGGCAAATAAAGAAGGGGGATGCCAGTGGCATCCCCCCTTCTTTGGGGTTAGATTTACAGTTAGCTCTTGTAGTGGTGCGCGTCCTGCAGGACCATGTCCTTGACCTTCATCAGGCGCGTGGTGTTCGCGCGCTCGTTCTCCTCGAGCTTCATGGCGATATACTTGATGTTCCGTTCGAGGTCGGGGATCATGACGTATTCCAGCGCGTTGACGCGGCGGCGCGTCTTTTCGATGTCCTCTGCGAGCAGGAGCACAGCCTTCTCCGTCTCCGCCAGCTCGAGCATCTGCGGCAGGACACCGCCCATCGTTTCGATGGCGGTGTCGAGCTCGCCGCTCGTCTGGGCGAAGCCGTAGGGCAGGAGGTCGGCCGGGTCGTCATTCTGCCACTGCAGGTGATAGACCGGTGTCTCGACGCCCATGATGTTGCGCGTGCCCGTCTCCAGCTCGAGCCGCTGCTTCGGGCACATGAGCGCCTGCTGCAGCATCTCCGGCGACATGACGGCCGCGGCCACGGTGAAGGCACCCTGCGCCTCGGCCAGCGCCTGCTCGACCTGTGCGCGCAGCTGACGGCTGCGACGCACGAGGATCATGAACTGGCGCATCTGCTCGTCGCGCTTATCCTTAAGGAGCTTGTGGCCGCGGGAGGCGGTCTTGAGCCGTCCCTTCAGCCGCGTCAGCTCCATGCGGGTGGGGTTGACGGTTTTACCGGCCATGGATCACTCCTCCTTCGGCAGGTATTTGTCCACCATCGCGGGCTTGATGCGCTTGAGCTCGCCGCGCGGCAGCAGCCGCAGCAGATCCCAGCCGAGATCGAGCGTCTGCTCAATGGAGCGGTTGCAGTCGAAGCCCTGCGAGACATAGCGCTTTTCAAACTCATCGGCGAACTTAGCGAAGGCCAGATCCGTCTTGGTCAGCGCGGCCTCGCCGAGGATCGTCATCAGCTCGCGTGCTTCCTTACCGGAGGCGTAGGCGGAGAAGAGCTGGTTCATCGTCGGGGCGTGATCCTCGCGGGTCTTGCCCTCGCCGACACCCTTGTCCTTCAGACGAGACAGGCTCGGCAGCACGTCGATGGGCGGCTGGATGTTCTTGTGGTACAGCTCGCGGCTGAGGATGATCTGTCCCTCGGTGATATAGCCGGTCAGGTCGGGGATGGGGTGGGTCTTGTCGTCCTCGGGCATGGTGAGGATGGGGATCATCGTCACGGAGCCGGGGTGGCCGAGCTTGCGCCCGGCGCGCTCGTACATGGTGGCAAGGTCGGTGTAGAGGTAGCCGGGGTAGCCGCGGCGGCCCGGCACCTCCTTGCGCGCGGCGGACACCTCGCGCAGGGCCTCGGCGTAGTTGGTGATGTCGGTCAGGATGACCAGAACGTGCATGCCCTTCTCAAAGGCGAGGTACTCCGCGGCGGTCAGCGCCATGCGCGGCGTTGCGATACGCTCAACCGCGGGGTCGGAGGCGAGGTTCGTGAAGAGAACGGTGCGCTCCATCGCGCCGGTGCGGCGGAACTCGTTGGCGAAGAACTCAGCCTCCTCGAACGTGATGCCGATGGCGGCAAACACGACGGCGAAGCGCGAGCTGTCATCGAGCACCTTGGCCTGACGCGCGATCTGGGCGGCGAGCTGCGCGTGCGGCAGACCGGAGCCGGAGAAGATCGGCAGCTTCTGGCCGCGCACGAGGGTGTTCAGACCGTCAATCGCGGAGACGCCCGTCTGGATGAACTCGTCGGGGTAGTCGCGCGCGGCGGGGTTGATGGGCAGGCCGCCGATGTCGAGATACTTCTCGGCCAGCAGCTCCGGGCCGCCGTCGATGGGTTGGCCCATGCCGTCAAAGACACGGCCGAGCATGTCCTCGGACACGCCCAGCTGCAGCGGGTGGCCGAGGAAGCGGATCTTCGAGTCGCGCAGATTGATGCCCGCGGAGTTCTCGAACAGCTGCACGACGGCGCGGTTGCCATCGACCTCCAGCACCTTGCAGCGGCGGATGGTGCCGTCGTGGAGCTGGATTTCGCCCAGCTCGTCATAGGTGACGCCCTCCACCTGATCAACGACCATCAGGGGGCCGGAGACCTCCCGGATGGTGCGGTATTCCTTCATCATTCGTCCTCACCCGCTTTCTCCGTGAGTTGGCGCATCTGCTCGGCCAGCTCGCGGTCGATTCCGTCGAAGGCCGTCTGCCACGCATCGGGCTCCTCGTACTTGGCCTGCGCGATGGAGGTGCGCACGGGCAGCTCCAGAATCGCGTCGATCTGCGCGCCCTGTGCAATGGCCTCACGCGCAAGCTCGTCATAGCGCAGGATCATGGAGAGCATCCGCTCCTGCCGGTCAAAGCCGGTGTAGGAGTCGACGTCCATGAAGGCGTTCTGCTGCAGGAAGTCCTCGCGCAGCATACGCGCGACCTCGAGCGTCAGCTGATCGCCGGGGCTGAGCGCGTCCTTGCCGACGAGCTGGACGATCTCCTGCAGGTCGCTCTCCTGCTGGAGCATGTGCATGGCCTTGTCGCGGTGCTCCATGAACTCCACGCCCAGATGCTCGTCGAACCACGGGCGCAGGGAGCTGAGGTACAGCGAATAGGAGTTCAGCCAGTTGATGGCCGGGAAGTGGCGGCGGTAGGCGAGGGACGCGTCGAGAGACCAGAACACCTTGACGATGCGCATGGTGCCCTGTGCGACGGGCTCGCTGAGGTCGCCGCCGGGAGGCGACACGGCGCCGACGGCCGTGACCGAGCCGGTGCGCTCGTCCGAGCCCATGCAGCGCACGACACCTGCGCGCTCATAGAACTGCGCCAGACGGCTCACGAGGTAGGCGGGGTAGCCTTCCTCGCCGGGCATCTCCTCGAGACGGCCCGACATCTCACGCAGCGCCTCGGCCCAGCGGGAGGTGGAGTCGGCGATGACGGCGACGTCATAGCCCATGTCGCGGAAATACTCCGCGATGGTGATGCCCGTATAGACCGACGCTTCGCGCGCGGCCACGGGCATATCGGAGGTGTTCGCGATCAGGACGGTGCGCTTCATGAGCGACTGGCCCGTGCGGGGGTCGGTCAGCTCCGGAAACTCGCGCAGAACGTCCGTCATCTCGTTGCCGCGCTCGCCGCAGCCGATGTAGACGACGATGTCGACATCCGACCACTTGGCCAGCTGGTGCTGCATGACGGTCTTGCCCGAGCCGAAGGGGCCGGGGACGGCGGCCGTGCCGCCCTTGGCGATGGGGAACATGGTGTCGATCACGCGCTGGCCGGACTGCAGCGGAGCGGAGGGGGTGAACTTCTTGCGGAAGGGACGACCCACGCGGACGGGCCACTTCTGCGTCATGGTCAGCTCGCGCTCGTCGCCGCTCTCCGTGCGGACGCGGGCGATGATCTGGTCGATCGTGTAGTCCCCCGCGGGGGCGAGCCAGACGAGTTCACCGGCGAGGCCGTTCGGTACCATGATGCGGTGCAGGACGGATTCCGTCTCCGGGACGGTGCCGAGCACGTCGCCGCCGGTGACGGCGCTGCCGACGGCAGCGGTAGGCGTGAAGGCCCACTGCTTTTCACGCGGCAGGGGAGAGGCCTCCACGCCGCGGGTGATGTTCGGCCCCTCCAGGCGCATGATCTCCTCGAGCGGGCGCTGGATGCCGTCATAGATGTTGCCGATGAGGCCGGGGCCGAGCTCCACGGACAGCGGCGCGCCGGTGCTCACGACCTCCGCGCCGGGGCCGAGCCCGCCCGTCTCCTCATAGACCTGGATGGAGGCGCGGCCTCCCGTCATATTCAGAATCTCTCCGATCAGCCGCTTTTCGCCGACGCGGACGACGTCGGCCATGTTGGCCGATTCCAGTCCATCGGCCACGACCAGCGGGCCGGATACCTTGATTACTTTGCCCATACGACTTTTCCTTTCATGTGATGTCAGAGCCGACGGCGCGCTGCACCGCCCGGTGGACGGCGTCGCCGCCGAGGCCCATGGGGCCGGCCTTGCCGGGGATGGGGAGGATGGCCGGACGAGGGACGTCCTTATAGCGGGCGATCTCCGGGGCCAGCTCCTGCGCCAGCGTCTCCGTCACGAAGATGACCGCGCAGGTCTGAGCCAGCTCGCGCAGGGCCTCGCGGCCCTCCTGCGCCGTTTCCGCCGGGCGCACCTCGAGCCCCAGGGCCAGAAAGCCCAGAACGCTCTCGCGGTCGCCCAGCACCGCAATTATATACATTTGTCTCACGCAGCCTTTCCCGGATCTGATCGGCCGGAATCCCGGCGAGCAGACCCGTTATCACAAGGCGCACCGACATCAGCTCATTCTCGCGCGCGGCGACATAGCCGACCGGCACCTCGACGCCGAAGGGGACGCGCCGCGCCCGCCCGATCACGTTGAGCGCCGCGTTGTCGCACAGGCGTTCAAGCTCCGTCAGGCTTCCACCCGCGGCGGCCGCTTCGGCCGCCGGCGCGGCCTGC
>ENA-UONQ01002551-UONQ01002551.1-human-gut-metagenome-genome-assembly--contig:-CS26-NODE-2551-length-12120-cov-15.040365_pt1 | contig 12120 bp, 10 predicted proteins | sample MGYA00242460_ERZ724007 | MGnify/ENA metagenome assembly ERZ724007
ACATGAGCCTGCCGAGAATTAACCGGATTATTGAATCCATACGCAACAGGACATAGTTCCGGCCGCATTTCCGAATGGCCGGGGGATGGCTTTTTTTAACGGTACTACTCCCATTTCCGGTGGTCGCTCTCCCGTTCTACACATGACAGCTTCCTCCTAGAGCCGCCAATCACGCCAGTGTCAGGACGCCATTTCCAATAGAAGGCGAAGAAACGGCAGACTTGGTCTTGAACCGCCGAAGATTAAGGAATCCATTTTACGCGCAGGAAAGCCTCTGTCCCTGCAACGTTTTTTCTTTGCCTATTGGGCGGTGAAGCGTGTTTCGTGTGATTCACTTCCTATTGGTCGGCTGTTTCTTTTAACCGTTCAAAAGATTCCCTACTAATAACGTGTTCCAACCGACAGGCATCGGCTTCTGCAATTTTAGGATCAACGCCTGCGGCTATGAGCTGTTCCATGAAAAAGCAATGGCGCTCATAGATTTTTACGGCCACTTCTCGACCAATGTCTGTTAGATGCAGATAGTGTTCTTCATCCATTGTCAGAAAGCCGCCCTCACGCAAAATGCCTACTGCATGGCACACGCTGGGTTTTGACACCTCCATGTGCCGGGCTACATCTACGGAACGCACCATGCCTATTCTCTTATGCAGAACGAGGATAGCTTCCAAGTAGTCCTCCCCGGATGCATGAAGTTTCATCTCAGCCTCCTAGTACAAAAATTATACGGCCCAACTAAGGCTTTCCTGCTGAATATGAAATAACTTATGGTATAGACCGTTCTTCTTCATTAGTTCCTCATGAGTGCCTTGCTCAACCAACTTACCATTATCCAGGACAATGATCTGGTCAGTATCCACCACAGTGCGGAGCCGATGAGCAATCATAATAACCGTCTTACCCTCTACCAGTTTTGCAATAGCACGCTGAATCAAAACCTCGTTCTCTGGGTCAAGGGACGCTGTTGCCTCATCAAGCAGAATAATAGGTGCGTCCTTCAAAAGCGCGCGGGCAATGGAAATCCGCTGACGCTCACCACCGGAAAGAGTGCTGCCGTTCTCTCCAAGGACAGTCTGATAACCGTCTGGCAATCGCTGGATAAATTCGTCACAGTATGCCGCCTTTGCCGCCGCCATGACCTGCTCCTCGGTAGCGTTCATGTTGCCTACACGGATATTGTTAAAAACAGTATCATTGAACAGGGTCACATCCTGGAATACAAAGGACATACAGCGCATCAGGTGTTCCGGTTCAATGGTGCTGACATCTATGCCGCCAATGGTGATCTGGCCTTTTCTTACATCCCAAAAACGGGCGTTCAGTTTGGAAATCGTGCTTTTGCCGCTGCCGGAAGGCCCTACCAGAGCCGTTACGCTGCCAGCGGGAATAGAGAAAGACACATCCTTGATAACATCGTCCTGGTTATATCCGAAAGTGACATTTTTCAGTTCAATGTCATATTTGGATACATCCTTGTCCTCGCCCTCCATGGCGGGCGTGGTCAGCAGGGTACGCATACGGTTGGTAACAGTCCCCAAGTGAAACAGAGAGGTCAACTGCGAGAGAATGGCAAGGATCGGACCGTAAATTTGCGTAGAGAACATCAGTAGAACCAGTAAAGAAAGCAGTTCAATTTTACCGTTTGTTATCAGCACCGTTCCAATGAAAATAGTAATGCCAAGCCCTGCTTGCAGGATCAGGCTGGCTCCCTGAACCAGAATACCGGAGGCCAGTTCTACCTTGATGGCGATTTTTCTCATAGCCTGGAGTGCTTTATCCAACGCATCGAAGCGGGAACCGCCAAGACCACAGGATTTGATGATTTTGATACCTTCCAGGTATTCCTGAATCTGGCTAGACGCCTCCAGTTTCACATCCACCTGTTTGTCAAACAGACGAAGTTGTAGCTTGCGCCCGCACCAGATGATAAGGAATGTAACCGGCATCGTGCAGAAAATCGCAAGGGCCATTCTCCAGTCAAAAAATGCCAGACAAACGCAGGTCAGGGTAACAGAGATGATATTTGCAATCAGCGGCGGGATGGTACTGCTGAGCATGGATTCCATGCTGCTGCAATCCGCCATCATGTTGGTGGTAATATCGGACAAATCTTTTGTGTTAAAGAAGCTCATGGGGAGCTTGCGAAGATGCTCCGCGATCCGAAGTCTGGTCGTGCTGGCCTCCTTATAGGAAGCAATATAGGTTTTCCTATAATCGTTTTTCGCGGCCAGGAATACCAGAATAGCCGCCACCAGCCCCAGGCCCAGCAGCTTCCACAACGCGGCCCACGAAATTGCTTCTCCCGTAAACGGCTTTAACAGCTCCCAAAAGATCAGGCAGGCTACCATTGATGGGAGCAATAACGCGATATTGGTTATTGTGCAGGCCGTAATTGCTTTTTTCAGGTCGGAATAGCCTTTCTCCGACAGCATTAACTTTTCTTTCAGCTTACTCATAGATCACACCGCCTTTCCTGTGCTAATTTTCCAGTTGATCGACTCCGTATAGCTGCTCCACATCTGCGCGTATTTTCCGCCCTTCTTCAGCAACTCGTCATGGGTGCCGGATTCAATCAGACATCCTTTTTCCATGACAAGAATCTGGTCAGCGTTACGAATCGTAGACAGACGATGGGCAATCATTACAACAGTTTTATTCTGGATCAGCTTTTCAAAGGCTTTTTGAATCAGGTACTCATTTTCCGGGTCGCTGAATGCGGTTGCTTCGTCCAGCACAATGATGGGGGCATCCTTTACGATAGCTCTTGCAATGGCAATCCGCTGGCGTTCACCACCGGAGAGATGGACGCCAGTGCTTCCGATCACAGTGTGGTAACCGTTTGGAAACTGCTCGATAAATTCGTGGCATCTTGCCGCCTTTGCCGCCGCAATCACCTGCTCCTCCGTAGCATCTGGATTTCCCATGCGGATATTGTCCAAGATGCTCTGCTTAAAAAGGAATGTATCCTGAAATACAAAGCTAACCTTATCCATCAACGCATCCAGCGGAATATCCCGAATGTCAACACCGCCGATTTTAATACTTCCGTCCGTCACATCATAAAATCGGGAGATCAGGTTGGCTATGGTACTTTTACCGCCACCGGAAGGACCGACAACAGCTGTTACCTTGCCCTGAGGCGCAAGGAAAGAGATGTGAGCCAAGGCCTTGACCTGGGAATCGGCTTCATAGGAAAAGCTGACATCTTGAAAAGCAATGTCATAGTTTTGTATATCAGCCGAGGTATTCTTTTCCGGCAGTACCGGGATGCGCAAGATTTCATCCATGCGCTCTACACTGCCGTCAATCTGCGTAAAGGACTCCGAGATATACATAATCTTATTCAGGATACCGGAAATCGCATGGACAATAATCAGGTAGAAAATGAATGTCAAAGAATACTCTCTGAAATCCGTAGTGTGCATCCCAATCAAAACACCCACCGGGATTAAAAACAGATAAATATTATTGATGATTGTGGTAAATGCAGGCATACAGTTTTGCCAGCCCAATGCGTACTCCAGCACGAAAGAGGTATAGTCCGTAATGGATTTACTCAACCGCTTAAAAGAATCTGCGGTCTGATTAAATGCTTTGATCTCCGGCATACCGCGCACATATTCCACAGAGGCGCTGTTCATGTTCTCTTGGGCGGTCTGAAAACGGTGCATTTTTTCCTTTGCTTCGCCGTTGAAGCCCGCAAACTGAACGATGAAAGCCAGAACAATACCGACCAGACAAACCACACCATACCGCCAGTCGATCCCAAGAAGAATAATGACCAGAACAAGCGGTGCAACCAAAGAGGCAACAAAATCCGGGAGCTGGTGAGCAATAAATTTCTCAACGCTTTCAATGTTTTCGTCCATGATTTTTCTCAGCTTGCCGCTTCCCAAGGTCAAATGATACCCAAGGGGAATATGCATGATGTGGTCGGCAAAGGCTACCTTCAATTCATAAAGTGTTCCAAACGCTGCAATGTGTGAACACAATAGGGCAAAAAAGTAAAATACGATGTTCCCCAAAATACCAGCCAAGGCAAGCCAGCCCCAAGTTGAGATTGTAGAAACATTCAAGAGCGACATATCCGGGTAAACAAACAGGATTTCCCGAATGATGTAGTAGATTGATAAGTACGGAACAAAAGAACAGATCGCAGCCAGCGCCGCCAAAAACCCTGCCAGGAACACCAACCCTTTATGGCCGGAAGCCAATTCCAGGCAGCGTGCCAGTCCGGTTTTCGCTATCGGCTGCTTCTTGTTTTGCTGTGCCATTTCTAACCCTCCTTTTTGTCATATCCAATTTTGTCTAAGAGAAGCTCTGCGCCTCTGATTTGAAAATCATCGGTAATGCAGCCGTTCTCCAGGCGTATTGCCCGCTCACAGCAGGCAAGCGCACACTCCGCGTCATGGGTAATGACGATAATGGTGCGCCCCATTTTCGCCAGCTTGCGGATCATCCGGCTGACATTCCGCATATTCGTACCGTCCAGCCCGCTTGTCGGTTCATCCAGTACGATAATCGGCGCTTCGTGCATTAGAGCCACGCCAAGAGCCAGCCGCTGCTTTTGCCCTCCTGACAGCGTAGAGGGATGCTGTTTGATGAATGGCGTCAGTTCCAGGGCCTCCAGGATTTCTTCCGCCGCTTGTTTCCGCTCCGGGTTGACTTCTGCGCCGGTAGTCAGTTCGTCAAGCAAATCCTCACCGAATAGCTGACTGTCTAAATCCTGGGGAATATACCAGACCTTTCCCAAGCGGCCTTTCGGTCTACAATGCTTTCCGAATAAAACGACTTCGCCGGATTTCTCTTTCAAAAGCCCTGCCAAGATTCGCCCTATGGTGCTTTTGCCCGTCCCGTTGGGGCCGATCAGGGCAATCACTTCTCCCTTACGGCATTGAAAGTCTATATCCTTAGCTACAATTGTTTCACCAAAAGAGTGGTTTAGCTTTTTCACTTCCAGGACAACCTCGCTGGTTGCCGCAGACGGGATTTCCATATACTCAATCTGATGCAGGTCAGGAGTTCGAAGCCCCAATGTCTGGATTTTCTGATTAGTTAGAGCCTTCATCTGCGGTGCGGTAAATTCCCGCACAATTTTTCCTTTCTGCACACACAGGAAGCGGTCTGCCAGATCCATCAGATAATAAAGCCGGTGTTCTGCTATGATAATGGTTTTTCCCTGCTGTTTCAAATCGCGGATAATGTCCGCAAAGCGATAAGTAGATGCAATATCCAGATTGGCAGAAGGTTCATCCATGACATAGATTTCCGGGTCAATCGCCTCTGCCGATGCAATCGCAACTTTCTGGCGCATCCCATAAGACAGGCTGTGCAGACTGTGATCCAGAATGTCCTGAATTTTGATGTCTGCCGCTGCCCGGTGAACATGGTTCTGAATGTCCTCATGGGAATACCCATAGTTCTCACAGCCGAAAGCAATCTCACCAGCTACCTCATTGGCAAAAAACTGGCTCCTGGGGTCTTGAAAAACATTTCCCGCGATTTTGCCGCGCTCCCAGGATGGAATCTTTTTCAGCGGTTTTCCGTCCACAAAAACCTCGCCGCTCAATTCCCCCTCGTAAAAGTAGGGGATCAGGCCGTTAATCACTCTCGTCAAAGAGCTTTTCCCACTTCCTGATGGGCCGGTCATAACAATGACCTCCCCGGCGGCAATGTCTAACGATATATGTTCCAGTTGATTTCCGTTCCCGCCATAGGAAAAGGTCAGGTCACGGATCATAATTTCTTTTCCCATTCCATTCCTCCTATAAAAGACAGCAGCACACGGCAGCTCCCACGCTGACAACAATCAAAAAGTAATCCAGCGCAGCGATCCGGCTGACATAGTAGCTTTCTTTCTTGTAGGGGCTTTCAATTCCCCTGACAATGGCAGAAGCGGCTAACTCGTCCGCGATCTTTAAGGAGCGGAACACCATCGGAACAATGGCGTATTCCAATGTGTCCATTGGATGCCTCAAAACATTGCCAACCGATTTTAAGAAGCCACGGATTTTCATGGCTTCCCTGACTTCTCCAAATTCATGCAGCACAGTCGGAGCAAAGCGGAGCATGACGATCAAAACAAGCATGATACGGGTGGGGATCGGCATTTTCCTCAAGCTGGCTGTCAGCTTCCCGGACGGGATTTTCGCCAGAAGATAGGCTGGCATAGCGGGCAGTAACAGCTTGTAAATCATACTGAGTAACAGCGGAGAGGGGATGCTGATTTGATACTTTGTCTCGATCATCAGCCATACAATCGCCACCAAATAGACCGCAAAGCACCCCAACGCCTGTTTATACAAGCCAAACCAGCACAGAATTAAAAAAATGCAAAAGGTAAAAATCCCATGTCCCCAAAAGCTTGTCGTCAAGAAAGTCACAAGGCAGGCGCACAGAGTCAGAAAAAGAACTGTGCGCCCGTCAATCCGGTCAATCCGCCTTTGCTTTTTTTCTCCGGCCATCATCCTACAATGCCAGCTTTTTGGAAATGCTTTCTGAGCAGGCGCTGGCCAAACAATGTACCAAGAATTGCAAGAACCGCAGTAATGACAACACCCAGAAGCATCAGTGCTGGAGAAGTTACCATAGAAAACTGCATATTCAAAGTATTTGCATCAAAGCCACTACTTGCTGCCATTTCCTGATAGCTGTCCCAAGACCACCACAGCGGTACGGCACAGCCTACAAAATTTCCGATTGAGTTGACCATCCAGCCAATTCGGTTGCGAACTGCACTTCGGTATGTATTCTTGCCAACCATGCATAACTCGGCAATGAGGGCTACAATCAAGAAATAGGGAACCAAGAACATATAACCCATAACACCTTGGATTAGTCCATAAACCGTAGCCCAAGCAAACAACAATCCGTGTTTGTTAATGCGATTTGCCGCAACCAAATAAAATGTTGCTCCAATAAAGGCATCAATACCAGCAGAGCCGTATAAATATACTGCTGGGAAAGGCAATGTAACCATACCAATCACCATTGCAATTGCAAAATTGATGACCATCATTGCGGCAATCGTCATAATATCTCGAACGCCAATTTTTTTCTTTACCGTTTGTTCCATTTTTGAAACCTCCTTAAAATAAAATGACAGTGTAGTTAGCAATATCTAACTACGCTGTCATTTTACACCGGTTTGCAGTCTCTAACTACTCCAAAGGGAAAAGTAAATCAAGAAAACAGCCCAAAAGTTAAATCACTTTTTTTGCTTTACGGTAATCCTTTGGAAGCATTCCAAACACTTCTTGAAAGGCTCGCGCAAATTTACTAATATTTGAATATCCAAGTTCACCGGCTATTTGCGTGATTGATTGATCTGTTTCCTGCAAATAAACAGCCGCAAGATTCATTTTATACTTTTTGATATGTGCATAGGGCGTATCGCTATAAATCTGTTTGAAAATAGCTTGAAATGTGACCTTGCTCATTGGCTCCTTTCGCAAAAGTTCTTCTATGGATATTTTTTTGTCGAGGTTTTCTATGAGCTGTTGGCGGATGCGTTTGATGATTTCAATTTGTTCTTTGGCATAATACGTTGCCTCATACTGATCTTCAATCCGCAGCTGTTTGATATGGTAAAATAGTTCCAATAATTTGATACGGAAGTAATTTCTCCCTTCAATACCTTTTGCCGCGTACAATTCATCGAAGATATGTAACAGACGCTGAGGCGTTCGACATAAAAACCACTTTTTTTCTAATTCCAGTTCTCGTCCCAGATTTAGAACATCAATGTTGTAGTACGAAAAAATCTGTTGCGTTTCCGCATCGACAGAATCCTTATCAATCACACAGCTTAGTCCTACGCTATATCCAAAGGGAAAAGAATAGGCCGCAGGAATATTAGCAAGAGCATTGATACATAATTCTCCTTCTTTCATATGAAAAACCTTATTATTTCTTAGTTCAAATTCAACGCGCCCCTTTTGGTAATGACGAATTTCAATGATATTTTTATTTGGAATGGGTTCACGGAAGGTGTCTGTACAATTAAAGTCCATAAAGATCAAATCAATACCAAGGAATAGCGCATAATCATATAGAACCCCTATTCCATTGCACTTGTATTCAACTTTCGTGTAATCATTGCACACTTCAGCGAATGTCGCACCTTCACCATACCATTCTAAGCCATGATGTTGGGTCATCAGAATAGCCCTCCTTTTGGTTAGCTACTTCTAACTATAATATGCCATTTGAAGGAAGCAGTCAAGATAAAGCCAAAGTAAGACTTGCAGATAACAGTATTGGTAGAGGAAGCGAAGACGCTTTGTCCGTTGCTGCACGGGCAAATTATGTTATTGTTTCTTGATGAGGGCAGGCAGCCTAGAGCCGTTCAAAAGCCTCTGTGCTAATAAACTCTGAAAACAACGCTATATGCAGACCATGAAGCCTGATCAGATATAAGAGTAATGTCAACACAATATAGAACAAACCGAAAGAGCCTAGGAACTGAAAATTTTTCTCTTAACCAACAGATAGAGGAAGGCACACAAAGTGAATATCATTTTTCACAGTTTATCAGCACAATTATTGACCAGTACACAAAATAATATTCTCTATTCTGTGTGTTGTGGAGGCCACAAAAAGGCCTCTTATTTTTTTGCAAATTTTTCTTTCCAAAGCGCTATTTTGCGGGTAGTTTGAAAGCTTTTCAGAGTATTAGGAGTGGAGGAAAAGAAAAACAGCAAGCATAGGGAGTGTAGCCACACTCCCGGCAAACGGCTTCCCGTTTGTATCTTGGGGAAGTCCCCAAACCCCTGAATGAATGGAGGTGAGAAAGTGGCAAACCGAAAACGGAAGTTTGTGCTGCGCGTCCCGGTGACGCCGGAGGAACGGGTGCTGATCCAGCAGAAGATGGCCCAGCTTGGCACAAAGAACTTTTCCGCCTACGCCCGGAAAATGCTGATCGACGGCTATATCGTCCATATCGACACCGGACCTATCCGGGCGCAGACCGCAGAGTTGCAAAAGATCGGCGTCAACATCAACCAGATTGCAAGGCGTATCAACAGTACCGGGACTGTGTACGCGCAGGACTTGGAGGACATCAAGGGGGCGCTGGCACAGATATGGCAGTTACAAAGATCCATCCTATCAAGTCAACGCTGAAAAAGGCGCTGGACTACATCGAGAACCCGGACAAGACCGATGGAAAGCTGTTCGTTTCTTCCTATGGCTGTTCCTATGAAACGGCGGATATTGAATTTCAAATGCTGTTAGATCAGGCATACCAAAAGGGCAACAATCTGGCCCATCACCTGATACAAGCCTTTGAACCGGGGGAAACCACGGCGGAGCAGGCCCATGAGATCGGGCGGCAGCTTGCCGATGAAGTGCTGCAAGGCAAGTACCCCTATGTGATTACTACCCATATCGACAAGGGCCACCTGCATAACCACATCATTTTCTGCGCCGTGGATATGGCGAACCAGCGCAAGTACATTTCCAACCGCCAGACCTACGCCTTTATCCGGCGCACCAGCGACCGGCTGTGTAAGGAATACGGCCTGTCTGTGGTAAAGCCCGGCAAGGACAAAGGCAAGACCTATGCCGAGTGGGACGCACAGAAAAAGGGCAAGAGCTGGAAAGCAAAACTGAAAATTGCCATTGACGCGGCCATTCCGCAGGCCAAAGACTTTGATAGTTTTCTGCGGCTCATGGAGGCACAGGGCTATGAAGTCAAACAGGGCAAGTTTATTTCATTCCGCGCGCTGGCAGACGGCCTCCGTCCCGGACAGGAACGCTTCACCCGCTGCAAGACCTTGGGGGAGGATTACACCGAGGAACGGATCACCCAGCGGATCAAGGGCATTGCCATCGACCGGGGGCCGCGCAGAAGAAGCGCCGGGGAAATCTCCCTGCGGATCGCCTTGGAGGACAGTATCAAGGCCCAGCAGTCGGCGGGCTATGCGCGTTGGGCGAAAGTCCACAACTTGAAGCAGGCCGCTAAAGCCTTAAATTTCCTGACGGAACATCAGATTGAGAGCTACGAGGGTTTGGAAAGCAGGCTGAACGAGATCAGCGCGGCCAACGACGAAGCCGCCGCTGCCCTGAAAGCGGTGGAGCGCCGCCTTGGGGACATGGCGCTGCTGATAAAGCATATTTCTACCTACAAGCAACTGCGGCCCGTGGCGCTGGAACTGCGGCAGGCCAAAGACAAGGCCGCGTTCCGGCGAGAGCATGAGAGCCAGCTTATTTTGTATGAAGCTGCGGCAAAGGCGCTCAAAGAGGCCGGGGTGAAGAAGCTCCCCAACCTGTACGCGCTCAAAACCGAATATAAAAAGCTGGACGGAGAACGGGAACGGCTGTCAGAACAGTATAACGAGGTAAAGAAAGAGCTGAAAGAATACGGCATTATAAAGCAGAATGTGGATGGCATTTTGTGGGTGACACCGGGAAAGGAGCATACACAGGAACGATGAAGCGACCAAGAATGAATTACAGCCAATACCGCAAGTCCCGACGGCTAACGCATGAGTGCTGCAATTACTGTGACGGGAACTGCCTCCTGCTGGACGATGGGGAGGAATGTGTCTGTGTGCAGAGCATTTCCTATTCGCTGCTGTGCCGGTGGTTCAAGGCCGCCGTCCTCCCGCTGGACGCGGCGCTTTATGCCGAACTAATGGAGCGGAGCCAGGCGTTGCGCTGCCGGGAGTGCGGGACGCTGTTTTCTCCCAGGCGGCCCAACTGCCTTTACTGTCCAGACTGTGCCAAGAAACGCAAACGGCAGAGCAAGAAGCTGTGGGCGAGGAAACACCGGGAGCATGCGTAGAAAAAGTAATGGGAAAAGGCCCTGAAATATCAGGGCTTTTTCCTTTGGTCAGAGGGGTGGTCGTATGTTAATACCTTTTCTCCTGGAAGCGGCATTTACTTTTTCTACAAAGTGATACCGATATCCCGCTCTCATTTCTGCGTTGCCATTCTGTTTCTTTTTCCTATGGCTTTCCCCACAATCATATATCCTTGAAAAATCAGTAGATTTTTCAAGTGAGTTCCTATATAATAAAATCAGTTAGTTAATGCGAACTCAGTAAGAGCAAGGAGGTTATTCCATGGGGATTCTCAAACAGTTTTTTAACAACACCAGAAAGCCGAACGGCTGGATGGGAAAAATGATGGTCAGAGGTATGAATCAGGGCCATGCTGCTGTTTCCGATTGGGGGCTTTCCTATTTTCCAGTCGTACAGAAGGCGTCTCATTCTATGATCGCAGATTTCGGATGTGGCGGAGGACGCAATACCGCAGCGCTTTTAAAGCGTTTTCCTGCTGCAACGGTCACCGCCCTGGATTATTCCAAGGTCGCTTGTGATAAAACAAAGCAGTTCAACCGGCATGAGGTGCAGTCTGGGAGATGTAACGTTGTGCAGGGGGATGTGTCTCGTCTCCCTTTTGAAGCGGCGACATTTGATGTGATCACAGCCTTTGAAACGGTCTATTTCTGGCCGGGGCCGGTGGAGAGCTTTCAAGAAGTCTGGCGGGTACTTAAACCGGGCGGGACATTTATGATTGTGAATGAATCGGACGGGACGAAACAGGCAGACGAAAAATGGACTGACATTATCGACGGAATGCGTATTTTTACTCAGGAACAGTTGACGCAATACTTAAAAGATGCAGGCTTTTCCCAGATAGCCGCACATATAAATCGGAAACAACACTGGATTTGTCTCCTGGCGGAGAAAGCACGGTAAGCGGAACCGCCGATTCAAAATGCGGATTCATAGAGATTTCTTACTTACAACACATGATGGAGGGATAGAATGACACGCGGAGAGATTTGGAAAGATTTGTTGAAACACACGGTTTTGCCCCTGATAATCGCACTGTTCCTGTTTTTGATTTTCAAGTCGGTCTTTACCAAAAACGGCGAAACGGAATATTTTTATGTCTGGCTCTGTTGCGGGATTCCCTTTGGGATTCGGCGGATGTTTGTTTGGCTGGTTCCCCATGGATATGACTTAGGCGGCACGGTTGGTATGATTGCTGTGAACTTTATAATAGGCGGCCTGATCGGCGGGGTCATCCTGACCTGGCGTCTGGTGGTTGCTGTATGGTATATTCCTCTGACTATTTACCGATTGCTCACGAATTGATTTGGATTTCCAG